>Ga0214919_10000847_pt1 | contig 51959 bp, 48 predicted proteins | sample LL1503_MetaG_FD_177994 | JGI IMG/M metagenome (GOLD analysis project Ga0214919, IMG submission 177994) | Freshwater microbial communities from Lake Lanier, Atlanta, Georgia, United States - LL-1503 | ecosystem: Environmental > Aquatic > Freshwater > Lake | place: USA: Georgia | collected...
AGAAACACCAGTAATATTTCGTCGTACAATTTCATTTTTAATATGGGCTACTTGTTTTAAAGTAAGTTCTCTTGCCAGCACCACCACATCTGCAAATCGAGCAAAAAATTGAACTGATTCTATATTGCTAACATTCGCTTGTGTTGAAATATGTAAAGGAATATTTAACTGATTACAAAATTCAATCACCGAAAAATCAGCAGCAATCACTGCATCTATCTGTTGTTCTTTTACTTCTTGTAAAATGGTTTTAAGCAATTGCATATCGTGCTCATACATTACCGTATTAAGCGTGATATATGCTTTAATATGGTGCAACTTGCACAACAAACTAATCTCCTTGATGTCTTCAATAGAAAAAGATTTTGAAGACCTAGTGCGCATATTTAACTGTTCTACTCCAAAATAAATGGAATCGGCACCTGCACTAATAGCCGCATGTAAGCATTCGAAAGACCCAACGGGTGCTAATAATTCAATTAATTGGTTTTTCATAATGCAGCAAAAAAACTTGCCAATTGATTAAAATTCGACTGATATGATCTAATAATTAAGAGAAATATTGGCAAATATAATAATTAAGGGTAATTTTGTCTTTTATTATTTTTAAATTGTACAATGGCTTCAGATTTACAAAAAACAACTGTAGCAGTTATTTTGATTGCTAGTTTTTTAGCGTACTCAAGTTTCCTATATATGTTTTTGCCAATAAAAAGTTACGCTACAAGCAATGATTGTATAGAAGGGAAAAAAATATGGCAAAATTACAATTGTGCTGCCTGCCATCAAGTGTATGGCTTAGGCGGATATTTAGGCCCTGACTTAACGAATATTTATTCAAAAAGAGGACCACAATATATACAAGCATTTATATCGAATGGAACTAATGTTATGCCCAATTTCCATTTGTCAAATAATGAGCAAGAAAATCTAATTGCTTATTTTAAAAATATAGACTCCTCGGGCAAATCAGATCCAAAAACTTTTTTTGTACACAACAATGGAACCATTGAACAATAAACAATTATCTACCCCAAAATTATATTTACTTACTGGCCTAATATTATTAGCAGTTGGTTTATTATTTGGCATTTCAGGTGCTATACAATATTTGGTACCAGATTATTTAAAAGAACATTTTTCATTCGAAAAAATTCGACCGCTGCATGTAACCTCCATTTTGTTTTGGATTATTTTAGGTTCTACTGGTGGTGTTGTAAGTTATTTACAACAATACAATAATCAAAAAATCAAATACCCGTTTCTATTAAAGATTCAATACTTTATTTTTTCTACTACAATTCTAGCTATTTTAATAGCTTATATTTTTGGATTTTTTGGTGGTAGAGAATATTGGGAATTCCCTCCTATTTTAGCCCTACCTATTGCTATTGGATGGATACTGTTTATTATCAATTTCATATCATCTGTAAAAACTTTTCGCAATCAGCCAGTTTACATTTGGATGTGGATGACCGGATTGGTCTTTTTTTTATTCACATTTATTGAATCTTATTTATGGATTTTTCCCTACTTTAAAAACAATATCATTAATGATATGACCATTCAATGGAAATCTGCTGGATCAATGGTTGGAGCATGGAATATGTTGATATACGGTAGTAGTATTTTTTTGATGGAAAAAATTAGTAGCAACAAAAAACACGGTCATTCAATTGTTGCATTTGCCCTATACTTTACTGGGCTTTTTAATTTATTATTTAATTGGGGACACCATATATATACCTTACCCACTTATCAATACATTAAACACATAAGTTATGCAGTGAGTATGACTGAAATTATTTTGTTTAGTAGAATTATCTGGCTTTGGAAAGACGCTGTAACAACTGCTAAAAAACATTTTCATTATGCGGCATATCGTTTTTTATTAGCAGCAGATTTATGGATTTTTTTAACCCTTTTGTTAGCCATTTTAATGTCAATTCCTGCTATAAATATATACACACATGGCACGCATATTACCGTAGCTCATGCAATGGGTTCTACAATTGGTATAAATAGTTTTTTACTACTCGCTATATGCTTTGATATTTTACACGATACCTGTATACCAATTGCCGTAAATATAAAATGGCTGAATAGAGGCTATTGGATTACAAATATTTCTTTATTTATTTTTTGGATTAGTTTAATTATTGCTGGAATCTTAAAAGCAAAATGGCAAATGAGCGCAAGCCCCGAGCCTTTTAGTGTAATGATGTTACAACTAAGGCCTTTTTTTGGCATCTTCTTTATTGCTGGAACTATTATGACTATTGGATTCTACCTTATCCTTTATCCCTTAATTAAAAATCAAATTGTTTGTTATATCAATCAGTCGAAAATAAAATAATATCCATTTTGCTAAGTGTTTAATCTTAACAATAAACAGCCTTTAAATACCTCTACATTTTCATGCTACATCTAACTAAAATATTCCATTTCGAAATGGCTCATGCAATTCATGGTTATAGTGGTCCATGTAAAAATATTCATGGTCATTCATACGAATTACATATAACCCTTTGTGCTAGTGAAAATACAGACGTATATATCCCCTCTCCAGGGTTTATCATTGACTTTAAGGATATTAAAAAAATAGTGCAAAATTTAATAATTGAACAATTAGACCATAAATTGGTTTTATCTAATCTATACTTAAACGACCACCCTAAAATTTTAGAACAAGAGAATCTAGTACAATGGCAAATGGAACCAAGTGCAGAAAATATTTTGTTATATATCGTTTCAACATTGAGAGATGCGCTACCTTCCAATACCAAATTGGTTTATTTAAAATTGCATGAAACAAAAGACTCCTTTGCCGAATGGTTTGAGTAGTGCCTTATTAAAAAACAATCAAATGATTTATTACCCCACATTTTAAATTTATCCGATGTTTTCAAAAGCAACAGAATATGCCTTAAGGGCCACCATTTTTATTGCCCAAAAAAGTTCAATAACAAACAAATTAAGTATTGAAGAAATTTCTACAGCGATTGACTCACCACCATCATTTACTGCAAAGATTTTACAGAACTTAACAAAAAATAATCAAGTAATTAGTTCAGTTAGAGGACCTAATGGTGGGTTTTATTTAACAGAAGAGGCAAAAAAAATGCCCGCAAGATTAATTCTTGTAGCAATGGGTGAATCTGAAATATTAGAAAAATGTGTTATGGGACTAAAACTATGTTCCGAATCGCAACCTTGCCCAATGCACGAACAATACAAATCAATCAAGCAGGCTTTGCTGAAACTCTTTGTAGCAAAATCAATTGAACAGTTAGCGGCAGAAATAAAGGACGGTGTTGTATTTATCAATAATAAATTGCCTATTTTTAAATGCTGATTACTACAATCATCCAAGTAAATCAGCCATTCAATATTCTATTTCTAGGGTTTTACAACTCGTTTATTAACAGTCTGTATTACTAAAATTTTAGTTAGAAATAGGCTTTAATTCAAATATTTATATATTTACAAAGGTCGGTGCTGTAATAAGTATCACTTTAGGCGTAACACAACATATAAGAAACATGAGGCTACCAGAAGAGAAATTAATGGATAGTAACACCAATCTGTTACTAGAAAAAATTACAAAATTCACAAAAGCAGACGAATTAGCTGCTGCAGGGCTATACCCATACTTCCGTGTTTTAGAATCAGATCAAGACACTGAAGTTCTTATTAATGGTAAGAAAGTATTAATGTTTGGCTCAAATAGTTATTTGGGATTAACCAATCATCCCGCTATTAAAGCCCAAACAATTGATGCAGTAAATAAATATGGAAGTGGCTGTGCAGGATCGAGGTTTTTAAATGGAACGCTCGATATTCACATAGAATTAGAAGAAAAATTAGCCGAGTTTGTAGGAAAAGAAGCCGCCTTAATTTTTAGTACTGGGTTTCAAGTAAACTCTGGTGTAATTCCAGCATTATTAGGCCGACATGATTACCTAATTTTAGACGAGTTCGACCATGCGTCTATTTTAGAAGGATCAAGATTAAGTTTTGCTAAAACACTTAAGTTTCAGCACAACAACATGGAGTCTCTAGAAAAAGTTTTAAAAACTTGCCACCCAGATAAAGTTAAATTAATTGTTGTTGACGGAATTTTTAGTATGGACGGAGATATTGCCGACTTACCAGAAATTGTAGTATTAGCAGAAAAATACAATGCTACCATTATGGTTGACGACGCACATTCATTGGGCGTAATTGGTAAAGGTGGCCGAGGTATTTCATCTCATTTTAACTTAACCGATAAAACCCATTTAATTGGAGGCACATTCAGTAAATCATTGGCATCAATTGGCGGATTTATAGCGAGTGATAAAAAGACAATTGACTTTTTAAAACACCATGCGCGCACATTAATTTTTAGTGCCAGCATTTCACCTGCATCAACTGCAAGTGTTTTAGCTGCTCTTGAAATACTTAAAAACGAACCAGAAAGAATTGACCAATTATGGGAAAATTCGAATTTCGCTTTAGCAGAATTAAAAAGAATGGGTTTTGATACTGGAACCTCTAGAACACCAATTATTCCTATCTATGTAAGAGATGAAGCTAAAACATTCATGTTGTCTAAAATGCTATTTGATGAAGGTATTTTTGTAAATCCTGTTACTTCTCCTGGAGTACGTAGTGAAGACAGTTTAATAAGATTCAGTTTAATGGCTACACATACAAGAGCTCAAATTGAAATTGCTTTAGAAAAAATATACACTATTTCAAAAAAACTATCTATCATCTAATTAATTGTATCATATGGAAATTATCGTAAAAGAAGTTGTAAGCAAAAAAGATTTAAAAAAGTTTATCAACCTTCCCTACGATTTGTACAAAGGCCATCAGTACCATGTACCTCCATTGAAATTTGATGAAGAAGGCACACTCAGAAAAGATAAGAATCCTGCATTTGATTATTGCGAAGCAAAGTATTGGCTTGCCTATCAAGGAGATAAAGTTGTTGGTAGAATTGCAGGTATTTTAAATAAATCTTACATTGAAAAATGGCATAATAAATATGTACGTTTTGGTTGGTTTGATTTTATAGACGACCAAGATGTAGTGAATGCTTTAATAGGCCAAGTAGAAAACTGGGCAAAAGAATTAGGCATGTCTGCTGTGCATGGTCCATTAGGTTTTACCGATTTAGACCACGAAGGAATGTTGGTGGAAGGATTCGACCAATTGGGTACATTGGCAACTATTTATAATCACCCTTACTATCCAACATTACTTGAAAACGCAGGCTATGTAAAGGATGTAGACTGGTTAGAATACAAAATAACCCTGCCAAAAGTTGTTCCAGAGAAATTAGAAAAGATTGCAACTTTAGTACAAAAAAGATATGAACTATCTGTAATCCATGCTAAAAAAGCAAAAGAAATTCTACCCTATGCTACTCAATTATTTCAATTAATTAATTCTGCCTATTCAGATTTATACGGTGTTGTTCCGCTTACCGATAAGCAGATTAGTTACTATACCAAACAATATTTTTCTTTTATCAGACCAGATTTTGTGTCGTTAGTTACCAATAAAGAAGGAAAATTAGTGGGCTTTGGAATTACCATGCCTTCATTATCTCTTGCTTTGCAAAAAGCAAAAGGCAACTTATTACCCTTTGGTCTTTTCCACTTAATTAAAGCTATCAAAAAAAATAATTTAGGTGATTTGTATTTAGTTGCTGTAGACAAAGACCTTCAAGGAAAAGGCGTTAATGCAATTATTATGTGTGAATTAACTAAATCATATATTAAAGCCGGCATTGAATACGCAGAATCAAATCCAGAATTAGAAACCAATAGACATGTTCAGGCTATGTGGCAATATTACGATGTACAACAACACAAAAGACGCCGTTGTTTTATTAAACAACTGAACAAATAACATTGGTAATTGCGCCCATGAAAAAGAAAATCCTAATTACTGGAGCCAGTGGATTTATTGGCAGTTTTTTAGTAGAAGAAGCCATTAGTCAAGGATTTGAAGTAGTAGCAGGTATTAGAAAATCGAGTAGTAAAACCTATTTACAACAACCATCACTAACATTTTTAGAATTAGATTTTAGTTCTTTAGAGAACCTCACACAACAATTTAAAACTTACCAATCATCCTTTGGCAGTTTTGATTATGTAATTCATAATGCAGGAGTAACTCAAGCAAAGAAAAAAGACGATTTTATTACGGTAAATGTAGCGTACACCAAAAACCTAGTCAACGCTATCATTGATGCAGGAATGCAATTGCAAAAATTTAGTTTAATTAGTTCGCTTGCTTCATTTGGTCCTGGCAATAAAAAAACATTTATTCCTATTCAACAGTCGCACCAACAGCAACCTATTACCGACTATGGAAATAGTAAATTATTAGCGGAGCAATACCTTAAATCCGTTCCAGATTTTCCTTACCAAATTATAGAACCTACTGCTGTATACGGACCGCGCGACAAAGACTTTTTACAATTTGTTCAACTTGTAAACAAAGGATTTGAATTGTATATAGGTACGCACCAGCAAATGATTTCAATGATTTATGTAAAAGACCTTGCAAGAGCGGTTGTACAATTGTTATTATGCCCTTCTGTAAACAAAAGTTATATTATTTCTGATGGCAATAGTTATCAAAAAGAACAATTGGGTGATATTTTAAAAACCATTCTTCAACGAAAAGTGATTAAAATAAAAATTCCATTAATTCCCATTAAACTAGCAGTAGCCGCCATAGAAAAAACCTACCAATTATTTGGCAAGAATCCATTTTTAAATCTGCAAAAACTAAACGAAATTAGTTGCGCCAATTGGACTTGTATTAGTACCGATGTTTGGAATGATATTGGCTCTCAACCCGCCTATTTTTTAGAAGAAGGTATGAAAGAAACCGTTGCTTGGTATCAAAACAATGATTGGATATAATTATTTCATATATTCAGTTTTGTTTAAAGCATATGAAAACGACAATCAAAAAAATATATTCTAGCAAAAAGACTCGCATAATTATGTTATTAATTGTGCTAGTAATAATGCTACAAAACGCTACCAATGGTTATGCGGAATCGGCTGCTGCTATTGCTGTGCAAGATAATTATTGGCTATGGAGATTTTTGGGTAGACTACATCCTTTAATTGTCCATTTTCCGGTTGGGCTCCTTGTTTTTTCTGCCATCTTTGAATTACTTACCCTTAAAAACTTTTTTTCTCCTTTACGTTCAGGAATTAAACTATTGTTGGGTGCAGGAATACTGAGCGCAATATTTTCAGTCATAGCAGGATTGCTGCTTGCCAAAGAAGGCGGGTACGAAAAGCAGTTGCTAACCCTACATCAATGGATAGGAATTACTACTGCTTGTTTGGGTGGAATTGCTTGGATCATTTTATATTGTGTCTTAAAAAAACAACAGACAAATTTAATAAAATATTATCGTGGCGTTTTATGGATAAGTGCCTTAGGGGTAGCCATAGCAGGCCATTTTGGAGCAACCCTTACGCATGGAAAAGATTATTTAACAGCAACAATTCCTTGGTCAACCGATTATATAGCACCCAATAAAATAAACTTTGATATTTCATCTTTTAAAAATGATACTTCAAAATTAACCAAACAGCAAGCTGCTGAATTGAATATTCAGGTTAGGGCAATACTGGCACATAATTGTTACAAATGTCATGGTGCCGAAAAAATAAAAGGTGATCTTCGTTTGGACAGAAAAGACATGTTATTTAAGGGTGGAGAAAATGGTATTATTGTTGTTCCATTCAAACCAAATGAAAGTGAACTATTGCGCAGAATTACCCTTCCATCTAATCACAAAGATGCAATGCCTTCAAAAGGAAAAAAATTATCGGAAGGCGATATTGCAATTATTAAATTCTGGATTGAGAAAGGAGCGCCTTGGCCTGATGGAGCTGAAGCGCCAATATTTAGAGTTGCCGAATTAGCACCTCGTAATCCACCGCTACCTAAAGCTACAGCCCAACTTACAAATCCTGTAGACTTATTTACAAACAAGTATTTCAACACCAATAGAATTAGCTGGCCAACTGTTGTTGATGATAGAACTTATTTAAAAAGAATTTATCTAGATATTATAGGATTAATTCCTACCCCAAAAGAACTTGAAAATTTTGTACAAGATAAACGAAAAGATAAAAGAGCTTTATGGGTAAGAAAATTATTAAATCAAAAAGATACTTATGCTACACACTGGTTAAGTTTTTGGAATGATGCTTTAAGAAATGACTATACAGGAACTGGCTATATTACAAGAGGACGATTTAATATAACAGACTGGTTATACAAATCATTGCAATCCAATAAACCTTATGATCTTTTTGTAAAAGAATTGATACACCCAACTGATGCGTCGAAAGGATTTATTGAAGGTATAAAATGGAGAGGTGTAGTGAATGCTAGTCAAAGAACAGAAATACAAGCAGCACAGAATATATCACAGGTTTTTTTGGGTCTAAATTTAAAATGCGCCTCTTGTCATAACAGTTTTGTTAGCGATTGGAAATTAGAAGACGCCTATGCTTTTGCAAATATTTTTTCAGATACTTCTTTAGAAATTAATCGCTGTGATAAACCAACGGGCAAATTTACCAATGCAAGAATACCTTGGAAAGAACTTGGTACAATCGACAGTAGTGCTAAGAGATTAATTAAACTTTCGCAACTTGCCGATAATATTGTGAAGCCCGAAAATGGCAGGCTATACAGAACGCTTGTGAATAGAATTTGGGCACAGTTAATGGGACGTGGATTAATTGAACCTGTAGATATCATGGACAACCAACCCTGGAGCCAAGATTTATTAGATTGGATGGCTTTCAATTTCCAACAAAACAAATCAAACATTAAAGAATTAATATACCTCATTACTACTTCTAATACTTATCAACTTCCTTCAGTTGGATTTAAAGACCCCGCAAAAATAGTTTCAGCAGAATACAAATTCACTGGAATACTTCGAAAAAGAATGACAGCAGAACAATTTGCAGATGCAGCAGGTGCTGTAATTGGGCCACTTTTTTATGATTCAATGCGCAAGTATAAACCCAAATATTTAGTAGGTTACGATACAACTATATATCCTTTTACCCGTGCAGCCTTGGTTGCTAATAACCCATTTTTAACTGCATTAGGGAGGCCTAATAGAGAAACAGTTATTACCAGTAGAGAATCTCAAGCAAACCTTTTACAAGCACTAGAACTTACCAATGGAGAAAGGTTTAATAAGATGCTGAAAAAAGGAGCAGAAAATTGGAAGCAAAAATATGCATCAAGCGATACCATTATTCATGAAATATATTGGCGTGCACTACAAAGAGAAGTGAAGCCAAATGAATACCAAATTGCAAAAAAAATATTGGGTGAAAATCCTGCAGTTGAATCTATACAAGATTTATTTTGGGTCATTTTATTATTACCGGAATTTCAAATTATATACTAGTTTTTTAAACCACTTTGTGTATGAATCACGCTTGGGACCGACGAGATTTTTTAAAAAAAACCAGTGCTGCAACCATTGCCGCACTTAGTGCAGGTGCACCTTTGAGTAGTTTTTTAACTTCTTGCAATGGCAATAAAATAACTTCCAGTGCAGATACCGTTATTCTTTTATGGATGGCTGGAGGGATGGCGCATACCGATACTTTTGATCCCAAAAAATTTACACCATTTACAAAAGGGATGCAAGCAAATGATGTACTCAGTACTTTCAAATCGTTACCCACTGTATTAGATGATATTTATTTTTCGGAAGGGTTACAATCTATAGGAAAGGTATTGAATAAAGGAACCTTACTACGATCTTATGTTGCAGGCGATTTAGGGCATATTTTACACTCACGCCACCAGTTTCATTGGCATACTTGTTACAAGCCCCCACAACAGGTTGCCGCTCCACATATAGGCGCTTGGATTGCCAAAGAATTAGGACCTGTAAATCCAGTTATTCCAGCCTTTATAAATATTGGTCAACGATTTAATTTGGGCGAAGGAGAAGAATTAAAAGCATTTCATACAGCAGGTTTTTTGGGTAACGAATTTGGCCCCTTTCTCATACCCGATCCTACGGCAGGACTCGAAAGTGTAAAGCCTCCTATTGGGATGACATCAAGTAGGTTTGAAAAAAGAAACCAATTGTACAATGAGTTAATGAGCGATACTGCAATGGGTGAGTTTGGTAGTGACTACCAAAAAGAATCTTTGAGAAGGTCTATGGAACAAGCGTATCAGTTACTTCGGTCTCCTGAATCAGCAGCATTCGACCTTACAAAAGAACCAAAAGAAAGTTATGATATTTATAATACCGGAAAATTTGGACTAGGTTGTTTGATGGCGCGCAGACTAACAGAACAAGGTGCCCGATTTATTAGTGTCACAACAGAATACGAGCCATTCAAAAATTGGGATACACACGATAATGGACACACGCGAATGGTGGATTTGAAAAAACAAATTGACGGCCCAGTTGCTCAATTAATCAAAGACCTAGATCGTTCTGGCAGATTAGATCGAACCCTGATAATTTTAGCCAGTGAATTTAGTAGAGACATGATGGTGGAAGGACGTCCTGATTTAAAAGTGCAAGAACAAGTGAACCAACCCGATATCATCCAAGATATTAAAAATTATGGCATGCATCGTCATTTTACAGAGGGAGGTTCCATACTATTATTTGGTGGCGGAATGAAAAAAGGAAATGTCTACGGAAAAACTGCTGATGAACGTCCTTGTAAAACCATTGAGAACCCGGCATATATTGACCAGATACATCAAACAATTTACCATGCACTAGGCATACCAGAAGACAAACATTATCTCATAGAAAAAAGACCATTTTATACCACCCCAGATGGCAAAGGCAAAGCCATTATGGATTTATTTTCTTGATGTCTGGTTTTGAACAATTTATTTTGCTGGCGTTAAAATGATATTTCTAAATTCTATAGAACCATGGTCTCCTTGCATCATGATAGGGCCCGGCTCTGCTTCATTGGCATCAATGGCGCCACCTGTGATTCCTGGAATCTCTTGTTTGTAAATAATTGTTTTACCATTTGCTACAATCGTAACAAGCCTTCCAACTAATACAATATCGAAAGACTGCCATTCGTCTGGATCTTTGGCCATCATCTCTAATGGGTCTATAAATCCATAGATGCCCCCTAGTTCAATATTAATAGGCTCCTTGCCCTTACTGTCTGCAATTTGAATCTCGTACCTACCGCGTAAATAAACGCCGCTATTGCTCTCCTTAGGGTATTTAAATTCAATATGCAGTTTAAAGTCATTAAATGTTTTATCGGTTCTAATATTGGCACCAGAACGCGGACTTTTTAAAATACCCTCTTCTACAATCCACTGATTCTTTTTGCCAAATGTGTTCCATCCCTCTAAATTCTTTTCGTTAAATATTTTTACAGGCTTACCCCAAACAGGTTCTTTTTCGCGCAATAATTTTGGCGCACGAACACCTGTATAACTAAAATGCCTACCATCAGGGCTAATCATTGTTCCGGTTAATTGGTTGTTTTTTAATTCGCCTTCAACCACCAATGGATTTTTAGTATCATCCCATTGTGGCGGGATTGTAAATGACATTTTTCCATCCTTAAAAAACACTTCAGAAATTGGACGGGCACTTCCCCCATCTGCAACAAAATGTCCTACCAAAGTTCTAATACCAGAATGACGAACTTCTAACCAAGATGGTACGTTTCGTTTGCCAATATTTACTGTCAAATCCCAGCGACCTTCTAGTTTATCACTATCGTCATTTGATGTAAAAGCAAATACAACACTAAAAGGCACTAGCATTGCTAATAGTAAAAACAATAAGTTGTATTTCTTTTGCATATGGCTTTTTTAAAAAGTTATTTCATGTCAAGGCAATACAAATTTATCCTTTATTGCCTAATAAAGATATATTTGTTAGTATAAAAAAAGTTGAAATGAAGGCCCAATTACCTATAAGGCAAGCAAATAATTTTGACCTACTGCGGATATTATTTGCATGGTTTGTAATTATATCTCATTCCTATTTTTTAAATGGAGCGGGTGCCACTGATCCTTTATTTGAGTTAACCAATCATACCTTTCTTTTTTCATTTATTGGGGTGAAGGGCTTTTTTATAATTAGCGGCTATTTGATTTTTAAAAGTATGTTAGCTAGTAATACTATAGCCGAATATTTAATTAAAAGGGTCTTGCGTATTTTTCCTGCGCTAGCCATTGTTTTGCTTGTAACCCTTTTGTCGGTATATTTTATTTACCCAAGTACATTGCCTTCGTTTTTTAAGAATAAAGATATTTACGCCTACTTTTTAGGCAATGTGGTTTTATTTAAACCTCATTTTTTTATACCAGGAATTTTTACAGCACAGACTTCCAATGCTGTTAATGGTTCACTTTGGACAATTGAATATGAGTTTTTCTTTTATCTATTCATACTCTCGCTTTTTTTTATTAAATCAAATAAAAAACTACTGAAAATTGCATTGGGATTGATTTTTGTAGGATTTGTTGCTATTGATTTATTTTATAAAAATTGGGCTATCAACACCAGATTTTTTATTCCATTAGATGCCCTATTTGACTTAGGACCTTATTTTATTATGGGTTCTTTACTAAGTTGTTTTGACTGGGAAGCATTGCCTGCAAAAAATAGTATTGCAATGATTATGTTACTGGCATTATTGTTTGCCACCTATACCAATTGGGGGCACACTGTAATATATTTTACACTGCCTTTTTTAGTGATTTATTTAGGTAAAAAAACAAACGGATTTGCAACATGGGTGCACGAAAAATTAGGCGACCCTTCGTATGGTATTTATTTGTACGCATTCCCGTTACAACAATTTATTATTTATTTATATCGGCCAGGCACCCTGCTACTGTTTGTTTTGAGCACTATCGGTGCATTTATATTTGGCTATTTTTCATGGATGTTCATTGAAAAAAAAGCATTGGCTTTTAAGCAGTATTTTATATAAAAAAAGTAGTGGGCATATTTTACCCATTCTAATGGCTGCAAGCATAGGGCCTTTTGTAGAAAAGAATTAAAATTATTAAAAACAAAACAGGTAACCTTTTTTAAGATTACCTATTTTATTAAATGTGGAGTCGAGGGGAGTCGAACCCCTGTCCAAACATCGCAACCATTGGCTTTCTACATGCTTATTTTCTTATTAATTGTAGGCACTAAGCAGGAAAGAAAACAACCAACCTAGCGCTTAGCTGAATCGTCTTAGGTAACAGTCACAGCCTTCTGTTACAGCATCCTCTTTTGTTTTGAGTCGGCGGCAGCAAGAGGTAACAGGCGAACCTTAGCCGCGGCCCGAATGGTTACTTAATCACTGATTAAGCAGCCATGGCATACTGAGTATTGCCATTTGAAGTTTGAATATTCAGATTAAAGTGCTAATTATCCAACGCACTGCATGCTTACACCAACCGTGACATATGCTGTCGAAACCAATACGACCCCATTGTTACTATAATTTATAAAGTTAGCCCTAATGAGCCAACTCAATAAATAAGCCTATTTAAATAATCGCCAAAAATCTAATCCTAATGCATAGGCCATTAATCCTAGTAACAATACCATACCAGCCATTTGTGCATATTCCATAAACTTGTCGCCAGGTTTACGACCTGTAATCATTTCATACAAGGTAAACAGAGCATGTCCACCATCAAGTGCCGGAATAGGAAGAATGTTCATGAAGGCTAAGATGATAGAAAAAATACCGGTTAATGTCCAGAATTTTTGCCAGTCCCAAACGCCAGGAAACGTATTACCAATACTAATTACACTCCCCAAAGATTCACTAGCATTTACTTTGCCTGTAAATATTTGTTTGATGCCCGTAATATATCTGTCTAGTGTTTCAAAGCAATGCGAAAAGCCCATTGGAATCGCTTGTGCCAATGTATAGGTTTTGGTAACACTTCCAAAAATAGCATAGGGGGATTTTCTAAAAAATCCTACCGCACCTTTGTTGTTTAATAATACGCGTACATCAACGGTATCTTTTTCTCTAAGCACTGTAAAACTTACAACAGAATCTGCATAGCCTTTATTCAAGGCTTCGTACTCATGAAAATAGTTGAAAGGCTTATTATTAAACGCAATCAACTGATCGCCTTTTTGAAATTTATTTTTTGTAAAAACAGCTGTTTTAGCAACAGAATCTACAATAGCAGGATATTGAATGGTTACAAATTCAGAAGCGAGTTCTCTACCCTTTTTTGTTTTAAATAAATTTTTAATTAATCCATCAGGTACGCTAATATCAAGCTTTGCACCGTTTCTTTCTATCTGAATTTTTTTAGCATCTGTTGTAATAATTTCTGGAACGATGGTGCCAAAATCTTCTACAATTTTTCCATCGATTGATACAATTTTATCGCCATCCATTATTCCAATACTTTTGGCCAATGAATCGGCATGTACGCCATATTGTACATTTTTTGCTGGCAAATATTGTTCTCCCCAAACCCAAGTAATTCCTATAAAAATTACAATAGCTAATACAATGTTTACTACAACACCGCCAACCATAATAATTAGTCTTTGCCAAGCTGGTTTAGCACGAAATTCGTACGGAGCTGGTGGCAATTTCATTTGCTCCTTGTCCATACTCTCGTCTATCATTCCTGATATTTTTACATAGCCGCCAAAAGGTATCCAGCCAAGACCGTATTCGGTATCACCTTTTTTCTTTTTCCACAAACTGAAGTAAGGATCAAAAAATAAATAGAACTTTTCTACCCTGCATTTAAATAGTCTTGCAGGAATAAAATGTCCTAATTCGTGCAAAACAACTAAAATAGAAAACGACATAATAAACTGTGCAGTTTTTATGCCCGTACTAATCCAATCAATAACCAAAAAATTTACCATATACTATCCCGAAGGAATTTAATTTAATAAAACACTTAAAAATGGGTTAATTACATGTGTATTAAAGAAGCGGCAAAGTTACGTGCCTCGCCATCGGTTTCAAAATACTCTTCTAAAGTTGGCTTTTCAATAAAAGGTATTTTTTGCATGGCTTGTTGAATCACCTCGGTCATATCTAAGAAACCTATTCTATTGCGTAAAAATGCATAGACTACAATTTCATTGGCCGCATTTAAAATACATGGCATATTTCCACCTTTGTTTAAAGCTTCTGTTGCCAATGCCAAATTTCTAAATGTTTTTATATCGGGTTCTTCAAATGAAAGCGCGTGTTGTTTTTTAAAATCTAATCGTGGAAAATTATTTACGATACGCTTTGGAAATGCAAGTGCATACTGTATAGGCAATTTCATATCGGGTAACCCCATTTGCGCTTTAATACTTCCATCTTGAAATTGCACCATACTATGTATAATACTTTGTGGATGAATAACAACTTGTATTTGTTCGGGTGTTAAATCAAATAACCATTTGGCTTCAATCATCTCAAGCCCTTTATTCATAAGGGTTGCAGAGTCAATGGTTATTTTTGCACCCATCGTCCAATTAGGATGTTGTAATGCATGATCGCGTTTTACATTCACCAAAAAATTTGGCTTTTTACCCAAGAACGGACCACCACTTGCTGTTAAAATAATTTTGTCAATCGGATTATTTCCCTCTCCTATCAAACACTGAAAAATAGCTGAGTGCTCACTATCCACTGGAATAATGGCAGCCCTATTTTCTCTAGCTTTTTGCATAACAATATCACCAGCCACTACCAATGTTTCTTTATTTGCTAGGGCTACTGCTTTGCCCATACCCACTGCTTGAAGTGTTGGCCTAAGACCTGCATAGCCTACAATACCTGCCAACATCATGTCGTAACAATCTAGTCCTGCAACCTCTTCTAATGCTTTTTCGCCTGCAAATACTTTAATGCTGGTAGAGGCTAATGCTTCTTTTACAATGAGGTATTTTTTTTCATCCCCAATTACTACAATATTAGGATTGAATTGTAGTGCCTGTTTAATTAACAAAGCATCATTTGATTGTGCCGTTAATATTTCTGCACTAAACAAATTGGAGTGAGCGGCTATTACATCGAGTGCCTGGGTACCGATTGAACCGGTTGATCCAAATATGGCTATTCTTTTTTGCGTCATTGTTCAATTTTTCTCTTCTACAAAGATGTGCGCAAAATACGCGAATCTGTGGGTAAACTGGGTTTATTTATCCCCGTTCTATTCCATTATTTAACTAAAAATGCTTGTAAATCTGTTGCAATCAGTCGGTCATTACTCAGCCTAGGTACTTTATTTTGTCCACCTAGCTTGCCAATTGATTTCATGTAATCGATAAATCCATTTTTTTGAATTGGGCTGATAATAAGCTTTTGTAAGATATTACCCCGAATCAAATCATCGTAATACACATTCTTTTCTCGCAGCTGTTGATCGAGTAGTTCGGCAAAATTGGCCAAGTTGTCTGGCATTTTTTCAAACTCAATAAACCATTCGTGGTAGCTCTTCCCCTGGCCTTGTTGTATCATAGGTGCCACTGTAAACTCTGTAACTACTCCTCCTAATTGAGCAATGGTTTTCAATAATGCAGCTTCAACTTCTTCGCCAATTACATGCTCACCAAAGGCAGAAATAAAATGTTTGATTCGTCCGGTTACTATAATTCTATAGGGTGCTAGGCTTACGAATTTCACTGTATCTCCTAAATTATATCCCCATAAACCTGCATTACTATTAATTATAAGCGCATAGTTCTCGCCAAGTTTTACGTCTTTTAAACTTAACCTTGTTGGGTGTTCATTAAAAATTTCAGCAGCAGGTACAAATTCAAAATAGATGCCACTATTGGTGTTTAGCAATAAGCCTGGGGCTTCTTGCGTGTCTTGAAAGGCAAAAAATCCTTCGCTTGCAGGAAACAATTCTATAGTGTCTATTTTTTTGCCAATGCTTTCAAATAATTTAGACTGATAAGGTTCAAAGTTTACCCCTCCTTGTACCATTAGGCTAAAATTTGGAAACAAATCACCTATTTTTTTACCTGTTTTTTCAATGAGTCGGTCAAAATACATCTGCATCCAAGGGGGAATACCGCTAATTAGGGTCATATCCTTGTTAAGCGTTTCGGCAACGATGGCGTCTAGTTTGGTTTCCCAGTCTTCGATACAGTTGGTTTCGTAACTAGGCAATTGGTTCGAGCGTAAATAACTCGGAATATGATGGTTTACAATTCCGCTTAGCCTACCAGTTGGAATATCTGCTACCCTTTCTAATTCCGGCGAGCCACTTAAAAATATCATTTTACCATTGGCAAATGCGGTATTGCCCGTTTCGGACATATAGCACAATAGGGCATTTCGGGCAGTATTAATATGATTAGGTATAGATTCTTTGGTGATTGGAATATATTTTACCCCACTAGTGGTACCGCTAGTTTTGGCCAGATAAATGGGTTTCCCCTTCCATAATACATTGTGCTTTCCTTCTTTTACCTTCTCTATATAAGGCTTCATTTGTTCGTAGTCACGGATAGGTACCGCTTGAATAAATACTTCATGGCTCGACACATTGGCTAATTGGTGGTCTTTGCCAAAATCGGTTTGTTTGGCATTTTTTAGTAGGTATTTCAAAATAGCATCCTGGTCTTCCACCGCCGTTAAGATACTTTTTTTAGTTTTATTGTGGATGTAATTGGCAAAAGGCCGTGCTAATAATGATTTCAAATTCATGGGCGTGGCTTATGCTTGGCGATTTATTCCGCAAAAATAGGTGTACTCGGGGCTTCTTACACTTAAAATCAACAAATTTTATAGTAATTGGCCATATTTTTAGGCTAATTAGAAAAAAGCACAAATTTATTTACGAAATGTTTGTTAGAATTCGAGTCTAATCACTACCTTCGCCGTCCTAATTTTGGAAAGCTATGTTAGCAGTTGTAAAAATCGCAGGTCAACAATTTAAAGTACAAACAGGTCAAAGTTTGTATGTTCCGCACTTGCAAGGTAATACCGGTGACAAGGTAGAATTTAGTGACGTTTTGTTGGTAGACAACAGCGGAACGATTTCTGTAGGTAGCGATGTAAAAGCTATTGTGAAAGCAGAAATCATTAGTGCTTTGGTGCAAGGCGAGAAAGTAATTGCCTTCAAAATGAAGAGAAGGAAGGGCTTCCGCAAAAAGCACGGACACAGAACGCATTATACTAGAATTAAGATAGAAAGCATCGCTTAATATCTTAAAACAGTCTACTGCTAAACGGGATACTTGATTTTAAAATCGATTGTCTTGTTGTAAAAACCACAATAAAAAAATTCTAAAAAGTATTTTATGGCACACAAAAAAGGTGAAGGTAGTGTAAAGAACGGTCGCGATTCACATAGCAAACGTCTTGGCGTGAAAATCTACGGTGGTCAACCAGCAATATCTGGAAATATCATCGTCCGTCAAAGAGGAACGCAATACCATCCGGGTAAAAATGTTGGTTTGGGAACAGACTTTACATTGTTTGCATTAACAGATGGTGTAGTTGAGTTTAAAAAAGGTAAAAACGACAAATCAACCGTGTCTGTTTTGGCTATTTCTGCCTCTGCTTAAAAAAAAGTTGCTGCATTTGCAAATAAGTTTTTATTTTTAGGTTATTATTTACTAACCATTTAAATTCTAAAACATGGCAACTGCAAAAAAAGCCGCTCCTAAAAAAGCCGCTGCAAAGAAAGCCGCTCCTAAAAAAGCTGCTGCACCAAAGAAGGCTGCTCCTAAAAAAGCTGCTGCAAAAAAAGCTGCTCCTAAAAAAGCTGCTGCTCCTAAAAAAGCTGCTGCAAAAAAGGCCGCTCCTAAAAAAGCCGCTGCTCCTAAAAAAGCTGCTGCTCCTAAAAAGGCTGCAAAGAAAGCTGCTCCTAAAAAAGCTGCTAAGAAAGCTGCAAAGAAATAATTTAACCATTATTTCTAGCATGAATAGTTTAAGTCTCAGGTTTTTACCTGGGACTTTTTTATTTTCTACCTTCGCCAAAAACTTCTAATTTTTTTCTATGGATAATTATGAAATAGCCGATAATTTTTCGCTTCTTGGAAAACTAATGGATATACATGGCGAAAACAGTTTTAAGACCAAATCCTATACTACTGCGGCTTTCACAATAGAAAAGCTTCCAATGCAATTAACAGAAATGCCGCCAGAAAAAATGAGTAGCATTATTGGAATTGGCGATGCCATTGCAAAAAAAATTATTGAACAATTACAAACAGGCACACTTGCACTGTTACAAGAATACCTTCAAAAAACACCAGAAGGAATTTTAACGATGCTAAGTATAAAAGGTATCGGTCCAAAAAAAATTGCTACAATTTGGAAAGAATTAGAAATAGAAACGATTGGTGAATTATTATATGCATGCAGTGAAAACAGGTTAACCCTTTACAAAGGTTTTGGCGCAAAGTCTCAGCAAAATATTAAGGAGGCAATTGAATTTTACATGGGTAGTCAAGGTAGTTTCTTGTACCAACAAATTGAATCTTATGCAACGCAATTAACTACTAGTTTACAAAATATTTTTCCCAATTATTTGTTTTCAATTACCGGAAATTTCAGGCAACAGGCAGAGATTATTAGCCAGCTAAGTTGGGTCACTACTGCCCCAAAAAACGAAATAATGGCCTTTTTGGGTGCCCAAAGCTTTGTTTTTGAAAATATTTTTGAAAATATTTTTTCGTGTAAAGGACCCGAACAAATTGAGCTAATTTTTCATATTTCTAGCCCTGAATTATTTATTTCAACACTATTTGAAACAAGTTCAAGTGAAGATTTTTTACAAGAATGGAAAACACTTACCAACTGGACCAATCAAAAAGAATATCATTCAGAAGAAGCAATTTTTGAATCATTTGGTTTTGCTTTTGTTCCCGCTTATCAACGCGAATCAAAAGAAATTTTAACACTTGCAAAAAATGCATCACTAAAACCATGCATACAAACAACCGATATAAAAGGAATTATTCATAGCCATAGTAATTGGAGTGACGGGGCTACAACTATAGAAGCAATGGCAAAAGCGGCAATTGAACAAGGCCTCCAATATTTAGTGATTAGCGACCACTCCCAATCTGCCTTTTATGCAAATGGGTTAAAAGAAGCACGCATTTTTGCACAACAACAGCAAATTGATGCGCTAAACAAACAGTTGGCCCCATTTAGAATTTTTAAAAGTATTGAGTCCGATATTTTAAATGATGGCAGTTTAGATTATAGCGATGAAGTACTAAGTAGTTTCGATTTGGTTATTGCATCGGTGCATTCTAATTTAAAAATGACCGAAGAAAAAGCTATGATGCGCTTACTTAATGCCATAGAAAACCCTTTCACCTCTATTCTTGGTCATTTAACAGGCAGATTATTGTTAAGCCGTAACGGATACCCAGTTGATCATGCAAAAATTATTGACGCCTGTGTAGCAAATGATGTGGTAATAGAACTGAATGCACACCCAAGAAGGCTAGATATTGATTGGAGATGGATTGAGCGGGCTTTAAACAAAGGCGCTATCATTTCCATTAATCCAGATGCCCACTCCATAGAAGGCTATTTAGACTGCAAATACGGCGTATTGGTTGCGCAGAAAGCAGGATTGACACCTAATAAAAATTTAAGTAGCTATTCATTAACCGAATTTGAACGTTTTTTATTGGAACAACACCAAAAAAGGTCTTAAGCATGCAGTAGATCTTTCAATAAAGCGGTATCTGCAAAAAAGGATTGATTTTTTTTTCAGATACCAAAAGCTTTTGCTCGAGGTTTGCTTTCACTTTTTGTGGCGAGGCATTGTAACTCCAATAATTGAAAAAAATAAAGGATAGTGTATACAACCAGGCTGCTGTGATAATCAAGTAGCCGTGTTTGTAAATACTTCTTTTAAGTGTTGCTATCAATTTTGTTTCATTTGTTGTTTAACCTCATTCCAAATACTGTCCATTTCTAATAAAGTCATGTCAGACAAAGACTTTCCAGCCGCTATGGCAATTTTTTCCATCTCTTGAAAACGGCGAATAAATTTTTTATTCGTTTTTTCTAAAGCACCTTCTGCATCTACTTGCAAAAACCGTGCATAATTTGCCAAACTGAATAAAACATCCCCAAATTCTTCTTCTATATCTGCTTGTTGTTTTGTTTGAATCGCTTCTTGTAATTCATCCATTTCTTCTTTAACCTTGGCCCAAACAGCTTCTTTATTATCCCATTCAAAACCTACCTGCTTTGCTTTTTCTTGAATTCGGGTGGCTTTTACAATAGCAGGTAATGAAGGTGGAACCCCTCCTAGCACGGATGTTTTGCCTTCTTTTATTTTTAATTTTTCCCAATTACGTTTTACTTCTTCTTCATCCGCCACTTTTACATCGCTATAAATATGTGGATGCCGGTGAATTAGCTTGGCACTAATGCCTTCAATCACTTCTTGTAGGGTAAATTTGTTTTCTTCAGTGCCAATTTTTGCATAAAAAAGCAAGTGCAATAATAAATCGCCTAATTCTTCTTTCACTCCTTTCCAATCATTTTCAGTAATGGCATCTGCTAACTCATAGGTTTCCTCAATGGTTAAAGGCCTAAGGGTATGAATGGTTTGCTTTTTATCCCAAGGACATTGCGCCCTTAACTCATCCATTATTTTTACTAAGGCTAAAAAACTGTTGGCTACTGGTTCCATATAAAGTTTTAATACGTTTTTGCTGTTAACGTTCCTCTAAAAATACAGAACTCTAGGCTTTAGGCCATAATTTTAAATAACGCATAATTTGACTTTTGTTTCTGCTACCTGTACATTTGATACCAAATAAGAAGTATGAAAATTTTATTGGCGCTATCAGCCGTTTTATTTAGTGGTGTAGGTTATGGTCAATACTATTTTAATGATATAGTAGCTACACAGCAAGGCAACCAGAATTATCAAATATTACGTACTAATAAAGTAAAAAAAGTTATTGCTACTAGTTTTGAACAAGACAACACATCTACAGAAGGTTTTTTATTATCGCAAACTTTAAGCATAGACGGAAAAAAACTCGTTACCCAATCTGGCACAATTTCGGGAAAGAAAAACCAAGTAACCAGTTTTTTTGAACTGGGCAAATTGAAAAAAACACAATCCTTTAGTAATGGCATTGACAATAAAATGGAATATGCTTACAATGAAAAAGGACAATTAAAACAACTCATTTTAAATTCTGGAGATACCAGTGTAAAATATAAGTCGAACGAAACAAGAGAATGGAAATACTTGGCAAACGGCCAATTGTTGAGTGTATTAAAAATTAAAAACAATGCCGATACCACCGAAGCCTTATTGGTATTGGATGAAAAAGGAAATGTAGTTGAAGAACACTGGAAAAAAAAGCAAAAAGAAATAGACACTTATTATTACTATTATAATACAGCAAACCAGTTAACTGATATTGTACAATACAATACAAGATTAAAAAAACTAGTTCCTGTATATGTGTTTGAATATGATAGCAATGGAAGCATTCAACAAATGACACAACTCTCATTGGGCGGAAAATACCTTGTATGGAAATACAGTTACAATAGCAAGGGATTAAAATTAATGGAAACCTGCTTTGATCAAGAGAATAAAATACTTGGTAAGATTACTTATCAGTATGAATTTTAATGGACACTAGTTCAACCCATCTTTCAAAAAAATAATAGATACAAAAAAACCCTAAGCAATTCACTTAAGGTTTTTGTCGATTTGTGCCCCAGGCGGGAATCGGACCCGCACCTCCGTTGCTGAAGACAGGATTTTAAGTCCTGCGTGTCTACCAGTTCCACCACCAGGGCAATCCAAAAAAAATCCCGATCCTCCTTTATGCAGGTCGGGACATGGAGCGAAAGACCGGGCTCGAACCGGCCACCCCGACCTTGGCAAGGTCGTGCTCTACCAAATGAGCTACTTTCGCGTATAAAAAAGGTTGTAAAGAACTAAATTAGGAGTGCAAAAATAGCATTCTGAAGTTCCTGACAAAATTTTTTTTAGAAAATTACTTATATTCAGGTGTGTATTTAGAGCTGCCCTGAATTTCAATGTCTGGCTTTCCTGGGTATCTTTGGTGATACATACGGTAACATCCACCTAAAACAAAAGACAGAATACAAAACACTTGTAAATAAAATAAAAACCTTGAAGAACTTACCCAGTTTTTGGTGAAGTCTTTTTCTGAAGTGTGGTTAATTTCGTTTGACATATTTTTCTATTGCGTTGCAAAAATAGGATTCATCTGCAAATTATGAAACCTATTTTCCAACAATTTCTTTAAAATTAGTTTTCTTCTTCATAAAATATTGCCAAACCACTAACCCTTGGTACACGCCACCTAGTTCTATCAATGGTTTACGAGGAAATTCACGGGTTGGCCTAGTTTGTATCATCCAATAAAATAAAGCGAAATGCGCCCGCATAATAGCAGTAAAAAAAGCCGTATCGCCACTTAACAATCCTTTCCATGCCGAAATTGCATCCAAAGCAAAGCGAACGGGTAATTTCCATATAGCTTCTTGCCAAGGAAGATTTTTGCACATCATGATTAAATTATTCCTGAAATTCAAGAAAACCTTTCTTCCTCCCCTTGGTAAAGTACCTGCTCCTAAATGGTACACAACCGATTCTGGACAGGCAAAAATGGTATACCCTGCTAATTGCATTCTCCAACAAAGGTCAATCTCTTCTTGATGGGCAAAAAAGCTAGCATCTAAGCCACCTAGTTCTGCGTAAATATTAGCACGAACAAACATAGATGCACCTGATGCCCAAAATATTTGTTGGGTGTTATTGTATTGGTTGGTATCTAATTCGCAAACATCAAAAACCCTTCCCCTAGAAAATGGATACCCAAAACTATCTATCCAACCCCCAGCTGCTCCAGCATATTCAAACAACTGCGGATTTGCGTAAGACAATAATTTGGGTTGACAGGCTGCAATATTTTTATCGGATTCCATCAAACGAATAATTGGCTCAATCCAGCCTGGTGTAACTGATACATCGGAATTTAATAATACATAATAGTCCGAGGCAAGCCCTTTCAAAGCCCAGTTATAACCACCTGCAAATCCTTCATTAATACTATTGCACAATATTTCTATCGAACTAAAATTGGCTTTTAAAAATTCAACTGAATCATCTGTAGAGCCATTGTCTGCAACTATAATGCGCTTGTTAGTATAGGTAGACGCTAGCACAGAGGGCAAAAAGTTTTCTAAATGCTTTCTGCCGTTATAATTTAAAATAACTATTGCAACACTAGGTACTAACAAACTAATAATTTGTACGAAAATAAGGGGATGTTTACATAATGCCATAGAAATCGTAGCTTAGCACCGAATTTATCATTATGCATTTCTTACAGCTTAATCTCGATTTTCTCGATCATCCTTGTTGCTGATACTTCTTTTACGCTAGAAGGATTGGCGAAGAATAGTCAAATGCACTTGACCTTGTAGGTAGTTTTTTGATGGCCATTTCTTGCAATACTTAATTTTTAATTGAACTTTCATGAACCACTCTGCATTGTCTGAGCGCGCTGCTGCATATTTAGCTGCCGAAGACCAATTTGGCGCACACAATTACCATCCACTACCTGTTGTTTTAGAAAGAGGCGAGGGCGTTTTTTTATACGATGTTGATGGTAAAAAATATTATGATTTTTTAAGTGGCTATTCGGCTGTAAACCAAGGACACTGCCATCCTACCATTATTGCTGCATTAGTAAAACAAGCCCAGCAGCTAACCCTTACCTCTAGGGCTTTTCACAATAATTTATTAGGCGAATATTCTAAATTTATTACCCGGTATTTTGGGTATGATAAAGTGTTGCCCATGAACACCGGCGTTGAAGGAGGAGAAACTGCCATTAAATTGGCAAGACGTTGGGCTTATACCAAAAAAAAGGTACCAGAAAACCAAGCCAAAATAATTTTTGCAGAAGGTAATTTTTGGGGACGCACACTAGCTGCTATTTCATCTTCAACAGACCCTAGTAGTTACAAAGGATTTGGTCCGTTTATGCCAGGATTTGAATTGGTTCCATACAACAACTTAATTGCCTTAGAAAAAGCCTTACAAGACAGCAATGTGGCTGCTTTTATGGTTGAACCAATACAAGGTGAGGCTGGTGTTGTATTGCCCAATGATGGCTATTTAAAAGACGTTAGATCACTATGCAATCAATACAATGTTTTGTTGATTGCCGATGAAATTCAAACAGGACTCGCACGCACTGGCAAAATGTTGGCTTGCGATCACGAAGGTGTTCGGCCCGATATTTTAATTTTAGGAAAAGCCCTTAGTGGTGGTACCCTACCCGTTTCTGCAGTGTTAGCCGATAATGATATTATGATGAATATTCATCCAGGTGAACATGGTTCTACTTACGGCGGAAATCCTTTGGCTTGTGCGGTTGCAATGGCTTCTTTACAAGTATTGAAAGATGAAAATATGGCCGAGAATGCAACCATTATGGGCGAATTATTGCGGAGCGAATTAGCCAAACTCAATTCGCCATTAATTACTACCATTCGCGGGAAAGGCTTATTGAATGCCATTGTTATTCAACATAAAAATCCAGATGCTTCTTGGGATCTTTGTTTGGCACTAAAAGAAAATGGCTTATTAGCCAAGCCAACGCATGGCGATAAAATTCGTTTCGCTCCCCCATTAATCATTACTAAAACACAAATTCTAGAATCGGTAGATATTATCCATCGCTCCTTACTTAGCATTGGATAATTGATTGAAGTTTGCGGGTTTATTTCTTTAATTCTAATTTAGGAAATAGACTCGCAACCAATAAAATAGCAGAAACAATCAATAATAAATAAAGCCCCATTTGCTTTTCGGGACATTCTCCGGCGCGGCACATTGAAAAAATTAAAAAGTTTTTAAAGGCCCAAGATAAGTTGATGGCACCTAGAAACACATTGAGCCTTTTTGCCCAAACCCTGGGTACTAAAAAGCAAACGCCCATTAAAAGTGCTAAAAATCCATGCGATTTTACCTGGCTTCCAAAATTGAGTTCTGGGCTGCCTTTTCCATTTATCCCACTTAAATAAATCTGTAAAGAAGGCACATACACCCAAGGAATAAAACAAATGAAAATCAAGGCTAATGCGGCTAATAAACCAATTATTTGGGTGTATTTCATACGGTTGACTATTAAAATTATATAGGACAAAAAAATAAGGACTACATTAATGTAATCCTTATTTAAGAGGTCTCGAGCGGATTCGAACCGCTGTGGAAGCTTTTGCAGAGCTCTGCCTAGCCACTCGGCCACAAGACCAATTCTTACTTTTAAAGGGTAAAACTACCTGCTTTTTATAGTAAGCGACTGCGAAAATATAGCAAACAAAGGAAAATTAAAATTCTAAATCTTAAAACCCGAAATTTGTTCTTTAATTTAACTACATGAACCGGATTGCAGAAAGTGAACTAATTATCAATAGCCGCGGCGCAGTGTACCATTTAAACCTTCGCCCCGAGGAATTGGGTACTACCATTATTACAGTGGGTGATCCTGACAGAGTTGCGGCAGTAAGTAAGCATTTCGACCATATTGAAGGCCAGTTCCAGCACCGTGAGTTTATAACCCATACAGGAACAATTGGATCAAAAAGATTGTCTGTTGTTTCTACTGGTATTGGTACTGATAATATTGATATTGTATTTAATGAACTCGATGCATTGGTGAATATTGATTTTGAAAGCAGAACTATTAAACAAAACCTAACACCATTAACTATTATTCGCTTTGGCACATCAGGCTCATTACAAGCAGATATTCCTGTAGATAGTTTCGTTGCAAGTACGCATGGCTTAGGCATAGACAATTTGCTAAATTTTTATAGACAAAAAAATAATGAAGAAGAAAATTATTTATTACGTGAATTTGTTGCACACACACAATTAGACAATAAACATGCTTCACCCTATATTGCTGCAGCTAGCACTAGTATTTTAAAACATTTTGTAACCGGATTTCACCAAGGAATAACAGTTACCTCTCCAGGATTTTATGGTCCTCAGGGAAGGGTGCTTCGTTTAGGGTTATCTAACCCAGATTTGATAGAACGATTTACTGGTTTTAGATATGGCAATCATCGTATTACCAATTTTGAAATGGAAACGAGTGCTATGTATGGTTTAGGAAGATTATTAGGACATAATAGTTTAAGTTTGAGTGCTATTGTTGCCAATAGAATCACAAAAGAATTTAGTAAAGACGGTAACGCTGCAGTAGAGAATTTAATTACCAAAGCGCTAGCAACAATTGTAGAAAATAATATTTAAGGCAAGCATATGACACTTGATTTTTTTAAATACCAAGGAACAGGAAATGACTTTGTTATCATGGATAACCGGTCAGGAAATATTGATTTAACTGATGCACAAGTAAAGCATATTTGCAACAGACGTTTTGGTATTGGCGCCGACGGACTTATGTTATTGAATAGTTTGGAAGGATATGATTTTGAAATGAAATATTATAATTCCGATGGCAAACAAAGTAGCATGTGTGGCAATGGTGGTAGGTGTTTGGTTCAATTTGCAAAAGACCAAGGCCTACATCAAAATAGCTTTAGATTTTTAGCGGTTGATGGCGAACACCTAGCAGAAATAGGCGAACACGGATGGGTTCATTTAAAAATGCTAGACGTTGATAAAATTGAAGAATATCATGGCGATGCGGTATTAAATACAGGTTCGCCCCATTTTGTAAAACACGTAGAACATGTAATGGACACCAATGTATTTGAACAAGGAAAAGAAATACGATACAGCAAACATTTTCAAGAAAAAGGCATTAATGTAAACTTTGTAGAAACTACCGATAATAAAATTATTGTTCGAACCTACGAGAGAGGTGTAGAAGATGAAACCTTTAGTTGTGGTACCGGCGTTACAGCAGCTGCATTGGTATTTGCACACAACGATAATGGTTTTAATAGAATTGAGGTGCAAACCAAGGGTGGACACCTAGCAGTAGAGTTTGAAAAAAATGGCGAAGAAAATTTTTCAAATATTTGGCTTTGCGGCCCTGCTGAATTTGTATTTAAAGGAGTAATAACTATTTAAAGGATTTTATTTAAACAACACCAATGGCACTTTTTAATGTTCGGGTTTATGGAATTATGTTTGATGAGCAACATCGATTATTAGTTGCCGATGAATTTATTCGGGGTAATTTTTTTACAAAACTTCCAGGTGGTGGACTAGAAATTGGAGAAGGAACTAGAGACTGTTTAAAACGCGAATTCCTAGAAGAAACAGGTTTAGACGTAACCGTTGGTGAACATATTTACACCACCGATTTTTTTCAAATATCTGCCTTCAATAATGTAGATCAAATTATTTCTATCTATTATTCAGTAACTGCAAATGGACCAATTCATTTAGAAACAAAAACAATTCCATTTGATTTTAAGCCCAACCAAATTGCTGATAACACCCAAACAGCAGAAGTATTTCGTTGGATTCATTGGAATGAATTATCAGAAAAAGATATGTCTTTACCTATAGACAAAGTGGTCATTCAATTACTCAAAACAAAAGCAAACTCAAACGGTAAAAAACATAACTCGCTATAATTTGCTTTAATTATCCAGCAGTAGGTATGTTGATATTTATATCTTGTTCCTTACCCATCGCTATTAATTTCATTTTCTTAGCAGTATCGTGTCCTAGATAATTTTCAATCCATTTTTCAATAATATAAATTAAAGGTGTTAACACTATGGCAACTGTAAATTTATAGGCATAGTTTACTAAACATATTGCCAATACCAATTGCCAGCTCCAATTATTACCAATTTTAAACGCAATAAATAAAACCACAAAACTATCAATTAGCTGAGATACAACTGTAGAGCCAGTTGCACGTAACCAAACCCATTTTTCGCCAGTTATTTTTTTAATTTTATGAAAGACAGTTACATCTACAATTTGGCTAACCAAAAATGCGGTTATGCTTCCTAAAATAATCCACATGCCTTGTCCAAAAATACCACCAAAAGCCACTTGCATATCAGCTATTCCAACATTAGTTTTAGACCCAATCCAAAAGTCTGCAGGAGGAATTTCCATGGCAAAATAAAACATAATAAATGCATAAGAAATTAATGCGATGGCTATAAAGCTTATTCGTCTAACAGCTTTCGGTCCATAATATTCATTCACAATGTCTGTGATAATAAATTCTAATGGCCAAAGCAAAACACCGCAGGTTAAATTAAAGGATAAACCAGTCTGTCCAAATAAACTAAAGTTAGAGGCAGGAACTCCAAATAATTTTTCTAACGAAAATATCTTTCCGCCAATACATTCTGCAATTAAGGCATTGGCTACAAAAAAAGCCGCAATACTAATAAAGAGTTTGGTGGGTTTGTCTTTTAAAATAGATTGTATCATTAGGCTAATATAAAATGAACGAAAAATTGAATAAATAAAAATAAAAGATTGGTTACGGCTAACCAAACAGGTATTTGATTAGATTGCTTTTTAAGTAACAAAACGCCCCACCAAATGTTCGCTGAAAGCGTTAAGAAAGGAGACAAAAACCAACCTATTACAATAATTAGACCTTCTAGGTCTTGACTAGGTATAATATCATGGGTTCTTTGCATTATAAAGCATACAATAAATAAAATATTGCTAATTAAAGTAAGGCGTTGTACAAATAAAAGCTTGCGCATAAAAAATTTGATTCAAAATAGCATTAATTTGCCAATAGCTAAAAATGAAAGTATGAAAAAAACGGCAGTATTAGCTTTGATATCCTACCGTGTTTTACCAGCACTGATGGGTGGACAGAAATGTATTGCCTCATTTTATGACGCTTTATCTAATGAAACAAATGTTACACTAGCGGTTGCAAAAGAAAATGACACCGCATTAGGCAATAACAAAATAGATATTCAAACCTTTTTGTACAACCATTGGGTTGGAATATTAAACCTCCGCTTTATATACCGCTTGGTTAAAATTATTAAAACAAAGGAAATTGATACCGTTATTATTGAACACTCTTATTTTGGTTGGCTAGGATTGATTTTAAGGAAATTTACAAAAACCAATTTAGTTTTGCGTTTGCATAATATTGAATCATTTCGTTTTAGAGATATGCAAAAAAACTGGTGGTGGATCTATCAATTCTACGAAAAATGGATATGCCAAAAAGCCCAATACTTATGGTTTTCCTCTCCTTCAGACCAAGCTTGGATGATTGAAAAATGGGGAATTCAAGCCTCAAAATGCACCACTATCTTATTTGGAATAAATAATACGGAAGCTCCTAGTAATGCTGAACGGAAGGCTTGTAAAAAAATATTGCAAAACAAGCACCTACTAAATGCCGAAACCAAACTTTTTTTATTTAATGGAACACTTGATTATTTACCCAATACCGACGCTATCCGTATTATCATATCTGAAATTTTACCACGACTAGATAAAACAGATTTAAATTATCGAATTTTTATTTGTGGTAATAGAATTACAGATCGTTGGAAAAAAGTACTTGTTCAATATCCTCAAATAATCTATGAAGGATTTGTGCCAGACATCAATCTCTATTTTAAAGGAACAGATTGCTTTATAAATCCTGTAACCCTAGGCAATGGTGTGAAAACAAAACTGGTTGAAGCGCTATCCAATAACCAAGATATTATTTCTGCTTCAACAGGGGCTAAAGGCATTGATACCAAATATGCGGGAAAAAAGATTCAGTTAGTTGCCGATTATGACTGGCAGCATTTTGCACAAGCCATGTATGATTATAAAAATAAATTGACCAATAAGACCCCTGTTATTTTTTTTACTGATTTTAATTGGAACAACATCGTACATAAAGCAATGGAATCCATTAATTAATAACATTTTATCCTATAATCCAATTGCCATATAACCTATTTTTTTTGTAGTTTTATTCTTATAAATAATTAAACATGTTGAAGTCTTATTTTAAGTCTGCTTTACCACACCTTATTGCAATTGTTATTTTTGCATTAGTAGCCATCATTTATTGCAGGCCTGCTTTGGAGGGAAAGGTGCTACAACAATCAGATGTAACACAATGGAAGGGCATGGCGCAAGATGCTTTAGCATACAAAGCAAAATATGGGCATACGCCTCTTTGGACTAAGAATATGTTTGGAGGTATGCCTACTTATCAAATTACGGGTATTCCTGCAAACGATTATACCATTGGTACATTAGATTTAATTATGACACTAAGGCTGCCAGAACCAATTGGCTTATTCTTTTTAGCCAGCCTTTGTTTTTACTTTTTAGCACAAGTGTTAGGATTCAATTCCATCATTAGTATTATTGGCGCATTGGGCTATAGTTATGCAACGTATAACCCAATTATCATTTCGGTTGGGCATATGACCAAGATGCACGCAATAGGTTATTTGCCTTTTTTTATTGGATCAATAATATTACTATTTAAAAGGAAATATTTATTGGGCGCAACATTAGTGGCCATTTCAACCGCTTTATTTGTTCAAGCCAATCACTTACAAATTACATATTACGGAATTATTATTGTGTTTTTCATGTCGGTCTATTTTTTAATTCAGTGGATTAAAGCAAAAGCGTATAAACATATTCTTACAACATTTGGATTGGCTTTGGTAGCAGGCGCATTAGGCATTGCAGTAAATGCACCTATGCTTATCAGTACTTATGAATATGGTAAAGAATCTATTCGCGGAGGAAGTGTACTTACTACAAAAGACAGTAAAACAACAGCCACCGGACTTAATAAAGACTATGCATTAAGTTATAGTATTTTTAAATCGGAAACATTGGTATTAATGTTTCCAAATATTTACGGAGGTTCCAGTGATCCTAATGTAATTGAACCAGAAAAATCAAAAGCAATAGAAGTTTTGCAACAAATGCAACCACAAGTTGCGCAACAATTACAATCTTATATTCAATTTTATTGGGGAGGAATTGGCTTTACTTCAGGCCCCCCTTATATGGGTCTAATCATTTGTTTGTTTGCCATTATGGGATTCTCTGTTTCTTCCAACCAGCACAGGTGGTGGATTGCAGCTGCAGTAGGTTTTTCATTCCTATTAGCATGGGGCTCCTTTTTTGAATCCTTTAATGTTTTCATGCTAAACCATTTACCGCTTTATAATAAATTCAGGGCACCTAGTATGATTTTAATTATTCCTACTTTATTATTAGGAATAATGTCTTTGTATGGAATGGCAGCTATTATATCCGAAAAAAGTTTAAAGGATGTATTTGAAAAGTATAAGCCAAGTTTTATAGTATTAGCGTTTATTCTTTTAAGTGTAATGACGATCTATTTTACTAGTGATTTTAGAAGTGATAATGAAAAGCGTTTAATTACACAAATCGCTCAAATACCAGATGCCAATCAAAAAGCAGCATTTGAAGCACCTGTTAATGATTTAGTTAAAGCAATAGCAATAGATAGAAAAGGTTTTATAGAGAGTGATATATTGAAACTATTTGTATTTCTAATATTAATTATTGCTTTGTTGGTATTGTCTTTTAAAAAAATCATCAACCAAACAGTTCTTTTAGTAGGAATTGGGCTATTAAGCATGATTGATTTATTTCAAGTGAATGTAAAATATTTAAAACCAGATAACTTTCTAGAAGCAACCGAAAATGAAAATGCGTTTGCTTTAACGCCCATTGATATCGCTTTAAAAAAAGATACAAGCGATTATAGGGTTTTAGATACTAGATATGGTATTCAGAATGCATTTAATGGCGGTGCATTAATAGCCTATCACCACAAAACAGTGGGTGGATATAACCCAGCCAAATTAAGTATCTATCAAGACTTGATAGAGAACCAATGGTATCAATTTCCAAATTGTATGCCTACTATAAATATGTTAAATACTAAATATGTTATTTCTGGAAACATAGCAAATGACACCATTCCAAATAAAGGCGCGTTGGGTAGTGCCTGGTTTGTAAAAGGAATTCAGGTTGAAAAAAATGCAGCAGCAGTTATGAAAAGCTTAAGCAATTTTAATCCTAAGGATACCGCTATTGTTGAAGAAAAAGATCAAATTGCTGATTTAAATAATTTACAATTTGATAGTACTGCTAGCATTAGTTTGGTTGAAAATAAGAATGACGAAGTGTTATATAAAAGCAATTCTAGCAAAAAACAGTTTGCCGTATTTAGTGAGGTTTATTATCGTTTAGGATGGAAAGCTTTTGTAGACGACAAAGAAACGCCTATTGTTAAAGCCAACTATGTACTTAGGGGAATAGTAGTTAATCCTGGCAAACACAATATTCGATTTGAATTTACACCAAGCTCCATCAGTACTGCTAAAAAAGCTTCTTCAATTGCCTCGTTTTTAATTTGGGGATTGTTAATTGGTATGGGGGTATTTGCAGTAAAAAATAGTCCTTTAATAAAAGCTAGCAAATAATAATACAATGCAATTAAGTATTATTATTTGTAGTTATAACAGAGCCGATTATATCGATCAGGCACTAACTAGCCTGTATGAGCAATCGGTGGGTTTGAATAATTTCGAAGCAATAATAGTTGATAATAATTCTACTGATAGCACTACTGATGTGTATGCAAAATGGCGTTTAGAACATCCTAATGGCCAATTTACTTATGCAACAGAAACCAATCAGGGCGCATCTTTTGCAAGAAATAAAGGAGCAGTATTGGCTAAAGGTAACTGGTTTTGTTTTATGGATGACGATGCTGTTGCTACAGCAAATTTTGTAGAAAATATTCTAGCGCATCTTAAACTGCATCCTAGTATTGTTGGGTTTGGCGGTAGAATTATACCCAAATATATTCCCACAGAGCCCAAATGGATGAGTTACTATGTTTCTTCTTTAGTAGGAAATTTCGATTATGCCCCATTAGCCAAAGCGTTTGAAAAAGGTAAATACCCGCTAGAATCTAACATGATTGTAAGCAAAGAAATCTTTGAAACAATTGCGGGTTTTAATACTGCATTACCTGGTGTAGTTGGCACGCTTCGAATTGGTGGAGAGGGCAAAGAATTGTTTTATAAAATACTATCCTTAGGCCATACTATTTATTACGACCCTTCCATTGTGGTATACCATGTGGTAGAAGTAAAAAAACTAACCGCAGAATACCTGTATCGAGTGGCTAGCGGTATTGGCAGAGGAGAAAGAACGCGAACAAAAAATATTTCGCAAAAAGCATACTTACTAAAAATTGCTGAGTATATTTTTAAATTAGGTGCTGCTATTATAGTAGCAATTAAGTATACATTGCAATTCACTCCCGCAAAATCTTGGCCCATTATTCAATTTAGAATTGACGCATTAAAAGGGCTGTTGAACTATTAATTTAAAAGATAATTGCTTAGATACATTTATAAAAATGTTCTTTATTGGCAATGATGGTGAAAATTAGTTTCCAAACTTCTAATACATTTCTAAAAAGTCTGGCAATATTTTCAAATTCCGAAAATGGATTTTTTAATTGCACTAAGTGTTTGAAAAAACTAACGATTAAAGCAAAAGGTATTGCCCAAGTATAATTTAGCAATTGAAACAAAAACCAAAATATCCCATATTGTTTTCTAATTCTTACATGATTAGATAGTATTAATTGTCTGGCTTTTTTATCGTATAAATTAGTATAACTATTATCTAGTGCATTGGTTGCATCCTTTATAGTCTCTCCTATTAAATGAATTATTTTAATATCACCATAAATACAAATGGTTCCCATTTTTCTTAAACGACTACACCATTCAACTTCTTCTCCGTATAAAAAAAAGTCTTCGTCCATCATTCCTGCGTTTTCAATGGCCAATTTTTTAACCATTAAAAAAGCACCACTAATCCAGTCTAAATTTTGTTCGGCAGTAGCAGTAATAATAGCAGGTTTTTCTGTTTTTAAAACCCCTGCTAATTGTTTAAGTAAACCTCCCCAATAAGGTAATGGCAAAAGGTGGTTAATCCCTCCATTCATAAAATAACTACCCGAGAATTGTGGTGATAAATTTTTGTGTACTAACTGAACACCACAAGCTACATGGTCCGATGCCTTAAATCGTGTTAAGCATGCTTCAATTGATCCTGGCAACAACAAGGTATCGGGATTTAACAATAGAACAACCTCCCCTATTGCTAGTCGCATACCTGCATTATTAGCACGAGCAAAACCTGCGTTATAACCCATATCTATCCACTTAATAAAAGGAAACAAAGTGGTTAAATAGGTTTTACTATCATCACCCGAACAATTATCAATTACAATCCATTCTATTTGTTGGTTAGCCAACAATGCTGCATCTGCAGAATGTAGACAGTCACAAATAAAGCGACTAGATTTATAATTTACAATAAGAATGGATAATTGCATGAATGTACTACTTGATTAAATAAGCATTATGAAGATAAGGATAATAACAAATACTATGGTTGCAGCCAGATTTTGATAAAGAATTTGGTCCTTTATTAAATGAAAAAAAATACCCAGCTAATTACGAGGCCTAACCAAATAATTATACGTCATGAATATTTTAGAAACTACTCCTATTTTTAAAATAGACAATGAAAAATGTGTTTGGAATGCTAGCATTTTTTTTATGACTGGCAATATATCCAATTCAGTAACACCCATTTGAATAAGTGCTTGAATACTTCGAATTTTATAATTACGTAATAAGCGCCAATAATAATCGAATATTAAAATATCCTTAAAAGCGCTATTACCAATTTTAGTTGCAAAATGTATATTCTCACGCACAATCACGTCTTCATTATTTCTACAATAAACTGTAGTTTGGTCTTCGTGCAAACCAATACTTACCAAGTGTTGATCTAGGTAAACATAACGGTATCCTTTGGTTAATAATTGAACATAGTAATCTACATCCACCAACCAAATATATTTTTCTTCGTAACGTATATCTGTACCCGCTTTCAACATCACATTACTTGGAGGTCCAATTACATTTGCCCTCAAAATATGATTCGGCTTTTGGCTCATCTCTTTAAGCAAAGAAGGTATTGCTTGTAAAGTAATTATTTCACCATCGGGCTGAATGGCTGTATTTCTACAAAAAACAAAATCAATTTCTTTATTATTTAAAAAAGTATCCAAATAAATTTGCAAGGCATCGGCACTATTAAACCAATCATCTTGGTGCATTAGCATATAGTAATCGCCAGACGCTTTATTGATAGCATTGTTCCAATTAGCGGGGCTTTTAAGAGCCGGAGAATTGTGGTAATAGTGAATGTTCAATTCCGAAGTATAAGAATTTATTGCTACATTCATATCCTGATTAGGAGAGTCGTCTGAAATGATTATTTCAACAGCTTTATAAGTTTGTTTCTGTATAGATTGGATACATCGCAATACATATTCAGGCTTTTTATAGGCAGGAATACAAATAGAAATCAGCGGCGAATTCATTAACTATTACTTTTTTATGAAATTGATTACAAATATACTGAATGGCATTGCAAAAAGAATACTAATTAAAAAGCCCATTCAACGCTTTAAAAATATCCCTTGGCTTACGGAGCGGATACTTAAAAACGAAGAAGACACTTCTATAAAAACCCGCAATTTCAGCAATTTCAAGCTCTCTTATATTCGACCATACGAAGTAGTTAAAACATATAAAGAAATTTTTAATAGCGAGATTTATAGGTTTGATTGCAAAACAACATCCCCTATTATTCTTGATTGCGGCGCCAATATTGGCATGAGTTGCATTTATTTTAAATCGATCTATCCAAACGCAACAATCATAGCATTTGAACCAGACGAACATTTAATTGAGGTTTTGAATAAAAATATCACTCAAAATAATTACAACAATATTACGCTTCACCAAGCAGCAGTTTGGATTGAAGATGGATTTATTTCGTTTGATAGTAAAGGTTCTGAAGCAAGTCATATTGACAATTCTGGAAGCGGAACAAATTTGGTTAAAACAATTAAACTCTCTAATGTATTACAAGCATACGATACAATTGATTTTTTAAAAATGGATATTGAAGGTGCAGAATTTGAAGTAGTGAAAGACTGTGCACCCTATTTAAATAAAGTGACTAATTTCTTTTTAGAATACCACGGAAAAGCTAGCGATACCAATAAATTACAAATACTTTTAAACATATTGGAGCAAGCAAATTTTAAAGTATATATTAAGAATGCAGCTGATTCACTAAAAAGTCCTTTTGTTCAAAAAACAACTGGCGAAATGTATGATGTGCAATTAAACATCTTTTGTTATAAATAATAATAACCATAATGAATCCATTAATTAGTGTTGTTATTCCGTGTTTTAATGATGGGATATACTTAAATGAAACCATAGAAAAGTTGTCATTACAAACCTATCAAAACATTGAAATAATTATTGTAAATGATGGGTCTACCGATAAGCATACATTTGATGTTTTAGAAGCACTTTCTACACATCAAAATATTCGGGTATTACACAAAGAGAATGGGCGCATGTCTTCTGCTAGAAATTATGGTGTGAAGCATGCAAATGGAACAATTATAGCAGCACTTGATGCCGATGATTATTTTGCCCCAAGTTTTTTTGAAAAAGCATTACAAGTGCTAGAAAAAGAGCCTAGTACTGGAGTTGTTACTAGTTATATTAAATACTTTGGCGAAAGAAAAGGCAATGCAAAACCAAGGGGTGGCAATGCTTTTAATTTCTTGTTTTCAAGCCAATGTCCGGCATGTGCCATTGTAAGAAAAGAGGTTTGGGATAGCGTTGGCGGCTACGACGAAAGTATGAAAAATGGCTACGAAGATTGGGAATTCTATATTAGGGTTACCCAACAAAAATGGCAGGTGCATGTAATTGCAGAATATTTGCTTTTTTACAGACAAACAAAAAAATCTACCCATAATAATTATACCATTCCAAACAGGCAGGCTTTAATTGACTATATTTTAGACAAACACAAAGACTGGTATCTGAACTGCCTTAAAGAACTTGTAATGAACAAACAGGTATTGTATACTGAATCTAGAATTTCCTTTCAGGATATCTGGAAAATGCTAAAAAATAGACTTATAAAAAAGTACAAGTAATTCTTAGCCTTGTTGCTAAAACTAACCTTACTACTATTTACAATATATTTGCGCTATGGGCATTATTCAAAAACAAAGTATTCAATCTTCACTTTTTATAATACTCGGTTTTTTAATTGGCGCCATCAATCTATTAATTCTTTTTCCTTTATTTTTTACCAAAAATGATATGGGGCTAGTACGCGCCCTGATTGATACAGGAGCCACGCTCTCTGTTTTTTGCACTTTAGGAACCCTACCCGTAGTTTATAAATTTTATCCTTTTTACAACCAATACCTCGGCGCAAGAAAAAACGATTTGCCGCTCATTACTTTTTTAGTAAATATGACTGGGTTTGCTATTTTGCTAGTATTAGGATGGCAGCAAAAAGATTTTATTATTCGCAAATTGGGTAAGTCGCCAAGTTTTGCAGCTCATTTTTCTTATGTATACCCTTATACTTTTTTCTTGTTGTTATTTATTTGGTTAGAAGCATTTGCATGGGGTTTAAGAAAAGGCGTTTATACCAATTTTTTGCGCGAGACTGCCATTAGAATCATCACTACTTTTTTAATTTTAGCATACGGATTAAAATGGATTAGCCTAACTAATTTCATTGCATTATATAGTGGGGTTTATTTAATTCCAACATTGTTGTTGTTGTACTCATTAATTAAATCTAAGCAATGGTACCTGTATCGTTTTCAACTTAGCAGTGTTACCAAACGACTAAGCAAACGCATGATTAATTTTGCGCTATTTGTATTTGCTGGGCAGTTTTTTAATATGCTAGCCCGCACCAATGATACTTTTTTAATTTTTGGACTGAGGGGTTTAAGTGATACTGGAATTTTTGCCATAGCTACTTATGTTTCTGCTATTCTAGAAATCCCACAACGTAGTTTAACCTCAATAAGCATACCTATTCTAGCCGTTTCTTGGAAAAACAAAGACTTTGCCAATATCAAACATATTTACCACAAAAGCGTGTCGAATTTGTTAGCGATCGGACTATTTTGCTTTGGACTAATTTGGCTAAATATTGAAAACTTAGTGTCTTTCTTAAACTGGGTTAGCCATAAAGAATCTGGTGGCTATGACGCTTTAACCAATTTGATTTTTATTTTAGGACTAGCCAAACTCATTGATCTAGCAACAGGTGTAAATGGGCAAATAATAGGTACTTCTAATTATTGGCGGTTCGACTTTTTAACCAATGTTTTTTACATAATTTTATCATTGCCTTTAAACTATGTGCTGATAAAAAATTATGGATTAGAAGGGCTTGCTTTTTCTAATTTATTTGCGCTGATTATTTATAACTCAATGCGATTTGGATTTCTTTATAAAAAATTCAACCTGCAACCTTATACACTAAAACATGCTTTATTTTTAGTGCTAAGTTTAGCACTAATGGGTTCCATTCATTTTGGATTGCATTTAGATACTATTTTTTGGAACCTATTTATTAGATCTGGCTTATTTATTATTTGCTTTGCAGGCTTGGCTGTTTGGATTAATCCTGCACCAGATATTTTGGAGCTGGTTAAAAAAGTATTGACAGAAAAAATTCCTGCCTTATTTAAGCAAACTCAAAAATAATTCAAGCCCTTTTCTTTTTTCGGCATCTAAAGTATAACTGATATTTTCAGTATAATATTTGTTTAAATCATAGGCAGCAAAAGGGTTTTCGGCAACCACCGCTGCAATATGTTTTAAGCCATACCCATTGGCCATATTGAAAGCATCTTCAAAATCTTCTCCTAAATTTTTATTGGATACCCAGGCTGCAAACACAAAAGGCAGGCCTGAATAATTCTTCCAAGCCTCGGCTAAATCATAAATATATCTTGCATGTAAGCGTTGTTCTAGTGCTCTATCTCCTATAACCACCCCTGCAACTGTGCCTTTAATGGAATTGGTAAAATCTTCGGATGTTTCTATAAATGTGACCTGTTTATTCCAGTATTTTTCTAATAATATTTTGGCCAGATTTACACTAGTGCGGCTTTGATAATCTAATAAAACAGTAGTAATTTCTTCCATTGGTACTTCACTAAATATAGCCACGGAAGCCACTTCGCCATTTGACCCTATACAGTAATCCGATACAATTTGAGGTGCTTTTAGCTGTGGAATAACCGCCACAGGTACCAAACCCATATCAATGGTGTCGTTTAAAAGCATTTTTGCAATATTTGAAGGATATGCCTCTATCAATTCTACCCTATCCATTAGCCCAGAACGGCTTATTCCGTATAATAATGGCTTAGTATTTAAATAACTTACTACCCCAATGCGTATTCTCTTGTTCAATTCGGTTAATTTTGTATGCAAAGAAACGGATTATTGCTCAACCTAAACAATCGCATGGAACTCAACAACCTTACCGCTATCTCTCCTATTGACGGTCGCTACCGCAAACAAGTAAGTCATTTAGACGAATATTTTTCGGAATATGCCCTAATTAAATACCGTGTTTTAGTAGAAATCGACTACTTCTTTTTCTTGGCTGATAAACGCTTTTTTAAACTTCCCCTAAAAGGAAGAAACGCATTGAAAAAAACTGCCGATGAATTTAGTATTGCAGATGCGCAACAAATTAAACAAATTGAAGCAACTACCAACCACGATGTAAAAGCGGTAGAATATTTTTTAAAAGAGCAATTAGACAAAGCCAATTTATCTGAACTAAAAGAATGGATACATTTTGGTTTAACGTCGCAAGATATTAATAACACTGCTATTCCATTGAGTTGGAAGCATTGTATGGAATTCGAATACCTACCTAATTTAATTAACCTTCAAAATCATTTACAAAAACTAGCACGCGATTGGAAAGCCGTTTCGCTATTAGCCAGAACACACGGACAAACTGCATCCCCCACTAGTTTAGGTAAAGAAATTATGGTATTTGTAGAAAGAATCAGCAACCAAATTTCTTTGTTTTCTCATATACCTTATGCTGCAAAATTTGGCGGTGCCACAGGTAATTTTAATGCGCACCATGTTGCTTTTCCAAAAAAGAATTGGGTTTTATTGGGCAACGAATTTGTTGACGAACGATTAGGCTTACAACGGATGCAGTTTACTACTCAAATAGAACACTACGATAGTTTGGCTGCACATTTTGATAGTTTAAAACGCATCAATACCATTTTTATTGACTTATGTAGAGATATCTGGACCTATGTAAGTATGGATTACTTTAAACAAAAAACAAAAGCTGGAGAAGTAGGGTCTTCTGCTATGCCTCATAAAGTAAATCCTATTGATTTTGAAAATGCAGAAGGCAACTTAGGCATCGCAAATGCTTTACTAGAGCATCTTTCAGCAAAACTACCTATTAGCAGATTACAACGAGACTTAACTGATTCTACGGTACTTCGCAATATTGGCGTACCTGTTGCACATATTGCCATTGCTTTAAAATCTTTGGAAAAAGGATTAAATAAGTTAGTACTAAATGAAGCGAAACTAAAAGAAGACTTAGATAATAATTGGGCTGTTATAGCGGAAGCAATTCAAACCATTTTACGCAGAGAAAAATATCCTAATCCATACGAAGCATTAAAAGACCTTACAAGAGGCAACCATAAAATTGATAAAAAATCAATGCACTTATTTATTAGTGGATTAAAAGTTTCTGCTGCAGTAAAAAAAGAACTAAAAGCAATTACGCCAGCTAATTACATAGGAGTTAATCCAAATTTTTAGCGTTTAATTAATTCGTTTTTTTAAAACATAAAAATGCCCCCAATAAGTGTTTAACTTTTGGGGGCATTAATTTATAATTCGTGCATGAATTATAATTTTATTACCGCAACAATTGCATCCAAATTAATTGGGCCATGTATATGCGGAAACACTTCATTAATAGAACCTGCTAATTCAAAAATAAGCGGCCTTTCAACTTTTGCTTTTTCTATTTTTAATTTCACTAGGCCTGTTTGTCCTTTGTAGTAACGGTCTAATACGCCAGCCACTTGGTCTTCTACACTACAATGAATGAATCCTTCAATTGCCAAACTATCTGCAATAAATGCACCGTTTACTTGCGCTTCCTCCCATTTTTGTTGTGTAGTTACATGATATATATAATCTGATTCCATGTGTTAAATTTTAATTTATAATACTCTTTTTATTTGTTGATCAATCATCATTAAATCTGCTAAAACCATTGCTGTTACCGCTTCTAAAACAACAGGAACGCGCAAAGCAATACACAAATCGTGACGACCTTTTACAGAAAACGCTTCTATTTCGTTATTTTCCCAATTCCAGGTTTGTTGTTCTTTGGGTGTTGAAGAAGTTGGTTTAATAGCAATTCTAAACACCATTTCATTGCCATTGGTATAGCCACCAACAATACCACCTGCATGATTGGTAGTTGTTTTACCACTAGCTCCTTCAATTGAATCGTTGTGGTCTATGCCAAACATTTTGGCTGCTGCAAAACCAGTTCCAAATTCAATACCTCTAACAGCAGGAATAGCAAAAACAGCATGGCTAATTAAAGACTCTACTGAATCAAAAAAATGTTCTCCCAATCCAATAGGTAATCCAGTTACCCTGCATTCTACAATTCCACCAATGGAATCTTTTAATTCAATGGCTTTGTCTAATCCTTTTTCAAGATCTGTTTCTCCACCAATTTCTAAAATGGTAGCTTTTATTTCAATGCCTTTTAATATTTTTTTTGCTATTACACCAGCCGCTACTAATGCCACTGTTAGTCTTCCACTAAAATGCCCACCACCCCTATAATCTTCATATCCGCCAAATTTGGCATGTGCAGTAAAGTCTGCATGACCTGGGCGTGGCACGGATCTTAATTTTTCGTAGTCGCTACTTCTAGTATTATTATTTTCAAATAAAATAGTAATAGGCGCACCGGTAGTTTTTCCATTAAATAAACCAGATTTAAAAATGGGCAAATCGTCTTCTTTACGAGGGGTAGTTCCTTTTTGGGTACCCCCTTTTCGACGTTCAATATCCACTAAAAAATCTGCTACAGTCAAATCCAATCCGGCAGGACAACCATCTAAGTTTAATCCCACGCTTTCGCCATGAGATTCTCCAAAAATATTAATTCTAAATATGCGTCCAAAACTATTCAAAATAAAAAAATTTAATAGGGTTATTGAAGATTAATATGCGCATGTAATGATTGCAAATGTTCATAGAAATTAGGATAAGATTTATTGATGGCTTCGGCTTCTTCAATAACCACTGCAGCACTTGCTTTTAAAGCAGCTACCGCGCAAGCCATTGCAATTCGATGGTCGTGGCGAGAATGCACTTTTGCACCTTGTACACCTGTTCCACCTTTTATTAGCATCAAATCATCTTGCAACACAATTTCAATACCCAATTTAGCAAATTCATCTTGTAAAGTAAGTGCACGGTTACTTTCTTTGTGCGCCAGTCGTCCCACACCTTCAATAACAGTGGTTCCTTCGCAATAAGCTGCAAGCGCTACTAAAGGCGGAAATAAATCCGGACAATCGGTGGCATTAAAATGAAATGCTTTCAATGGCATTGGGCCAATTTCAATCTGTTCTGGTTGAATAGACAATCTACATCCACAATCTATCAATGCCTGTAAAATGGCACGATCTGCTTGTGTAGAAAAAACATCTAATCCTTTAATAACAATATCTCCTGCAATAGCCGCCGCAACTAATAAAAATGCAGCACCGCTCCAATCTCCTTCTACCGAGTAATGAATTGGCGTTGTTGTTTTTGATTGGTTGGTATTGAAATGAAATTTTTCGTGATTTTCATTGGTCACATCCCATCCAAAATGTTTCATTACTTGGAGGGTAAGGTCTATATAAGGTTTGCTTTTTAAATCTTTTACTGTGATAGTCACACCATTTGCCCCTGCAGCGCCATAAGCCATCAATAGCCCGGTTAAGAACTGAGAACTCAAAGATCCATCCACCGTAATATTTGCGGGCGCTAATGGGCCTTGTATTTGCAAAGGCAATTTTCCTTTGTTGGATTGTATTTGAACATTTAGTTGCGGCAATATCTCATCAAAAAAATCCATGGGCCTAGTTAATAAACTACCCGTACCATTAATTAAAATGACATCGCTACTTAGTGCAGCAATGGGCGTAAACATTCTAATACCCAATCCACTCTCGCCACAATTGATTTCTTTATTAATAGGATTGATTCCTGTTGAACTTATTTGAATTGTATTGGCATCAACCTTTGTAATTGTTGCACCTAATTTTTGAATAACATCTAAAGCAGCTAAATCATCGTTACTTTTTCCGGGATTGGTAATAGTAGTAGTGCCCTGTGTTAACAATGATGCAGCACAAGCTCTTTGCATACTGCTTTTGCTAGCAGGTGCGTATATATTACCCGAAATATTAGAAGGTGCTACTGTTGCAATCATACCCCTTGAATTCCTTAACGGAAATTAATATTGTTGTAAAATAGTTTCTAGTTCAGTAAAAAGTAATTGCTGAATTACGCCTTTACCTATTTTTTGCAAAAGGATATAGTTGATGCCATTCGCATTTTTCTTTTTATCCATCTGCAAAGTTTTAAAAGCTTTTTTCTTGTCGAAATCTGCAAAAGTTGGTAAGCCATATTTTGCTAATAAACCAATCACAGCCTCGGCATCTTTAAAACCTTTTATTTGAACAGACATCAGCGTTGCATAAGTCATACCAATACTAATAGCTTGCCCGTGGCTTAACTCGTACATGTTTTCAATCGCATGCCCAAGTGTGTGTCCAAAATTTAATAGTTTTCTATCTGCTTGTTCAAACTCATCTTTCAATACTACTTTGGTTTTAATTAAAGCATTACGTTGAATGAGTGTTGCTAATAACGCAGGTTCTTTTTTAAATTTTGAAAGCGTATTATTTTGTAATAATTTAAACATTGCTGCATCTTTTATACAAGCATGTTTAATAATTTCTGCAAAACCATTTTGCCATTCTGATTGTGGCAAAGTTTTTAAAAAACTGATATCATATAACAAAAACTGTGGTTGGCGAATTAAGCCCACCATATTTTTATACAATCCTACATCAATACCATTTTTGCCACCTATAGACGCATCCACCATGGCTAAAATAGATGTTGGAACAAATCCGCATTTAATACCGCGCATGTAAACCCCCGCTATATATCCTGTCATATCGGTAATCACACCGCCACCAACACCAATGAGTGTGGTACTGCGGTCTGCACCAAAAGCAATCAATTGGTCGATAACTACATCTACTGTTTGTTGTACTTTATATGCTTCACCAGGTTTTAATACAATGGTATTCCAACCTTTAAATTTGCGCTGGTGTTTGGCAAATAGATTTTCGTCAGTAATAATTACTGCTTTTTCTTTTGATACCAATTTTTCTAAATAAGAAAAATCTGCATCAAAATAATAATCAACCGAACTATTGGTAAATGTGAAACTTCGTTTTCGCATAGAAGATAATTTGTGCATTCGCGAAGGAAGGATAGAAAAAGAATGAAGTACTAGTGCGCTGGGCAAACCAACTAACCACTAGTACTTCAATAAACAATTATGCGTTCATAATCTTATTCTGATGATTGATACTTTCCATGTGAACCGCGTCGAAATACTTGGTTACAAATTCTTTGCTCAATCCTTGTTTCTCTCCTTTAACAAATGCTCTTTCCAAAATGGCATTCCAACGATTGGTTTGCAAAATGGTGATATTGTTTTCTTTTTTGTACTCTCCAATTTTTTCAGCCACTTTCATTCTTTGGCTTAATACTTGCATTAACTCGTCGTCTAAATTATTAATTTGTTGACGCAATTTTTCAAGTGCAATATGGTACTCTTCCGATGCAATGTCTTCGCTTCTCCAACGAATATTACCAACTAATTCGCCCAATTGCTCAGGTGTAATTTGTTGTTTAGCATCGCTCCAAGCATTATCTGGATCAATATGACTTTCAATAATTAAACCATCAAAATCAAGGTCAATGGCAGTTTGTGCAACATCTTGCAAAATATCTCTGCGTCCACAAATATGAGATGGATCATTGATTAATAAAACACCAGGATAACGGCGCTTCATTTCAATAGCCAAATGCCACATTGGTGCATTGCGATATTCTGTATTTCCATAAGAACTAAATCCACGATGTATTAAGCCTACATTTTTAATGCCTGCTTTTTGCACACGCTCCATTGCCCCTATCCACAATTCAATGTCGGGGTTAATTGGATTTTTTATTAATACAGGTACATCAACACCACGAAGTGCATCTGCAACATCTTGTACACTAAAAGGATTTACTGTAGTACGCGCGCCAATCCACAATACATCTACACCAAAATGCAATGCATCTTCTACTTGTTTGGCTGTTGCAACTTCTACAGCTACTGGTAAGCCAGACTCTTTACGTGCTTGTTGTAACCATGGCAAACCTTTTGTACCAATTCCTTCAAAACTTCCTGGACGGGTACGCGGTTTCCAAATACCTGCGCGCAAAATATCAACCTTACCTGTTGCAGCTAGTCTAACTGCGGTATTAACTACTTGCTCTTCTGTTTCGGCACTACATGGCCCAGAAATAATAAGTGGACGTTTTTGCAATAATGCTTCCACCGATGTTGCTTTTTCAATTGTTTGCTCCATAAAATGAGACGCTTAAATGTTTGCTTATATTATTATTAACTCGAAATTTATCCTTCACCCCTTCTTGGTCTGCGCGAACCATTACCGCTACCAGAAAATCCGCCCGGACCTCCGCTATCAGCATCATTCATTCTAATTCTTCGGCCTTTGTAATTTTTACCATCCAAAGAACGAATCATTTGTTGTGCAGCACCTTTTTCAATTTCAATCCAGCTGTTCATGTCTTTCATGTCTATCTTTCCAAGAACTTCTTTTTTCAAGTCGCTCATGTCTAATACAAACTGTAAAAAACTAGCTTTAAAGAAACCATCTTTGGTTCCTAGGTTAACAAATAAACGGCTGTAACCGCTACCGCCACCACGAGAATATTCTGCTCTTGAATCGCCACGTCCGCCTTCACTAGAACGTTCTTCTCTTCTGCGACCCATTTCTTGGCCACGAGGTTCTCTTGTGCTACGGTCTCTTTCACGTGCATTTAAGTCTTCGGCATTTTCATAGTATTTCAAGAAACGATCAAATTCCATTGCAGCAACACGCTTCAATACATCTTCTTTACTTACTTCAGCAAATTTCTCTGCTAACATGGGTACATAAGTTTCATAATCACCATGGCTAATATCGGCCGATAATAATTTTTCCATAAAAGCAAAGAATTGTTTTCTACAAACATCTTTACCAGTTGGAATATCTAACTTATGAAACTGCGAATTATTAATGCGTTCAATTTGTTTGAATTTGTACATCTCTTTCTGGTGAACGATTGAAATACAAATTCCCTGCAAACCTGCACGACCAGTACGACCACTTCTGTGTGTATAAATTTCAACGTCATCAGGTAATTCGAAATTAATAACGTGTGTAATTCCTTGCACATCAATACCACGTGCTGCCACATCTGTTGCAATTAATAACTGCAAAGTTTTGTCGCGGAACTGACCCATTACTTTATCGCGTTGACCTTGTGTAAGGTCGCCGTGTAAAGCATCAATATCATATCCCTCACGTGTTAAACGCTCAGAAATTTCTTGTGCATCTAATTTAGTACGTGTGAAAATAATCCCATAAATACCAGGATTAAAATCAATAATCCTTTTTAAAGTTTCGTAGCGATGTTGTGCGGTGGTAACATAGTATTGGTGATCAATACTTTTGTTGGCCGTGTTCACTTTTCCTACGGTTACTTCTTTAGGATCCTTCATGTACTTCTTGCTCACCTTTCTAATTTCGGTAGGCATCGTTGCACTGAACAACCAAGTACTTTCGCGTTTTGGGGTATTCTTTAAAATGAATTCAATATCATCTTGGAATCCCATGTTCAGCATTTCATCTGCTTCATCTAACACTACATACTTAATCTGTTCTAGATTGATTGCTTTTCTTTCAATCAAATCTATTAATCTACCCGGAGTAGCTACTACAATTTGAACGCCTCTTTTCAAGTCACGAATTTGTAACCCAATAGAAGCTCCTCCATACACAGCTACCACAGAAATGCCGGTCATGTATTTTTTAAAGAGTTCTATTTCTTTTACAATTTGCATACAAAGCTCTCTGGTAGGACAAACCACCAATGCTTGAGGATACTTTGCTGCAGCGTCAATAATATGCAGTAATGGCAAGCCAAATGCTGCTGTTTTCCCGGTACCCGTTTGCGCCAATCCAATAAAATCTTGTGTGCCGCTTAGCAAAATGGGTATTGCTTGTTCCTGTATTGCGGTTGGGTTCACATACCCCAACTCATCGGTCGCTTGAATCAATCTCGCATCAATTCCCAACCCTTCAAATGTCATCATGTATTAAAAAATTTGCGGCAAAGGTACTTTTTATATAGGGCTTTGCCTGTTTTTTGTTTGTTTAAACCTGTTTTACACGTAGTTTAACGTTATTTTAGAATGCGTTTAATGCCATTTGCCTGTTCAATCAACTCTTTTAGGTAACTAAAATTCTCTTTTTCTAAACAAGCTTTAAACTTTCTTAACTGAGCAATATGCTCATTTAACACATCCAATACATTCTCTTTGTTCTGCATAAAAATGGGTACCCACATGTCTGGATTACTCTTTGCCAAACGAACAGTACTTTCAAAACCACCACTGGCTAATTCAAAAATGGCATCTTCTTCTCTTTCTTTTTCTAAAACAGTATTGGCTAGTGCAAACGAAGTAATGTGTGAAATATGACTCACATACGCTACGTGTACATCATGTGCTTGGGCATTCATATATAATAAGTGCATCCCCAATGATTCGTAGAGTTTTTCTACTAATGCAAGCGCATCAGCATCATTTTCTTCTTTGTTGCAGATAACACATGCTTTTTCAACAAATGCACCTTTAATGGCTGCTTCAGGGCCGCTATACTCGGTTCCCCACATTGGGTGGGTTGCAACAAAGCGGCCTCTTTTTTTATGCAATTCAATAGCATGTAATAAGCCTGCTTTTGTTGAACCAACATCCATAATTACTTGCTGATGGGTATGGTCTAAAATAAAAGGCAATACTTTTTCTGCCGCATTTACAGGAATGGCTAAAACAATTACATCTGTATTTGCAATGGCTTCTTCTAGTGGCAATATTTGATCAACCAATTTTAGTTCCAATGCTTTTTGTTGGTGATCTGGATTCGAATCAACTCCAATAACAGAATTGGCAAAACCATTTTCTTTCAATGCCAAAGCCATTGATCCCCCAATCAAACCAATACCCACTATTGTAACGCGCATAACAAAGTATTTAAATGATTATAACTGTTTTACTCTTTCAATTGCTTGATCAAATCTTTCTACACTTCCACACAAACTCACGCGGATATATCCATTGCCTGCAGTGCCAAAAATGCCACCTGGTGTAATAAATGTATTTGCACCATACAACACTTTATCACTCAATTCAAATCCATCTTTATACGTACTAGGAATTTTTGCCCAAACAAATAATCCTACCTGATTGGTTGAATACACACAGTGCAATAAATCTAATAGTTCAAATACTTTTTTTCTGCGTTCTGCATAAATAGCATTTACTCCATCGTACCATTCTTTGCCTAAGCCCAAAGCCTTTGCTGCGGCTAGTTGCACGGGTAAAAACATACCACTGTCCATATTGCTTTTAAACCGTAAAATTTCGTCAATTCTTTCCTTAGCAGCACACAACATTCCTACGCGCCATCCTGCCATATTTTGGCTTTTGCTTAAAGAATTTAATTCAATCACAATCTCTTTTGCACCTGCTACACTTAACAAACTAACGGGTGTTTCATTTAAAATAAAACTATACGGATTGTCGTGACAAATTAAAATCTGGTGCTTCTTTCCAAAAGCCACTACTTTATCTAAAAATTCCATACTAGGTAATTGACCCGTTGGCATATGCGGATAATTTACCCAGAACAATTTTACTTTACTTAAATCTGTTTTTTCTAAGGCATCAAAATCGGGCTCCCAATTATTTTCTTCTAATAAAGTATACGAAACTGCTTGGCCTCCTGCCAATTTAACCGCACTGCTATAAGTAGGATAACCCGGATTAGGAATTAGTGCTTGATCTCCCTCATTTAAATAGGTCATACAAATATGCATAATGCCTTCTTTGCTTCCAATAAGTGGTAAAATTTCAGTTTCAGGATCTACATTTACGCCATACCATTTTGCATACCATTCGCTAATAGCATTGCGTAAAATAGGTGAGCCTTTATAATTCTGATAGGCATGTGTATTGGGCTTTGCCGCTTCTTCTTGCAATACTTTTATTACATCAGGATGCGGTGGCAAGTCTGGACTACCAATACCTAAATTGATAATATTTTTCCCTTGTTTATTTAGCGAATCTATTTCACGCAATTTCTGCGAAAAATAATATTCCCCAATTCCTTCTAGTCTTTTGGATGTACTTATTGCCATAATTATCCTTTTACAATTTTTCCTTTCTGATAAATGCCAAAAATTTTCACACTATTAGTTAGCCTTTCAATAGAGGCCATCACCTTGTTAAATTGTTGTTTGTTTTCAAATTCTAGGTCTGCATAAAATCCATATTTAAACGTACTTCCCGGAATAGGCATACTTTGCAATTTACTCAGATTGATTCCCCCAGAAGCAATCAGGGTAAGCACTTGCGCCAATATACCTTTTGAATGATTCGTTTGAAAATACACCGATGCTTTATTTGCATTTGTAATTTCAACCGCTTCTTTTTCTCTTTGTAACACTAAAAAGCGCGTGAAATTATTTTTCATTGTTTGAATATTTGGCGCAATAACATCGAGCTCAAATAATTCTGCTGCAAGCTTACTAGCAATGGCAGCGGTATGTTTGCCTTTGTGTTGGTGGAGTTGTTTTGCACTCAACGCGGTATCATCGGACTCAACTATTTTCCAATTTGTTTTTTCTAAATATTCTAAACATTGTAAAATAGCCATTGGATGACTATGTACTTCTTTAATATCTTCTAAACGAACACCCGGATTAACTAATAAGTTTTGGCTAATGGATAAATAAACCTCCCCTACTACTTTTAACTTGCTTTTTTGCAATAGGTTATAGTTAGGCAAAATGCTTCCGGCAATTGAGTTTTCAATAGCCATGATGGCGCCGCTCGAAGCAGATTTATCTAAAGCAATACGAATCAGGTCTCTAAAAGTATCGCAAGGAATAACAGTTACCTGTTTGCCATACATATTTTGGGCCGCTACTTGGTGGAAGCTTCCTTCATATCCTTGAATGGCTATGCCTTTCTCACTTTCAAAAATTGATTTCATAATACCTGTCATTTTATTCTTTTCAATGTTCCCGATCCCTATCAAATTCCTGCTATTCAGCCAAAAAAAAATCCCGACCTATTGGCCGGGATGATATGTTACTAGTTTCTTAATTAAGCTTTAGCAAACACTACCCGGCTACTTTGTGTAAAGTAGAAATAAAAGAAAAAACTAAATCGGGTATTGTTTAAAAATGTTGTCATGAGAGGCAAATATAGAGAATGATTCAATTCGAACCAACCATTTATAAAAAAAAGGGTCCCTCCGTAGAAACGGAGCGACCTCTAACGATTGCTTGCCATATGAAAATAGGTAGTTAGCTAATCTTGACCGGCAAGCTGAGTCTCTGCATGATCTTCAGCACTTTAGCTTCAATAAATTATTTCTTTGTAGAATCAACCTTTGCAGTTGAATCAACTTTAACAGCTGAAGAATCAACTTTTACAGTAGAATCAACTTTTGCAGTTGAATCAGC
>Ga0214919_10000849_pt1 | contig 51901 bp, 51 predicted proteins | sample LL1503_MetaG_FD_177994 | JGI IMG/M metagenome (GOLD analysis project Ga0214919, IMG submission 177994) | Freshwater microbial communities from Lake Lanier, Atlanta, Georgia, United States - LL-1503 | ecosystem: Environmental > Aquatic > Freshwater > Lake | place: USA: Georgia | collected...
TCAAATTTTTTAACAAAGTAAGCAAGTGCTTCATCCGCTGTTTTGCCTGGATATGAACCAACTGCACGATCGCCAGTCGGAGTAATTACGTAAACTGTTCCATCTTCGCCGACTCGGCCAAATTTTGATGGATCACCAATAAGTGCTGCTGCAGCCCCAGTATTTGAAAGGTTAGGTGTAGATGTATTCTCCATATTAATTACCTTTCGTTGCGCGATCTCTGCTTCGCAGATTTCGTTATGTGGGGTGGCGTAGTAATCAATTTCGCATTTGCGCCATTGGCTACTGGGTTTGGTGCTGGGTAAAAGATAGCCTAATCACCTGAATTTAGGGAAATTTGGTCGTAAAAAGAGATCAGAAATATGGGTGATAAATGCTAATTGATCGCGTCATAGCACCCTATTTTGAAACCAATTGCTGGATATTAGCCACCGGTATTGGCCAAGAGTGCATCATTGTTGACCCGGGTATTGCCAAGCCAAACTTAGTTAAAAACATTGTCGAAAAAGTTTCGGAGCACAACTTAAAGCCAGTGGCTATTTTAATTACCCATGGCCACCTAGATCATATTTTCTCTGTGCTTCCCTTAACTAAAGTAATACCAATGCGAACATTTATAACTGGTGCGGATCGATTTTTGCTAACTGATCCAACTGGCGCAATCGATAAAGGCGGAGTAAGCGAGCAATTGATAGCTACTTTTGGTGGAAATAAGTTTATGGAGCCATCAGATGTAATTGAGTTAGAAGACTTTTCACATTTCGAAATTGCTGGCTTGCAGATCGGTGCGATCTTTGCACCTGGTCATACCAAGGGTTCGGTTTTGTATACCGTCGATAACCAGCAACTAATTTCTGGGGATGTTTTATTCGCTGGCAGTATTGGCAGAACAGATCTGCCCACTGGATCAGCAAGTGATATGCGCAAAACCTTGCGGGAGCGAATTTTGACACTTCCTGATGAGCTAAATGTCCTACCTGGGCATGGTGGGCAAACTACAATCGCCATAGAGCGCGTAAGGAACCCTTACTTGCAAAGTGATTTCCTAGATCAGATTGGGCGGTGAACCTTGAGTAAGTTTCAGGCGCCTAAAGGAGTGAGTGAATACATTCCACCAAACTCTGATCAGTTTGAGTTCGTACGAGATAAATTAATTAATAGCGCAAAATTAGCAGGTTACTCATTAATTGAGCTCCCAGTATTTGAAGATACGGAAGTTTTTACCCGTGGAGTTGGTGAATCAACTGATGTTGTTAGTAAAGAGATGTATACATTTGAAGATCGCGGCGGACGTTCGATAACACTTAGACCAGAGGGCACAGCTGGTGTAATGCGAGCTGTAATTGAACATAATTTAGATCGCGGGCAGCTACCTGTAAAACTTTTCTACACCGGTCCCTTTTTTCGAGCAGAACGTCCTCAAGCCGGTCGTTATCGACAGTTTTATCAGGTAGGAATTGAAGCAATTGGTTATAACGATCCAGAGATAGATGTTGAGGTAATCGCTGTTGCAGATTCGGCTTTTAAAGCTTTAGGGCTTAAGCAGTATAAATTAAATATCACCTCCCTTGGTGATTCAAGCAGTAGGGCGGCACACCGAACTGAACTTGTTAAGTTCATATCAACATTAAAACTAGATGATGAAACCATTGCTAGATCTAAATTAAATCCACTTCGACTATTTGATGATAAGCGAGATGAGATAAAGCAGGCGATGGCGAAGGCCCCGCTTCTATTGGATTTCCTCAACAGTGAAAGTAAATCTCACTTTGAAGAGGTAAAGCGATTGCTTACAGAGATTGGTATTGAGTACACAATTAATCCAAGAATGGTTCGAGGTCTAGATTACTACACCGGAACTACATTTGAGTTTGATCATGCCTTACTGGGCGCTCAATCTGGAATTGGCGGCGGTGGTCGCTATGACGGGTTAATGAATTCACTAGGCGGATCTGATGTCAGTGGAATTGGATTTGGCCTAGGTGTTGATCGAATTCTGATGGCAGCGCTTGCAGAAAATTCTTTACCTGCAGAACTTAATCAAATTAAATTATTTATAGTGCCAATCACTGAACAAGGTAAAGATGAAGGATTTAAAATACTGTCACAGTTAAGGGCAGCTGGTATCACCTGTGATATGGCATATGGTGATCGTGGACTTAAAGGCGGAATGAAGGCGGCTGATAAGAGCAGGGCCTTATATAGCCTAGTAATTGGAGATGATGAGATCTCCAACGGAAAGTGTGAATTAAAATTGATGAGCAACGGGCAACTCATTTCTAGTAGCCTTACTGCATCTGAATTAATTAAAAGAGTAGGAAATTCAATTTAATGCTTCGTACCCATGATGCTGGCTCGCTTAATGCCAAAGGTGTTGGCACAAAGGTTGTTTTAGCTGGCTGGGTAGCGCGGCGACGTGACCATGGCGGAGTTGCATTTATTGATTTGCGAGACGCAACTGGTGCAGTTCAAGTTGTAATTAATGATGAAAAAATTGCCGGAGAGTTAAGGGCTGAATGGTGTGTATTAATAACTGGCACAGTCAAACTTAGGCCTGCTGGTAATGAAAATAAAGATATTGCAACGGGTGAGATTGAGGTTGTTTGTGAATCTCTTGAAGTGTTAAGTGAAGCAGCCGCTCTTCCTTTCCCAGTAGATAGTGGTGATATTGGAAATATTTCAGAAGAGGTCCGACTTAAGTATCGGTATTTAGATTTGCGCAGAGAAGGCCCAGCCAAAAATTTACGGTTACGGTCTAAGGTAACAACTGCCATTCGGGATGTGATGGCAAGCTCTGATTTTCTAGAGATTGAAACCCCGTATCTAACTCGCTCAACCCCTGAGGGTGCTAGAGATTTTCTAGTTCCAGTTCGACTTCAACCTGGATCTTGGTATGCGCTGCCACAATCACCTCAATTATTTAAGCAATTGTTGATGGTTGCTGGAATGGAACGTTATTACCAAATAGCTAGATGTTTTAGAGATGAAGATTTTAGAGCTGATCGCCAGCCCGAGTTCACTCAATTAGATATTGAGATCTCATTCGCTGATCAAGCCGATGTTATTTCAATAGCTGAAAAGGTTTTGTATTCAGTTTTTGAAAAGGTAATCGGTTATAAAATTCCACTGCCAATCCCTCATATGACATATAAAGATGCAATGAAGGATTATGGTTCAGATAAACCAGATTTACGCTTTGATAATAAAATAGTTGATGTAACAGAGTTTTTTAAAGAGACTTCATTTAGGGTTTTTCAAGCTGAGTATGTCGGTGCGGTAGTTATGCCAAAAGGTGCTGATACACCACGACGTGAGTTAGATGCGTGGCAGGATTGGGCTAAAGCACGGGGTGCAAAAGGCTTGGCTTATATTTTAGTTGGTGCAGATGGAACTCTTTCTGGACCAGTAGCAAAGAATCTTTCCGAGCAGGAAAGTGCCGGAATTGCGGCCAAAGTTGGAGCAAAGAATGGTGATGCTATTTTCTTTGCAGCTGGAAGTATTGCTTCATCACAAAGTTTATTAGGTGCCGTTCGACTTGAGATTGGCATACGCTGCAATCTAATTGATGAAAAGGCATGGAAGTTTGTTTGGGTAGTAGATGCACCAATGTTTGAACCAGTTGATGCAGATAATTTTGCATTAGGATGGACTGCAGTTCATCATCCATTTACTGGACCTAAGCCTGAGTTTGCGGAAAGTTTTGATAAAGATCCAGCAAACGCACTTGCATATGCATATGACATTGTTTTAAATGGAAGTGAGATTGGCGGTGGGTCAATTCGTATTCACCAGCGAGATGTTCAACAAAGAGTTTTTAAAACTATTGGTTTATCTGCCGCTGAGGCTGAAAGCAAGTTTGGATTCTTGCTCGAAGCATTTAATTATGGTCCACCACCACATGGTGGAATTGCGCTAGGACTAGATCGCCTTTGTGCATTACTTGCCGGAGCTCAATCAATCCGTGAAGTAATTGCATTTCCTAAGACGGCAAGTGGTGGTGATCCTTTAACAGGTGCGCCAACACCTATTACGCCAGCACAACGAAAAGAGACTGGGGTCGATACTCCAGCCGCTGCCAAGTAGTTACCAACTTTTCAGGTATTCTTCCCAACATGGGTCCAGGTGGAATTGCAACGATAATCGCAGCAGCATCTCTTGCTGTTATTGCAGTGGCGATCGCCTACACAGTCGTGCGAGCTTCAAGGCTAATTGATGAAATTACTAAGACGGTTTCAATGATTAATAGCCCCTTGAAAAGTATCGGAAATGCTGGCAAATCAATTGAGAATTTAACTAAGAAAGTGACTAGTGCAACAGAAACTTTTTTAGACGACAACCCATTAGCCATGAAGGCAGCAGCGACCTTATTTACTGCAGCGAAGCTAAAGAAAAAGGGTAAGAAAAAAAGCAAAGCGAAGTCGTAGTGATGGACTCCGCAGATATTCGTTCCCGCTGGTTAAATTTTTTTGAATCTGGAAATTCTGCAAATCTTCCGCATACTGTTGTCCCATCTGCTTCCTTAATTGCAGATGACCCAAACTTACTATTAGTCAACGCTGGAATGGTTCCATTTAAACCATTCTTTCTAGGCGAGGTAAAGCCACCATATAAGCGGGCGACATCAGTACAAAAATGTGTTCGCACTTTAGATATTGATGAGGTTGGCAAAACAACTAGACATGCTTCTTTTTTCCAGATGTGTGGAAACTTCTCATTTGGTGATTATTTTAAAGAGGGCGCAATTTCACTAGCCTGGGAGCTTCTAACTAAATCAACTTCAGATGGTGGTTATGGTTTTTCAGAGGACAAACTCTGGGTAACAGTTTATAAAGATGATGATGAGGCAGCACAAATCTGGGAGAAACAAGTTGGAGTTCCAAAAAATCGAATTCAACGGCGTGGCATGGCAGATAATTTTTGGTCAATGGGAGTTCCTGGTCCATGCGGTCCATGTTCTGAAATTTACTTTGATCGCGGAAGTGCATACGGCAAAGAGGGTGGGCCAATTGCAGATGAGGATCGCTACCTAGAAATTTGGAACTTAGTTTTTATGCAAAATATTCGCGGTGAAGGTGGGGATAAAAACTCATTCCCAATTGTAGGCGAGTTACCTGCAAAAAATATTGATACTGGCTTAGGACTGGAGAGAACCGCTGCTTTGTTGCAGGGCGTTGAGAATATTTATGAGATCGATACAACAAAAATAATTCTCGATAAAGCTTCTGCATTAACAAAAGTTAAGTATGGTAAAGATGAAAAGTCAGATGTGTCTCTGCGAGTTATTGCAGATCATGCGCGTACCGCAATGATGTTAATTGGTGATGGTGTTACCCCAGGAAATGAAGGTCGTGGGTATGTATTGCGTCGAATGATGCGGCGAACTATCAGAAATATGCGCTTGCTTGGATCTCAAGATTTGATCATGGGAGAGCTGATTAAAAGTTCAATCAAATCTATGGGCCCACAGTACCCAGAGTTGGTAGCTGGATCAGATCGAATTTTAGCGATCGCAGAGGCTGAAGAGGATAGTTTCATTCAAACATTAAAGAGTGGTACGACTATTTTTGATTTAGCTGCAGATCAATTAAAGGCAGCAAAGAGCAAATCCCTTGCCGCTGATACGGTATTTAAATTGCATGATACATACGGATTTCCATTTGATTTAACTCTTGAAATGGCCAGAGAGCAAGGTTTAGGCGTCGATGAGGTTGGCTTTAGAAAATTAATGAATGAACAACGTGATCGAGCTAAGGCTGATGCGAAGGCAAAGAAGAGTGGGCATACTGATTTAACTGAATACCGCGGAATTGTTGATAAATCAGGATCATCTAAGTTTGTTGGTTATGAAAATATTACTGCGGAAGCAAAACTAACCGGAGTGCTATTTGATGGTAAAAGTGTTGCTGAGGTAAATGCTGGATCTGATATTGAAATCACTTTAGATAGAACTCCATTTTATGCCGAAGGCGGAGGGCAATTGGCCGATAGTGGCGTAATAAAACTAGCAAACGGTGCTGTAATTGAGATCGATGATGTGCAAACACCACTTCCTGGTTTATTTGTTCATCGTGGAAAAGTTGTTAGTGGAGTAGTTAAGAATGGTGAACAAGTAATTGCAAATATTGATTTAGAACGTAGATTAGCAATTTCAAGAGCGCATACCGCCACTCATATGGTTCATAAGGCATTTCGCGAAGCACTAGGGGAGACTGCAACTCAAGCGGGCTCTGAAAATGCACCCGGTCGGTTTAGGTTTGATTTTCCTTCTACTAGTGCAGTGCCGGTTTCAGTACTTAACGATGTAGAAAGCCGAGTTAATGAGTTGCTAATTGCTGATTTACAAGTACATGCCGAAGTAATGTCGCAAGATGCAGCTCGAGCAATGGGCGCTATGGCTTTATTTGGTGAGAAATATGGAGATGAAGTTCGAGTTGTAAGTGTTGGAGATTGGGCAAAGGAACTTTGCGGTGGCACGCATGTATCCAGGTCTGGACAACTTGGCCTAGTTAAGTTGCTATCAGAGTCTTCAATTGGTGCTGGAGTGAGACGAGTTGAAGCATTAGTTGGTTACGATGCTTACAAATATTTAGCAAAAGAACATATCCTGCTTAATTCTTTAACTGAGATTATTAAAGGTGTTAGGGCAGAAGAATTGCCACAACGGGTATCTGAGTTAGTAGAAAAAATGAAGAGCATGGAAAAAGAGTTATCTGCCGTTAGAAGTGCTAAAGCAATGGCTTCGGCGGGAGAGTTAGTGAAGAAAGCTAAAGCCATCGGAAGCATTAATTTAATTATTGATCAACTTTCAAATGAGATTTCAGTTGATGATATGAGGTCCATTGCGGTTGATCTTCGAAGTAAGGTGAAGTCTTGCGTTGTAGTCCTTGCAACAATTAATAATGCTAAACCCTTGCTTGTCGCAGCGGTTTCACCTGAAGCAAATAAATTAGGCATTAAAGCTGGTGAATTAATTAAAACTGGTTCAACAATTTTAGGCGGAGGCGGAGGCGGAAAAGATGATTTCGCACAAGGTGGCGGTGTTGATGTTAAAGCGATCACCAAAGCACTAGCAGAAATCACGAAATTTGTGAGCGGGAAAATCAATTAGTAATTGGGCTGAAAATGAGTGAGCCAATGAAGAGCGGAAGACGAATTGGCTTTGATTTTGGGGAGAAACGAATTGGTGTTGCCACTACTGACTTGGAATCAATTTTAGTTTCACCTCATGCAACAATTCTTAATGATGAAAAACTTCTAGTTAAATTAACTGAGATTCTTAGTGAGATTGATCCGGTCTACGTTGTAGTTGGAAATCCAATGCACTTATCTGGTTTAAATAGCGCCAAATCAAAACAGGCGAGTGAGTTCGCAAATTTAATTCGGAGTATTTTTTCTGGCCCTATTTATCTTGTCGATGAAAGACTTTCAACATCGAATGCATATTCGCAGATGCGAGATTCTGGAAAGTCTGAGCGAGAAAGTAAATCTGTGATTGATCAAATAGCAGCGGTTAATATATTGGAGAGCGCCCTTTTAAGCGAGAAGGCTGGTAATTCGATAGGTGAGTTACTTTGAAGCGTTTAATTGCACCACTTGTGGCGCTCCTTGTATTTACTTTTGCTCTCTCCTCAATCCACAATAAGTTTTTACTTAATGATTATCAATCAACAACTTCCAGTTCACAGGTAGACATTGTTATTAAAGATGGCGAAACTGGAACTCAAATTGCACAAAAACTAGAAAAAGCTGGGGTTATTAAGGCTAGTAAAGTTTTTTATAAGGTCATAATTAATGATAAGAGATCCAACTCAATCCCCCCAGGAATTCATGAAGTAGATATAAAAATCTCAGCCAGATCCGCTCTTGATCAGTTACTTGATCCAAAGCGTAATCGTGGTTTATTCGGATTTATTGAAGGTTTAAGAAAGGCTGAAATTTTAGATTTATTGGTTAAATCGAAGTTAGTTTCTGGAAAATTATCACCTGCAATTAAGCCCAATGCTTTGTATAAAACCACTAATCTTGAAGGATTTTTGTTCCCAGCCCAATACTCATTTTCACCCGGAACTGTAATTGATGATGCTGTTAACCAAATGGTGCAAAGATTTAACCTAGCGGCTAAGGAAACTAAGGTTGATTTAGGTTATAAAGGATTTTCGCCCCTTGAACTGGTGACAATTGCTTCGATTATCCAAGCCGAAGGAGATCCGCAAGATTTTACAAAGATTGCCCAGGTTATTTATAACCGGTTAAAAATCGGTATGCCGCTTCAGATGAATACGACCATTGAATACGCTGCAAACCTACGCGGCAAAATCCGCCTGCCCTACAAAGAGCTAGAGGTAAACTCAAAATACAACACTTACAAGTATCGTGGGCTTCCACCTGGCCCGATTGGAAATCCAGGACAGGCAGCACTAAATGCTTCGGTTAATCCAGAGTCCGGTGATTGGCTTTACTTTATTACCGTTAAGCCGCAAGACACTAGATTTACCAAGTCGTATGATCAGTTCAATATTTGGGCTGATGAGTTTAGAAAAAATGAAAAGGCCGGTCTATTTAAATGATTAAGATGGCAGTTGTTGGAAAGCCTATTGGCCATTCCCTTTCACCAATCCTTCATAAAACTGCTTACCAATTACTTGGTATTGAAGCAGAGTTTCTAGCAGATGAAATTTCTGAAGAAAAATTTGGCGATTACTATTTCGAGGCAAAAAATTCTGGTTATAGGGGATTGGCGTTAACGATGCCTCTTAAAGAGATCTCAATTGGTTTTGTGGATAGAGTAGATCCAGTTGCTAAACAGATATCATCAGTTAACACTATTATTTTTGAATCAACCGGAAGTATCGGCTTATCAACTGATTTATTAGCTTTTAAAAACCTGTTGCGCCCATATTTTGGCAAAAAGATTGTGATACTAGGAGCTGGCGGAACAGCAAGGGCGGCAATTGGTGCACTTAAAGGAACTGGTACGGAGGTAACAGTTCTAACTAGATCTATGAATCGTCATGATCAGCTACATGCTGCCGCAGTTGACCTAGATATAAATTTTCTAGATTGGCACCGGTTTGAAGAGATTCAAGATAGGGACTTGATCATTTCTACCACTCCAGCGGGGGCCACTGATGGGTTATCAATCATCTCAACCAAGGCAGATTTCTTCGAGGTCATCTACCATCCTTGGCCAACTGAATTGGCAAGGCGTTACCAGAATCTTGGTAGGAATGTAATTGGCGGTTTATCACTCCTGGTCGAGCAAGCACTTTTTCAGATTAACTACTTTGCACAAAAAGAATTTGATTTCGATCAGATGCGTCAAGAATTATTAAAGGTCGGCCATGCGGAGATTAAGAAGTAATCCACAGCCTTAGTTTCTGATGCAATTTTTGTTATTACTCTACCCATGTGCTACGTGATTACGTTATTTTAACTTGGCTTACCTGGATTTCAATCTACGACATCAAGCATTACTTGATTCGTAATATTGATTTGCTAGTAGTTCTTCTCCTGCTTGTGCCAAATATTAGATTTAGTTATAAATATGCTCTTCTAAACATATCTATTTACTTAATGATCAATCTTCTAGTTAAAGGAAAGATTGGTGCCGGGGATATCAAGCTATCATTTATATGCGGTCTTCTAATTTCTTCATATTTTCAACTATTTAATGCACTATCCGTAACTTGGATTATTGGTGGTTTTTATGCAATTTTCTTCAGACAATCAGCGGTAGCCTTCGCACCATTTATGATCTTCGGAACATATCTAGCAAGAATTTTCTAATTACAGGGTTAAATAGAAGCGAGATAAGTAGCCAATCTGCGATAATAACTCTCTAATTATTGATTGGGGAGTTGCGTGCTTCGTTGGTTAACTGCAGGCGAGTCACACGGCGCTGCTCTATCAGCAATAATCGAAGGCATCCCGGCTCATGTTCAGATTACAAGTAAAGATATTGATTCGGATTTATCACGTCGTAGATTAGGTTTTGGACGAGGGGCAAGGCAAAATTTCGAAGCAGATAAAATCACAATTACTGGCGGTATTCGACTTGGAGTAACTCAAGGTGGTCCTATTGCAATTCAGATTGGAAACTCTGAATGGCCTAAATGGGAAAAGGTGATGAGTGCTGATCCAGTTCCTGATGAGGAGATAAAAGATTTAGCACGTAACGCACCTTTAACTAGGCCACGTCCCGGACATGCTGATTTAGTTGGAATGCAAAAATACAATTTTTCAGATGCTCGTCCGATTTTAGAGCGAGCAAGTGCGAGAGAAACTGCAGCTAGGGTGGCACTTGGTGCAGTTGCCCGGGCTTTTCTAAAGCAGAGTGTTGGAATTGAATTACTAAGCCATGTGCTTTCAATCGGACAGGTATCAGTTGATGAAAATTATCAATTACCAACTATGAAAGACAAAGCTAAAATTGATGAGGATCCAGTTCGTTGTTTTGATAAAAAAGTTAGCGAATCAATTATTAAAGAGATCGAGGCCGCGCATAAGGATGGAGATACTTTAGGTGGTGTAGTCGAAGTCTTGGCTTACAACTTACCGCCCGGCTTAGGTTCACATACTCATTGGGATAGACGGTTAGATGCTCGTTTGGCTGGAGCAATGATGGGAATTCAAGCAATCAAAGGTGTTGAGATTGGTGATGGATTCACAACTGCAAAACGTAGGGGATCTGTTGCTCATGACGAGATTGAAAAGAATTCTGCCGGTGCAATTGCGCGTCGAACAGATCGCGCAGGCGGCACGGAGGGTGGAATGAGTAATGGTGAAATTTTGAGAGTTAAAGTGGCAATGAAACCGATATCAACAGTGCCTAAGGCTTTGGACACAATTGATGTTGCAACTGGCGAAGCCGCTAAAGCTATTAACCAGAGATCAGATGTTTGTGCAGTACCTGCGGCTGGAATTGTTGCCGAAGCTATGGCCGCACTAGTCCTTGCTGATGCCGTTCTTGAAAAATTTGGTGGCGACAGCGTGCAGGAAACTAAGCGAAATTTTGAGAACTATATTAAAACTTTAGAAATAAAGTAATGCTTAACAAGATTGTTTTAATTGGCCCTCCCGGTGCGGGCAAATCAAGCATAGGAAGATCGTTATCTAAAGAGATGGATATGCCGTTCATTGATAGTGATAGTGAAATTGAGAAAATTGCACAAAAGAAAATCTCCGAGATTTTTGTTGATGATGGTGAACCGGCATTTCGTAAAATCGAGGTTGAAGTAGTTAGTAAATTATTGAAAGATTTCTCTGGTGTGATTGCGCTCGGCGGTGGAGCACCAATGAATACTGAGATCCAAAGCAAATTAGAAAAATCGGATTTTCCGGTAATTTTTATAGATGTTTCCATCTCTCAAGCCGCAAATAGAGTTGGGTTTAACAAGGATCGACCATTGTTACTGATAAATCCCCGTCAACAGTGGATGAATCTAATGAGCGAACGACGACCTATCTATGAACGGCTTGCGACCGCTACGGTTTCCAGCGATAGTAATAAGCCAGCAGAGGTTGCAAAAATTATTCGTGAAAAATTGGTGAGTAAATTATGAAAAGTATAATTGTTAAGTCAGACCGTAATTATGTGGTTGAAGTAGGTATAGATGCTAAGAAAGCTATAAATCAAATCTGCCAAGATCACAATAAGGTCTTACTAGTTGGTCCAAGATCTCTAATTAAACTCTTTCGGATTAAGGAAAACAAGAATCTAAGCATTTTTGAAACTTCAGATGGCGAGAGTCAAAAATCAATTGCAACCTTAGATCGTATCTGGAAGAAATGTGCATCAGTCGGTTTAGATAGACAAGATGCAATAATCGGCTTTGGAGGGGGAGCGAGCACAGATGTAGCCGGCTTTGCAGCTGCTACATGGTTACGAGGAATTATTTGGTATGCAATTCCAACTTCACTTGCTGGAATGGTGGATGCAAGCGTTGGTGGTAAAACTGGAATAAATGCAGCTGGTGGTAAAAATCTAATTGGATCTTTTTACTCTCCATCTAAAGTAATTATCGATACAACATTCCTTGAAAAATTGTCAGATCGTGATTTATCGGCAGGAATGGCAGAAGTCATTAAATGCGGATTTATATCTGATTATAAGATTTTAAATCTGGTCCAAGATCATGTACTTGACTATTCTCAACTTATTTATCGAGCTATTAAAGTTAAGGCAAAAGTAGTTTCAAGGGATTTCAAAGAGAGCAAGTTAAGAGAGATTTTAAATTATGGTCACACATTAGGACACGCAATAGAGAAGGATAGTAATTATAGATTGCGTCATGGCGAGGCTGTAAGTATTGGGATGGTTTTTGCGGCTGAGCTAAGCAGTGAACTAGCTGGGCTATCAAAGGATGCTGTTCAATTGCATCGTGAGCTATTAAGTAGTTTTAATCTTCCAATCTCTTATCAAAAAGGTAGGTGGAAGAATCTGAATTCACTTTTACTTAAAGACAAAAAGGTTAAGCAGTCTAAACTTAGATTTATCGGAATTAGCAAAATTGGAAAGCCGGTCTGGCTAGAGGATATCTCTTCCAGCACCTTAACAAAGACTTATGAGAGAATAGCCAAATGAAAATTCTAGTTTTGAATGGTCCAAATTTATCTAGGTTAGATTTGCGAGAGCAAAAACATTATGGTGATCTAGATTATCCCGAACTTAAGAAAGCAATTGAGGAGAAGGCAAAAGGACTAGGTATTGAGGTTGAAGTAAAGCAAAGCGATAGTGAGAGCGAATTAATTTCCTGGTTGCATGAAGCAGCAGATAAGAAGCAAGCAGTAATTTTCAATCCAGCTGCATTTACTCACTACTCATATGCGATCCGTGATGCCGTAACTATGCTCACCGCTCCCGTAATTGAGGTCCATCTTTCTAATCCACTGTCTCGCGAAGAGTTTCGTCATACCTCGGTAATTAGTGGGGTTGTTAAGGGATCCATTGCAGGCTTTGGCGTAGAGAGCTATCACCTAGCATTAATTGCAATGCAAAAACTTCTTGGCTAACAAGGTAGGCTAGCCCAATAATTTTCTGATAATAATGTCGGATTTTGTTCAAAGTATTAGATTGGGATGTAATGGCAACGACAAATGATTTAAAGAATGGCATGACCTTAAACCTGGATGGTCAGCTGTGGAATGTGATTGAGTTCCAACATGTTAAGCCTGGTAAGGGTGGTGCGTTTGTGCGCACCAAGATGAGATCAGTTCTATCTGGAAAGGTTGTTGAGAAAACATTTAATGCTGGTGTAAAAGTTGAAGTTGCTCAGGTCGATAAAAGAGATATGCAGTATCTATACCGTGACGGTGAAGATTTTATGTTTATGGATTCAACAAATTTTGATCAAATTTCAATCAGTAAGCAGACGGTTGGTGATGCGGTTGATTATTTACTTGAAAATGCTAATGTAATTGTTGCTATGCATGAGGGCAATCCGCTCTTCATTGAACTACCAGCCTCTGTTGAATTAGTGATTACTTATACTGAACCAGGTTTACAAGGGGATCGATCATCTGGGGGCACAAAACCTGCGACAGTTGAAACTGGCATCACTGTTCAAGTTCCTTTATTTATTAAACAAGATGAAAAGATTCTGGTTGATACCCGAACCGGTGCATATCTAGGTCGAGCAAACTAACAGTGTCAGCACGTAGTAAGGCTAGAAAAAGAGCTTTAGATTTCTTATATGAAGCAGATATCAAGCGAGTTTTAGCAGCAGATCTTTTTCAAACCCGAGGCGCAACGGAGTTATCTCAAGAACCTTACGTTTTAACCTTAATAACTGGTGTTTCTGATCACCTGGCTAAAATTGATGAATTAATTATTACCTATGCTCAAGGTTGGGACATGGATCGGATGCCGCCGATCGATAGAAATATTTTGCGGATTGCAATATATGAGATTCTTTGGGCAGCAGATATTGATTTACAGGTTGCATGTGATGAGGCAGTTGAACTTGCAAAGTCATTATCAACTGATGAATCCTCAAGTTATATAAATGGTGTTTTAGGCCGAATCATTAAACTCAAGGATTCAATCGCAATTTAGGAAGAGAGTAACTCGGTTTCAGCTAAGTAATCTAAAGTTGCCGGTTCACTTAGACCTAAAACAAGTGCAAGAAACTGCAGATCATTTGCTCTAATCGTTAATAACTTGCCGTTCCAATCCTTACGCCGATCACTAATTGATCTTGCAAATACCACTAATCTTTCGGCAATCTCTCCCTGGTTCTCAGACAATCTGGTTAGGTTTAATGAGATGCGTCTTTCTCTTACCTCTGGAGTGATCTGTGGGAAAAGTTCACTTATTGGTACCTGGTAGAACTCCATGAGGGAGATTGCTTTCTTAAGTGAGATTGCTCGGTCTGATCTCTCGTAAGAGCCAATCACAACCGCCTTCCACTTTCCATTTGAGTTTCGCTCAACATCTTGCAAGCTCCACCCTTTTGATTTTCTGATCATTCTTAACTTATCTGCTGGGTTATATGTGTTCATAGCCGCAGGTTAGCCACACCGGAAATTTGACGTTTTCAATATCCACAGAGCCTCTGCTACTATTCGGCGATTCCTTTAACGATCCGTCCAGAGAGGCGGCGAAGGAGAAGTAAATGGGTATTTTGCTATCGGGCGCCGATATCGATCGGGCTATCAAACGCATTTCACATGAGATCATCGAGCGTAATCAAGGGATCAATAATTTAGTTTTAATGGGTATTCCAACCCGAGGCGCATATTTAGCAGAGCGCATCTGTGGATTCATTTCTGAAATTGAGGGTCCAGTTGCAACCGGTGTTTTAGATATAACTTTGCATCGAGATGATTTAAGACTACGCCCCCCGAAACCACTACTTCCAACAAAGCTGCCACCAGGTGGGATTGAAGGAAAGGATCTGGTTTTAGTCGATGATGTTTTGTTCTCCGGGCGAACTATTAGAGCTGCCCTTGATGCGATAGGTGAACTTGGACGGCCAAAGAGTGTTCAACTTGCGGTTTTAGTAGATCGAGGGCACCGAGAGCTTCCAATTCGAGCTGATTATGTTGGAAAGAATATTCCAACCTCTATCAGTGAGAGCGTGAAGGTTCACCTTTCTGAGTATGACGAAGAAGATCTTGTGGAGTTGATCAAATGATCTCCGGCCACCTTCTATCCGCTGCAGATTTGACCAAAGATGAGGCTTTAAACCTACTTTCAACTGCAAAAGAGTTAGCAGCCATTACCGATGGACCAAATAAGAAACTGCCAACTCTAAGAGGCAAGACAGTTGTGAATCTATTTTTCGAAGATTCAACTCGAACAAGAATTAGTTTTGAAACCGCAGCAAAGAGATTATCAGCTGATGTTATAAATTTTGTTGCGAAAGGATCGTCAGTAAGTAAGGGTGAGGGTTTAAAAGATACTGCTCAAACTCTGCAAGCAATGGGAGCAGATGCGGTTGTAATAAGGCATGGCAGTTCAGGAGCAGCAAAACGTTTGGCAGACACACAGTGGATCCAGGCAGCGGTAATTAACGCTGGTGATGGAACTCATGAGCATCCAACCCAAGCATTACTTGATGCCTTCACAATTAAGCAACATTTAAGAAAAGATGAAGAAGATTTAACTGGCGTTAAGGTTTTAATAGTCGGTGACATACTTCACTCAAGAGTTGCTAGAAGTAATGTCTTACTCTTAACAAAATTAGGAGCAGAAGTGACCTTAGTTGCTCCGCCAACCTTGTTACCGGTAGGGGTAAGTGATTGGCCAGTAAAAGTCTCATATGATCTTGATAGTGAGATTGAAAAATGTGATGTAGTAATGATGCTTAGAATTCAATTGGAACGAATGGCGGACTCATTTTTTCCCACCGAACGTGAGTACTCTCGCAGATATGGACTTAACTCAACTCGCTTATCTAAGCTTTCTAAAAATGCAATTGTCATGCACCCAGGTCCTATGAATCGTGGACTTGAGATCTCAGCTGAAAGTGCTGATGATCTTAAATCTGTAATTATTGATCAGGTTAAAAACGGTGTTGCGGTTCGAATGGCAGTTTTGTATGAATTACTTGGTGGCGCACAGTTGGGTGATAGCAAATGATAAAAATTAATAACGCTAAATTAGCTGATGCAAGTTTGGTTGATATTGAGATAAGTAATGGGGTTATAACAAATATAAATAAGGCCTCCGGAATTAAATCAGCAGATGGAATTGATGCGACCGGAAAGATGCTATTACCTGGTTTAGTAGATTTACATACCCACCTTAGGGAGCCAGGACGAGAGGATGCCGAGACAGTTCTTACTGGCTCACAAGCCGCTGTTTCTGGCGGCTATACCGCGATCTCATCGATGGCTAATACAAATCCCGTTGCTGATACTGCAGGTGTAGTTGAACAGATATTTAGATTAGGAAAAACTGCTGGCTTATGTGATGTGAATCCAATTGGTGCTGTTACAAAAGGTTTAAATGGCGAGCAACTTGCCGAATTAGGCGCAATGGCTGATTCGATTGCTAAGGTAAGAATATTTAGTGATGATGGAAAATGTGTCTCTGATCCGCTAATAATGCGTCGAGCACTTGAGTATGTAAAAACTTTTAATGGGATTATTGCCCAACACGCGCAAGAACCAAGATTAACTATTAACGCCCAAATGAATGAGGGAAGTGTCTCAGCACGAATTGGTTTACCGGGATGGCCTGCAATTGCAGAAGAGGCGATAATTGCTAGAGACATTTTACTAGCAGAGCATGTTCAATCTAGATTACATATCTGCCACCTAACGACCGCAGGCGGTGTTGAATTAGTAAGGTGGGCAAAGCAAAGAGGAATTCAGGTAACAGCTGAAGTAACTCCACACCACCTTTTACTAACTGATGAGTTGGTTGAAAACTATGACCCTATTTATAAAGTGAATCCACCACTTCGTACTCAAAAAGATGTGATGGCACTCCGTGAAGGCTTGGCCGAGGGGGTAATTGATATTGTTGCCACAGATCATGCCCCACATCCAGCAGAGGATAAAGATTGTGAATGGCAAGCGGCAGCATTTGGAATGGTTGGACTTGAAACATCCCTATCAGTTGTTATCAAAACCATGGTTGAAAGTAAATTAATGAGCTGGAGTGATTTAGTTGATCGTATGTCGGTAAAGCCTGCTCAAATTGCTGGTTATGAAAACCAGGGACAGACTATCTCCAAGTTAAGCCCTGCAAATCTAATTCTGATTGACCCCGCTGCAAGCTGGCAGGTTGAGCGAGATAAGTTGAAGTCAAAGAGTAAGAACACGCCATTTGATCGGATGACGCTTCCGGGTGTTATTTCAGATGTTATCTACAACGGAAAACTTGTCTTATCAAGTGGCAAATTAGTAAATGGTAGTAATGAATAATCGATCTGCTGCCTATCTAGTTTTAGATGATGGCCGAATATTTGAAGGGTTCGCTTGGGCGCAGATTGGCGAGACCTTTGGCGAGGCTGTTTTCTCAACCGGTATGACTGGTTATCAAGAGACTTTAACAGATCCTTCATATCACAAGCAGATTGTGGTTATGACCGCACCACATATCGGAAACACCGGAATGAATAAAAGTGATGAAGAATCGAAAAAGATATGGGTTTCTGGATTTGTGGTGAGAAATCCTTCACCAATTTCTAGTAATTGGCGTAGTGAAAAAAGTTTAGAGCAAGAGTTAATTGATTATAAGGTTGTTGGTATTCAGGGGATAGATACCAGGGCATTAACCCGTCACCTGCGTGATCGTGGCGCAATGCGAGTTGGCATATTTAGTGACACGAAATTGACTCGCGAAGAGATGGTGATCAAAGTTCGCAAGACTTCGCCGATGAGTGGGGCATTTTTGGCAGCCGATGTCACTACTAAAGAGTCTTATGTGGTTTACCCACCGAAAGGTGTAACTACTCGATTCAAAGTTGCAGCAATTGATTTGGGAATTAAAGGTGCTACACCTAAAGCAATGGCGAATCTTGGAATTGAAGTGCATGTATTACCACTTTCAACAACTTTTGCAGATATTAAGAAACTTTCACCTGATGGAGTTTTCTTATCAAATGGACCAGGTGATCCCGCAGCAATGGTTGATGTTGTAGAGCTTGTTAGAAATGTTTTACTTGCGGAGATTCCGTTTTTCGGAATCTGTTTTGGCCATCAGATTCTTGGTCGAGCATTAGGATTTGAAACCTATAAGTTGCCATTTGGCCATCGTGGTATTAATCAGCCGGTTATTGATTTAACCACTGGCAAGGTAGAGATCACCGCCCACAATCATGGTTTTGCTGTTGCCGCACCTAAAGAGAATGAGTTTAAAACGGTTTATGGCAATGGCCGGGTTACACATATCTCATTGAATGACTCAGTCGTTGAAGGTTTAGAGATGATTTCAATTCCAGCTTTCTCAGTCCAATACCATCCAGAATCTGCCGCTGGACCACATGATGCTGCATACCTCTTTGAAAGATTTGTTAATTTGATGGGTGAACCAAAATTGGGGTTAAAGGACAGTAATGCCTAGAGATAATTCAATTAAGAGCGTATTAGTAATCGGTAGTGGACCGATTGTTATTGGACAAGCTTGCGAATTTGATTACTCGGGAACACAAGCATGCCGCGTACTTAGAAGTGAAGGTATTAGAGTTATTTTGATCAACTCAAATCCAGCCACAATTATGACCGATCCAGAATTTGCAGATGCTACCTACATAGAGCCAATTACCCCGGAGGTCATTGAAAAAATACTTGATAAGGAAAGACCTGATGCCGTACTTGCAACATTGGGAGGCCAGACTGCATTAAATGCTGCGATGGCGTTATATGAGCGGGGATCTTTTGAAAAATTTGGAACAAAACTAATCGGTGCTGATATTGATGCAATTAAACGTGGTGAAGATCGTGAGGTATTTAAGAAAATTGTCGCAACAATTGGGGGAGAATCAGCCAAATCTAAGATTTGTCATTCGATGCAAGATTGTCTTTCAGCTGTTGTTGAATTGAAATACCCGGTTGTAGTTCGCCCCTCCTTCACGATGGGTGGTCTTGGCTCTGGAATTGCTTACAACGAATCTGATCTTCAGCAAATTGCAGGAGCTGGACTACGTCATAGCCCAACAACTGAAGTACTGCTTGAGGAATCCATTATTGGCTGGAAAGAGTATGAGCTTGAGGTAATGCGTGATCATAAAGACAACGTGGTGATCGTTTGCAGTATCGAAAATATTGATCCAATGGGCGTTCACACTGGAGATTCAATAACTGTTGCACCTGCAATGACCTTAACTGATGTTGAATATCAGAGGCTAAGAGACCTTTCGATCGCAATCATCAGAGAGGTTGGAGTTGCCACCGGTGGTTGCAACATTCAGTTTGCAGTAAATCCAGCAGATGGTCGAATAATTGTTATTGAGATGAATCCAAGAGTTTCAAGATCTTCAGCACTTGCCTCAAAAGCAACTGGTTTTCCAATTGCTAAAATTGCGACAAAACTAGCTATTGGTTACACATTAGATGAGATTGATAATGACATAACGAAATCTACCCCAGCATCATTTGAACCATCTCTAGATTACATTGTTGTTAAAGTTCCTAGGTTTGCATTTGAAAAGTTCCCAGAAGCAGATTCACGACTGACTACAACTATGAAAAGTGTTGGCGAGGCTATGGCAATTGGTCGAAGTTTTCCGGAGGCAATGCAAAAGGCATTTAGGTCACTTGAAAAAAATGGGGCAAGTTTTAGCTGGAATAACGGAAATCTTTCAGAATTAATGAAAAAAATGACTACCCCAACTGAATTTCGATTGCAGCAGGTTCAACAAGCGATGCATTTAGGCGCGAGTATTGAGGAAGTATTTCAAGCCACAAAGATTGATCCATGGTTTTTAGAGCAGATAAATTTGATTAACCTTGAGGCTCAGGAACTTAAAAACTCTGGTGAGTTAACAAAAGAGATTATTAGATCTGCAAAAATGATGGGATTCTCCGATCTACAGATAGCAAACTTACGGAATGTTTCTGAATCACAAATTAAACAAACGCGTCTGAGTTTTAATCTACATCCGGTATATAAAACTGTTGATACCTGTGCAGGTGAATTCGCTGCTCTAACTCCTTATTATTACTCTGCATATGATGAGGAAAGTGAAGTTCTACCTCGCACTAAAGAAGCAGTAATAATTCTTGGAAGCGGACCCAACCGAATCGGACAAGGTATTGAATTTGATTATTCGTGCGTACATGCATCTTTTGCACTGCGAAAGGCCGGTTACGAAACGATAATGATTAATTGCAATCCCGAAACTGTTTCAACTGATTACGACACTTCAGATCGCCTCTACTTCGAACCTTTAACACTTGAGGATGTTTTAGAGGTGATTGAGGCAGAAAGTAAAGCAGGTCCAATTCTTGGCGTGATTGCACAATTAGGTGGTCAAACTCCACTTGGTTTAGCTAGAGGGTTAATGGAGGCAGGTGTAAGAATTCTTGGCACCTCACCTGATGCAATTGATTTGGCAGAAGAGCGCGGAGCATTTGGCGAGATTCTAAAGAAAAATAATATTTCAGCTCCTAAGTATGGAATGGCAAATTCATACGAAAAGGCAACGAAAATTGCCAGCGATATTAGATATCCAGTTTTGGTGAGACCTTCATATGTATTAGGTGGCCGAGGAATGGAGATTGTTTATGATGAAGAATCTTTACAAGGATTTATTGAAGCAGCAACGGCGGTAACACCAAATCACCCAGTTTTAATTGATAAGTTTTTGGATGATGCACTAGAAATTGATGTTGATGCTTTATACGATGGTACTGAGCTGTATTTAGCTGGAGTAATGGAACATATCGAAGAGGCGGGCATACATTCTGGAGATTCAGCCTGCGTAATTCCCAGCATATCGCTAACTAAAGAGTTACTTGTTGAAATAAGGCAAGCTACTGAGAAGATTGCAAAAGATGTTGGTGTTTTAGGACTAATAAATATTCAATTTGCTGTCAGTGGCAGCCCGAAAAAATTATATGTTCTAGAGGCTAATCCACGCGCATCTCGAACCGTCCCGTTTGTCGCTAAAGCAACTGGAGTGCAACTAGCAAAAGCGGCAGCGTTAATTGCAACTGGAGTAAAGATTCCACAGCTTCGCACAGAAGAGATTTTGCCTAAGACTGGTGATGGTCACGCAAATGGTGTTTCAGTAAAAGAGGCAGTTTTGCCATTCAACAGGTTTAGAAGAATCGATGGAACCGGAATCGATACGGTTCTTGGGCCAGAGATGAAATCAACCGGAGAGGTTATGGGTATTGCAAGTAACTTTGGCCTGGCATTTGCAAAGAGTCAAACTGCAGCTTTTGGACCATTACCTAAATCAGGTGCGGTTTTTATCTCTCTTTCAGAGCGGGATAAAGAACCTGGTTGGAGAGCAGCAAGGGATCTACATGAACTTGGTTTTAAAATTTATAGCACATCTGGCACAAACACATTTCTAGCTCAAAAAGGTGTTCCATCTGAGCTTGTGAGAAAAAACTCTGACACAAATTCAAATCAATTATCTGCAAACGATGTCATTACTAAAGGTTTAGTGCAGCTTGTGATTAATACGCCGCTGGGTAGAGGATCTCGCCATGATGGATTCTTAATTAGAACAGCTGCAGTATCAAGATCGGTGTCATGCATTACGACAATTCCAGGATTTAAAGCAGCTGTTGCGGGGATTTCTGCCCTTCAGAAAGATGATTTTGGAATTAAATCACTTCAAGAGTGGATGAAGTAATGATTCCCCAGAAGATAAATAGAAATGCAGTGCAAATAAGTGCAGAGGTAATTAGTAATAAAAAAGTTGGACCGTATCATCATATGGTTTTTGCTGTTGGTGATATGGCAGTGCACTGTCGGCCAGGTAATTTTGTTGCAATATCTGTTGGTGGATCCCATTCCTCATTAATACTAAGAAGAGCTTTTGCGATTTATCGAGCAATTGATAAGGGCCCAATGGGTGGAAGTATTGAATTAGTGATTGCCCCACATGGTGAGGGAAGTAAGTGGCTATGCTCAAGAATTGTTGGTGATTTCATTGATCTAATTGGTCCACTTGGTACTGCATTTGGAATCCCAACCACAAATGCGAACACAATGTTAATCGGTGGTGGGTATGGTTCTGCACCATTATTTGCTCTTGCTGAGCTGCTAAAAAATCGTGGTTGTCGGGTTGATATGGTTTTAGGTGCCAGCACTGCCAACAAAATTTACGCCCCACTAGAGGGCAAGCGAAGTGTTTCTTCTTTAACTTTAACCACTGATGATGGGAGCACTGGCATACATGGCCAGATAAGTGAGGCAATTCCGCGTTTAATTCGTGAGTTTGGGACTGAGGTTATTTACTCCTGTGGACCGATGGGAATGCTTGGTGCAATCGCCAAAATTGCTGATGAGTTTGATTTGGCGCATCAGTGCGCAGTTGAGGAAGCGATGGCATGTGGTGTTGGGGTATGTATGACCTGTGTTGTGCCAATAAAAAACGAAAATGGCATAAAAATGGTACGCACCTGTATTGATGGTCCAGTAATGGATGGTGCTGAGATTATCTGGGATAAAAAAACAGTTTTGGATGGGTTATAACTATGTCAACACTGGATTTTTCAACAAAGATTGGTAGCAAGAGATTTTCTAACCCAATCTTTACCGCAAGTGGATGCGCCAGCTCTGGTCAAGAATTATCGCAGTTTTTTCCATTGAGTGAACTCGGTGCAATCGTAACTAAATCAATCATGACGAAACCTAGGACTGGTCGTGCAACACCGCGAATGGCAGAGACACCAAGTGGGATGCTTAATTCAATTGGTTTACAAGGCCCGGGTATAGACACATTCCTAGAGAAAGATATTCCATGGCTAGTTGAACAAAAAGCTAAAATAATAGTTTCAATTGCGGGTGAAACTGTCGATGAGTATGGAGTCTTATCCCGCCGGTTGCGAGCGGTATCTGGCATTAGTGCAGTTGAAGTAAATATCTCATGTCCCAACGTGGAAAATCGTGGTCAGGTTTTTGCTTGCCATCCTGACACAGCTGTTGCGGTCATTGAAGCTGTTAGAAGAAATATCGGTGGGGAGCTGCCAATAGTTGCAAAGTTATCACCGGATGTAACCGATATTGTTGAGATTGCGGCATCTGTAATTAATGCTGGGGTTGATGGGCTGGCATTAATAAATACATTGCTTGGAATGGTTATTGATATAAACACCATGAAGCCAAAGTTGGCCGGAAAGACTGGCGGTTTATCAGGCCCTGCCATTAGGCCTGTTGCAGTTCGTGCTATTTATCAAGTTCACCAAGCTTTTCCCAATATACCAATCGTCGGTATGGGTGGCGTTGCAAGTGGTCGGGATGCATTTGAATTAATTTTGGCTGGCGCAAGTGCGGTTTCCATTGGAACGGCAACCTTCGGAAATCCAAATGCAGCTATGCAAATAAAAGAAGAATTAGTAGAGCTACTTACTCAAAAAGGGTTTAATGATTTTCGAGATGCAATCGGTTTTGCCCATCGGGGAATTTAATGAAGCTACCGATAATTCTGGCCCTAGATACTAAGGATCCATCTCAGGCAGCAAGTTGGATTAAAGCTTCAAATGATTTTATTGATCACTACAAGATTGGGCTTGAGTTTTATCTACGTCATGGTCGCGATGGGATTAAACGGTTGCGCCAGGTTGCAGAGTTCGAGTTATTTTTAGATCTAAAGTTATATGACATCCCAAATACAGTTAAGGGTGCGGTTGAGTCAGTTAGTGATTTAGCACCAAAATTTCTAACAGTTCATGCATCTGGTGGAAGTAAGATGATTAAGGCTGCATCCGATGCACTGCCAAATGGATCAATCACCGCGGTAACTGTCTTAACTTCCTTTTCTCAATCAGAGTTTGATTTAATGGGTCAGAAATCTACGATTGAAGAGACCACAAAAAATTGGGCACAGATGGCACTTAAGTCAGGAGCTACTTCATTAGTAAGTTCGCCATTTGAAGTTGGATCTTTGCGTGCAATTTCAAAAGATGCAGTATTAATAACACCGGGCGTGCGGGTTGAAGGTGACGATGCGGGCGATCAAGTTCGGATCATGTCACCAAAGGATGCGATAGCTGCTGGTGCTGATTTTGTAGTGATTGGTAGATCAATCACCTCTATGTGGAATGGTTCGGACACAATGATGCGCAAAAAGATTGAGCAAATCGCCAGTACCCTTGGCTAATATGTTGCCACCTCGATTAAGCCGTCGGTCAAGACGTAAAGCTGGGCAGCGGGCAGTGGCAGCTAGACAAGAACGGGCAAAGGTAAAAGAGCAGATTGCAAAGGGTGAGATATTCTTTTTTGATCTATTTGTCGATGACCGAAAATCAATTACTCGTATGAAACTAGTTGATTTACTCCAATCTGTTCCCGGTATAGGTCAATCTAGGGCTGAGATTATTTTAGAAAGAACTGGTATCTCACCATCGCGTAGAATTGGCGGGGTCGGGCATCGGCAATTAGAGCTATTAAGGCAGGAGTTTCTATTGATTAAGAACTCTCGCAAAAGCGGAAAATTATTAGTTGTGTCCGGACCTAGTGGTGTTGGCAAAAGTACAATTACAAATAAATTAAGAGGCGATGAGCGATTTTGGATTTCAATCTCTGCAACCACCAGAAAGATGCGGACCGGTGAAGTAGACGGAGTTGATTATCATTTTGTTTCAGATGAACAATTTGAGCAAATGGTCAAGCAAGATGAATTTCTTGAGTGGGCAAACTTTGCCGGAGCAAAGTATGGAACGCCAAAGAAAGCGGTAGATGAAGCACTTTTAGCTGGAAAAAATGTAATACTAGAGATTGAATTAAATGGTGCTCGGCAGGTTCGCAAAAATTCAAAAAATGCTATTTTGGTCTTTATCGAACCTCCATCCTGGGAGGAGTTGACTACCAGGCTAGTAAATCGAGGAACTGAATCTGAGCACTCCACTCAAACCCGTCTAGATCGTGCGCGGGAGGAGCTGAAAGCGGCAACTGAGTTTGATCATGTGGTTGTAAATCACCAGGTGGAGCAGTCAGTTGAAGAACTGGTATCTTTAGCCCTTCGCTAATCAGCTTACTTTTAAGGGGTACTTCAATGACCAATCAAGCATTAGATGGAATAACTAATCCACCAATTGATGCCCTGTTAGATAAAGCTGGATCAAAATACAGCCTAGTTCTTTATGCAGCAAAGCGTGCTCGTCAGATCAATGCTTATTATTCACAACTTGGCGAAGGCTTACTTGAATATGTTGGCCCCCTTGTTGAAACCTATGTTCATGAGAAACCATTATCAATTGCACTTCGTGAAATTAATGAAGGCTTACTAACTATCGAAAATTTGGAACCAAAGCCAGCTGATTCAGCCAGCTAATTATCTGCCCATGTTTCCCCGTGGTCGCAAACTACTACTTGGTGTAGCCGGAGGTATTTCGGCTTATAAGTCATGCGATCTACTACGTCGCTTGCAGGATGAAGGATTTATTGTCGATGTTGTCCCTACTGCGGCAAGCCTAAATTTTGTTGGTAAAGTAACTTGGGAAGCGCTATCTGGTCGTAAAGTAATTACAGATCTATGGTCTGATGTTGAAAACGTTCCGCATATATCTATGGCTAAAGAGAGTGATTTAATCGTAATCGCGCCAACAACTGCAGATTTGTTAGCAAAATTAGCCGCCGGCCGAGCAGATGATTTATTAACAAATATTGTTTTAGCATCTACCTCACCAAAAATTTTAGTTCCAGCAATGCACCCAGAAATGTGGAGCAATCCTGCCACTGTAAGTAATGTAAAGATTCTTACCGAACGTGGCTTTGTGATTATCCAACCAGATGAAGGCCGGATGACTGGTGCAGATTATGGTGTTGGTAGGTACCCAGATAGTTCAAAGATAATTTCAGAAATTAGCAAAGTTGCGCTACAAACAGCTGATTTAGTTGGCAAACGCCTACTCATTACTTCGGGTGGCACTAGAGAGCCAATTGATCCAATTAGATTTATTGGAAATAGATCCTCTGGTAAACAAGGTTTTGCGTTAGCGATGGCAGCTGCCAGTAGAGGTGCGCAAGTTCATCTCGTAACAGCTAATACCGATTTACCTTTAATTGAGGGTATAACAACAACTGCAGTTGAAACGGCAGAACAAATGGCGGCTGTACTTGCCGTTGAGTTCCCACACTGTGATGCATTGATTATGAGTGCAGCAGTAGCGGATGCAAAAATACTTAATTATTCAGATGAAAAAGTTAAGAAGGATTCGTTGAATTTTCTTGAGTTAGATAAGAATCCAGATATTATATTATCGCTAGCAAAATCAAAAAAAGATTCACAGGTAATAGTCGGGTTTGCTGCTGAAACATATACCGATATTAAAGATCTTGAGCTAAGCGGATTTACAAAATTGGCAAGTAAATCACTTGATCTAATTTATGTTAATAATGTTTCCGGTGGGGCAATCTTTGGCAGTGACAAAACCCAAGGTTTGATAATCGATAAAGAGAAGAATGTGATCGAAGTACCTGAAATATCTAAAGACACGCTCTCGGATATATTGCTGGATCAATTAGTAAGTAAGTTAGGTTAAGCCCATGAAAAATCGCCTTTTTACATCTGAATCAGTTACTGAAGGACATCCAGACAAGATTGCAGATCAGATATCAGATGCAATATTAGATTCACTACTATCTCAAGACTCCAAGAGTCGGGTTGCAGTTGAAACTTTAATAACGACTGGTCAAGTTCATGTTGCTGGTGAAGTAACTACTAATGGCTATGCAGATGTAATGAATATAGTTCGTGATACTGTTTTAGAGATCGGATATGACTCATCCGAAAAGGGATTTGATGGAAATAGCTGTGGAGTTTCTATCTCAATAGGTCAACAATCCCAAGATATTGCACAAGGCGTTAATGATGCATTTGAAAGCAGAGTCTCATCATCAGCTGATCCTTTAGATCTACAAGGAGCCGGTGATCAAGGATTAATGTTTGGGTATGCGTGCACTGATACGCCAGAGTTAATGCCACTTCCTATTTCATTGGCTCATAAATTAGCTCAGCAACTTACCAAAGTTAGAAAAGATGGCACGCTTTCATATCTTCGACCTGATGGAAAAACGCAGGTAACAATCGAGTATCAAGGTGACAAGGCGGTTGCCCTTAATACTGTTGTTATCTCATCTCAGCATGCACCAGATGTTGATTTAGAAAAGAAGTTAGCTCCAGAAGTTAAAAAGTATGTAATTGATCCAATCATTAAGGATTTAAATATTGATTCTTCAAATGTTAGATTGCTTATTAATCCAACTGGTCGTTTCGTTATTGGTGGCCCAATGGGCGATGCCGGACTTACTGGAAGAAAGATAATTGTTGATACTTATGGCGGTATGGCTCGCCATGGTGGTGGCGCATTCTCGGGTAAAGATCCATCTAAGGTAGATAGATCCGCAGCATATGCCATGCGCTGGGTTGCAAAAAATGTGGTCGCCGCTGGTTTAGCAGAACGTTGTGAAGTCCAAGTTGCCTATGCAATTGGTAAGGCTCAGCCAGTTGGATTGTTTATTGAAACATTTGGGACTGAGAAATTTGATCTTGGTAAAATTAGTGATGCAGTAAAAGAAGTTTTTGATCTTCGTCCCGCCGCAATTATTCGCGATTTAAATTTGCTACGCCCAATCTATGGGAAAACTGCTGCTTATGGTCACTTCGGAAGAGAGTTACCAGATTTTTCTTGGGAGAAAACAGATCGAGCTAACGCGCTTAAGGCACTAGTTAAATAAGCAGTGGCAGCTCCACTTAAACTTAAACGGCAGGCCATTGCAAAAGTACCGCAAGGTTCTTCTCCTATAGCAAAACATTTACCAATTGCATCAATTTTAGTAGATACTCCCGTTTCACATTTAGAAGGTATTTATGATTATCTGGTTCCAGAGATATTAGATGCTGATTCAGTTGCAGGTAGCAAAGTATTAGTTGATTTTGGAAATGCAAAAGCTGAAGGAATCATCATTCAGCGAAAGGATAAAAGCGATCAAGACAAGAAACTCAAACCTATACTTGAATTAGCATCGCCAAGTGGATTAGTCAGCAAAAGCATGCTCGAACATCTCGAAAGTGTGAGAAATAGATTTGGCGGTAGTTTTTGGTCGATTTTAAATTCATCAATACCTGGACGTGTTTTAAAAGAGGAGAAGGTATTAGTTAGTAATGAAATAAACGGAGTAGTTCCGCCATATGAATCACCAGAAATTCGGGAAATTATTGGCAGAGCGGATTATGGCCAATTATTAGGAAAGCAACGGATTAAATGGGGGATTAGTTTTCCTTTAGCTGTAGACCCAAACTGGTTTCTAGTTGAGATTGTAAAACTTAGAGCCCAAGTTAGCCAAGTTCTTTTATTAGTCCCAGATGAGAAAGATATTACCTATCTAACAGCATTACTAAGTAGTGTATTCGGCGAAGGAGTAGTTGAGTTAGGCTCTCATCTAAGTAAGAGTGTTAGGTATCGTAACTTTTTGAAAAGCAGATACAACTCACCTTCAGTAATAATAAGTACTAGGAGTGGCGCATTTACTCACTTAGAGAAAAATGCAACAGTAATTGTTCTTTCAGATCTAGATGAATCTCATTACGAAATTCATGCTCCGGGTTGGAATACCCGTGACGTTACTTTATTACGTGATAACAATACCTCTCTAATATTTATATCTGCTTCTCATTCACTTGAGATTGCTAGATTGATTGAGATTGGTTGGTTAGAGAAAAAGTTGTACCGAAGAAAGAGTAACCAAAAATTCTTCACTAATGAAAATGGCAACTCATATATATTTTCGATAAAGAAGGGAATCTCTTCTGGAAATGCACTTGTATCAGTAGCAGAGAAAGGTTATGCAAATCTATTCCTCTGCTCAAGATGTCGAAATACTGCGAATTGTGAATGCGGTGGAAAGCTACAAATCGATGGCTCGAGGAAGATTCCTACCTGTTATTTATGTAAAAAGGAATTCAATGACTGGAAATGCACATTTTGTGGCGATACTCGACCGTTTGTAATTTCGAAAGGTATTGAAAGAACAGCGGAGGAAATTGGCAAGGCGATACCAAAAATTCCAATTCTTGTCTCATCTGGAAATAAACAGATTGATGTAGTGCCGAGTGGGCGGCACATAGTTATTGCAACAACTGGGTCTGAGCCAAATGGGATTTATTCAGCCATTGTGATGTTGGATGGTGAGAAGATTTTTAATCGACCTTCATTAAGAGCAGAAGAATTTGCTAAGTTTCACTGGTTTTCACTGTTGGGTAAAGCAAGCAGTACTGCAGAGATATATCTATCACTTCCAAACCATCATCCAGCAGTCCAATCTTTACTACGAGCAGATTCAATGGCGAACTCGCTCTCTGATTTAAGTAACAGAGAGAAAGCAAAACTTCCGCCATATTATCGAGTAGCGGTAGTGGAAGGGGAAAAGGAAGAGATTTCAAAGTTCGCTGAAAATTTAAGAAATAATAAAAGCTATGAAATTACTGGTCCGATCGCGATGGATAGATTTAAAAGTAAATTATTGATTCGAGTAAAACTAGTTGAAGGGTCACTTCTTGTTGACCTTTTAGATGATGTAGCTAAGGTGCAGGCAGTAAAACGCCGAAAAATATTCAAGATCCGATTTGACCCATTTGATTTATAGCCCCTCCAACTGAAGTATCATTTGCTTATGGCTATTCAACCAATCAGATTATTTGGAGATCCAGTATTAGTTACTCCGGCTTCTTTAGTAGTTGATTTTGATAAAGAGTTAAGGCAGCTGGTTGAAGACCTAACTCAAACTATGCAAGCCGCACCTGGCGCTGGTCTTGCCGCACCACAGATAGGTGTTCCACTCCGAGTTTTCGTTTGGGATATAGATGACGAGATTGGTCACCTTATTAATCCATCCCTAGATTTAAGTGATGAGATGCAAGAAGGTGAGGAGGGGTGTTTATCTTTTCCCGATCTAGTTTATGAAACACCAAGAGCATTTCGAGCAGTTGCTAAAGGTTTTAATATGTATGGCGAACCAATAATTGTTGAAGGAACTGAGTTACTTGCAAGATGCCTTCAGCATGAAACTGATCATTTAAATGGGGTTCTTTTCATCGATCGTATGAAATCTGAACAGCGTAAAATTGCGATGAAAGAGATACGTGAATCTGAATGGTTTGGGTTAGCAAGTAAATCTGGTCAATCGCCAATAATAAAAGTCTCACCTCACTCAACTTTCGGTTTAGGACTGTAGTAAATTGAAGGTTGTAGTCGCTTCTTCTTCTCCAGTAGCAATTCCGTTGATCTCGACATTAAAGGCAAGCAATAATCATCAATTACTTTTTTTATTGACTAATCCAGACAAGGCCACTGGACGTGGAATGCATGTAGTTGCAAACGAGTTAGCAATCTGGGCTGATAAAATGGATATAAATATTGAAAAACCTGTTAATAACGAAGACCTTCAAAAAATAATTGACAATACTAAACCGGATATTGTCGTAACAATTGCTTACGGACGAATTATTCCACTCGGTTTACTTGACATACCAAAATTTGGATGGATAAATGTTCATTTCTCCTTACTACCTCGTTGGCGAGGAGCTGCGCCAGTTCAGTGGGCAATTCTTAGTGGTGATAAACAAACTGGAATAACTGTTTTTAAATTGGATGAGGGAATGGATACTGGACCGGTGTATTTAGAACAAGCAACGCCAATTGATGAAAAAGAAAATTCAGATGAGGTTCTAAATAGGTTAAGTCAGATTGGTTCCGATCTTGCATTAAAGAGCATTGAACTCATTTCTGAGGGTGTAACTCCAACACCACAATCTTCTATTGGAATTACTTTGGCACCAAAAATAAGTAAAAACGATGGAAAGTTAGATTGGGGACAGAATACTAATCAAGTTGTGAATAGATTTCGCGCTCTATCTAGCAATCCTGGGGTGTGGAGTTTGCTGGGACAGTCAAGAATTAAAATAGATTCGTTAGTTGCAGTCTCAGTCCCGAACCAAATTAAACCAGCAGAAATTGTTGTTGATGGTGAACGTTTATTTGTAGGTGTATTAGATGGTGCAATTGAAATTCTAAGGCTAACTCCTGCAGGCCGCTCACAGATGAGTGCTGCAGAATTCATTAGAGGATTACCTAGCAGAGTTGGTTTACAACTTGGGTAAGCCAAATCCAAACCCATCTCGACTTACAGCATATGAATTAGTGCATCAAGTAAATCGAGAAGGTGCATTCGCAAACATTAGGCTGCCTGAGTTACTATCAAAATCAAAGATGAATACTGCCGATAAAGCCTTCACAACTGAATTAGCTTATGGAACACTACGTATGCAAGGTCGCCATGACTACATAATAACCAAGTTTATTGATCGTCCATTTATTGATCTTGATCCTAAAATTGTTGATCTTCTTCGAATGGGAATACACCAGTTGACGCAAATGCGAGTTCCTGATCATGCCGCTGTATCTGAAACAGTTGAGGTTGCAAAATTGGTGGCTGGTGAATCGAAGGCCTCTTATGTGAATGCAATACTACGGAAAGTTTCAGCCGATACAAATGATTTGTCTGAATTAACCAGTATGCCAAATTTGCAGAGGCTCTCTATTGAATATAGTCATCCTGAGTGGATCATCTCCTCCTTTTACGATCAACTTAAAGATTGGTTAAAAGTAGAAGAACTATTGAAAGCCAATAATTTGCCAGCAGAACCTGATGTAGTTGCATGGCCAGGTAAATCTACAATTACTGAGTTGTGTGAGGCTGGTGCTACTAAATTATCTGGGTATCAAAACGGGGCAAATATATCTGGCATACCATCTGAGTTTGCGCCAATAATTGAGAGAAGGGCAGGCGTGCAAGATCGCGGATCGCAAGCTGTCGTAGAAAATTTTCTAGCAACGATGCAACCTGGACTATCTTGGCTTGATATGTGCGCTGGTCCGGGAGGAAAAGCGGCATACCTTTTTAATTCATTAAGGGAGCAGGATCCATCGGCAAAATTTCTTGCGAATGAGCCAATTCCGCATCGCGCAGAGTTGGTAAAACGAGTTGTAAACAATCAACAAGTTGTTAGTTTTGATGGTACTGACTCAAGTAATTTTAATGAGAAATTTGATCGGATATTAGTGGATGCACCATGTACTGGACTTGGCGCACTACGAAGAAGGCCAGAAGCTAGGTGGCGAAAATCTTTGAAGGATTTGAAGGAATTAGTGACTTTGCAACGCAATTTATTAAGCAGTGCTTACCTACTTCTAAACCCTGGTGGACTTATTGCTTACGTTACATGCTCACCTCATTTAGCGGAGACTAAAGCCCAAGTAATTGATTTTCTTGATGCGCACTCAGATATGAAGCTTCTGCCCATTCCTACTTTTGCTACTGCCCATCTGCAAGGTCTCCAAGATGATGGAAGTATGCAGCTTTGGACACACCTAGATCAATCAGACGGAATGTTTATGGTTCTTTTCGAAAAGGTTGGTTAAATTAGATATGAAGAACCAAGTAATTATATGTCCAAGTATTCTCAACGCCAATTTTGATGATCTCGAAAATGAGATTAATAAAGTAAAAGAAGTCTCCGATATGTTGCATTTAGACATTATGGACAACAAGTTCGTGCCAAATTTTACCTTTGATTTTAAGCAAGCAATTGAAATTATCAAATTCTCATCATTACCTGTTGATGCCCACCTTATGATTGAAGATCCAGATAATCTCGCTCCTAAGTATGCACAAAATGGTTGTGATTCGGTTACTTTCCACTATGAAGCTGCCAAAAATGTTCGACAAACTATTTTAAACATTAAATCTAACGGTTCGAAAGTTGGGTTAGCGATAAAGCCAGCGACAGATTTTTCTGCGATTGAGGAGTTTATAGATGAAATAGATATGTTATTAATTATGACAGTTGAACCTGGTTTCGGAGGTCAATCATTTATGAGTGAGCAAATGAGTAAAGTTGTAATTGCAAGATCGCGAATCAATAGATGTAAAGATCCGATTCCTCTACTTCAGATCGACGGAGGAGTATCTGAATCTACTATTGAAATTGCTGCCAATTCTGGCGCTAATTGTTTTGTTGCTGGTAGTGCAGTTTACAAATCTAGTGATCCAGCCGAAATGGTGAATAAATTACGCAACCTTGCTCAGAAAAGTTTTAAGAATTAGGTTGAATACCCATTAATAATAGGACTGTTGAAAGATCAGAAGTACTAATTGTAGTTGCCGCGGCAGCAGCCACTTTTGGTTTTGCATTGAAAGCTATGCCTAAACCTGCCGCCTCAATCATGTCTAAATCATTTGCACCGTCACCTATTGCAACAGTCTGTGAAAGATTAACACCTTCTTTTTCTGCAAATTCAACCAGCGATTTATATTTAGCAACTCGATCAATCACCTCACCTTCACATTTTCCAGTTAATTTTCCATTGGCAATTTGTAGTTTATTTGCTCGGTAGTAATCAATCTTCAAATCTTTAAGTATTGGCTCAATTACATCTATAAATCCACCAGAAACTACGCCGACCTTGTGACCCTGCCTATGAAGAGTTTGTATCAATTTCTCGGCTCCATTAGTCAAAGTAATCTCTTTGCGCACATCACTAATTACCGATTCATCTAATCCAGTTAATAGTGCGACTCTGGCAGATAGTGCTTCAGAGAAATCTATTTCACCAGACATAGCCTTTGCCGTTATTTCTGAAACTCGATCTAATTTACCGGCATGCTTTGCTAAAAGGTCAATTACTTCTTGCTGTATCAAGGTGGAATCCATATCAAGTAGAACCAATCTTTTTGCTTCCCGACTCCTATTGCTTGGCTCGACTGCTAGATCGATACGGTTTGTAATTGCCACTTTTGCTAAAGCTCGCTGCACATCCTTTATAGTTTTATTAGGAATTTGAATATTTAGCTCAAATGCAAGTACTGGTGTTGTTGCGGTTCTACGAATTGCGAGAATGTTTCCACCAAGTTTTCCAATTTCATCGGCAATTGCTGCGATTGGTGCCGGATTAATACTTTCACCAATAAGTACCACGTTAAGTTGCTCTGAATCAGCTATTAATTGTTCATGATGAACGAAATCGATAGCAATATCTAGGCCAATCTTCTCTTGCAGCAGTTGCAGATCGGCGGCAACCGCTTCAGCATGACCTTCATTAAGCGTTATTAAGACGGTTAAAAGTAGTCGATCTCTAATTATTAGTTGCTCAATATCTATGACACTTACCGCGAACTCTGCAAGAACATTCATCAGGCTTTGAGTAATTCCAGGACGGTCTTCGCCTGAAACCAGAATAAGCCCGGTAAAGGCAGGGGGATTTTTATTCGGCATTGGGTCAGATTAACCGTATTACCCCATCTGGCGCGGTATCTTTCATCCTTATGAGCGCAATATTAGAGTTATCAAATATAAGCGTTCGCAGAGGTGAGCGAGTAATCCTTGGCCCGGTTGATTGGCATGTTTTAGATGGCCAACGATGGGTAATTCTTGGGCCGAATGGAGCAGGTAAAACTACATTACTGCAGATATGTTCTTCACTGATTCACCCAACAACTGGCACTATCAAAATTCTCGGTGAACAACTCGGCAAAGTAGATGTTTTTGAGCTGAGAACAAGAATTGGTTTGAGCTCTTCTGCATTAGTTGAACAGTTACCATCGGATGAATTGGTTATGGATGTTGTCTTAACCGCTGCTTACGCAATGCTCGGTCGTTGGCAGGAACGATATGACTTATGGGATGAATCCCGAGCAATGGCACTCCTTACTGCCCTTGGCGTGCGCGAATTAGGGGATCGATTATTTGGCTCACTTAGCGAAGGTGAAAAAAAGCGGGTACAAATTGCTCGCTCGCTCATGGCAGATCCGGAATTACTACTTTTAGATGAGCCGGCTTCATCACTCGATTTAGGCGGAAGAGAGGATTTGTTAAAGAGAATAGAAACCTTTGCAAAAGATCCACTAGCACCTGCAACAGTGATTGTGACGCACCATATTGAAGAGATTCCGGTCGGAACTACTCATGCCTTGCTGCTGAGAAATGGAGCTGTAATAGCTCAAGGAGAGATTAACTCTGTAATAACCGATCAAAATCTCTCAGATGCATATGGTTTAGCGATTTCAGTTCAGGCCGAGAGTGGTCGGTTTTTCGCCCGTGCCCGTTGACTTATTGGGCCTACTGCCAAAACCATGGCATGAAGTTAGTGATTTACAAACACTAAGTAAGATTTCAGAAATACTACCTAGTGTTTTTCTTCCAAGTGAGAAAAATATTTTTGCAGCTTTTTCAAGTAATCCAAATTCAATCAGGGTACTTATTGTTGGTCAGGATCCATATCCAAACCCAGATTATGCAAATGGCTTGGCGTTCTCAGTTTCGCCAAGTATTAAGAAATTACCGACATCCCTAAAAAATATTTATAAGGAGCTAGAGAGTGACTTGGGAATAAAAAGAAATAATGGTGATTTATCAGATTGGGCTAACCAAGGAGTTTTTTTAATTAATCGCAGTCTTACAGTTGAGCCGGGTAAATCAAACTCACATTCAGATATTGGTTGGCAAGTATTTACAGAGTCCGTAATTAAACATTGCGCGAAGAATGGAGCACTAGGAATTTTATGGGGAAATGAGGCTCAAAAATTATCACATTACTTCAGCAAGGATGATCTTTTTGAATCCGCCCATCCAAGCCCACTTTCTGCTTATCGCGGTTTTTTTGGATCAAGGCCATTTAGCAAAGTTAATAATCGTTTAATAGAAAAAAAATTAGAACCTATTAAATGGTAAAAGGGCGAACCAAAAGGTCCGCCCTTTTACTTAGATTTAGATTATGCAGTCCAGATATTAATTGGTGATTGCAAGAAATAAACCATGAATAATCCAGATACTAGGTACATCAAAGGATGGATTTCCTTTGAGCGTCCTTGGAATACTCTAATAACTACAAATGAGACAAATCCTGCTCCGATACCTACAGAAATATTGTAAGTGAATGGCATCAAGATAATGGTTAAGAATGCTGGAATTGCAATTCCAAGATCATCCCAATCGATTCCCTTGATTTGACTCATCATTAAGAAACCAACAATTACAAGAGCTGGGGTAGCGGCTTCGTAAGGGATGATTGCAACAAGAGGGGCCAGGAAGGTTGTGAGTAGGAATAGAACTCCAGTAACAACTGAAGCTAGACCTGTTCTTGCGCCCTCTCCAACACCAGAGGCTGATTCGATGTATGAGGTGTTAGAAGAAACTGAACCAGCACCACCGGCAGCAGCTGCTAATGAGTCAATAAGAAGAATGCGCTCAGCGCCCTCTACATTGCCATTACGATCAACTAGGCCTGCTTGGTGACCAATTGCAGTCATTGTTCCCATAGTGTCAAAGAAGTCAGCTAGTAGAAGTGTGAATACTAGAAGAACTGCTGCAACGATTGAGATACGGTCAAATCCACCAAGAAGGTTGAATTTTCCAAGTAGATCAAACTTAGGCGTTGCTGCAATTGCATCAGGAAGTGCAGGAACATTTAAGCCCCAGCCCTTTGGATTTACAGTTCCAGTTGCACCATCAAAGTTTGGACCAATTTTGAATGCTGATTCAACAGCGATAGCAACCACAGTTGCTGCAACGATTCCAATTAGAAGTGCTCCCTTAACTTTTTTCACAGTTAATCCGATCATTAAGAACAGACCAAATGCGAATACAAGTACAGGCCAACCAACTAGATTGCCATTGTCGCCAAGAGTTACCGGGACAGGGCCGGAACCAGTTCTGCGAACGAAACCAGCATCAACTAAACCAATTAATGCGATGAAAAGGCCGATACCCACTGAGATAGCGATCTTTAATTGACCAGGTACAGCTTTGAAAACCGCAATACGGAATCCAGTTAGTACCAAAACGAAGATAATTAGGCCTTCAAGCACAATGAGACCCATGGCATCTGCCCAGGTCATCTTGGAGGCTATGCCAACGGCAACAAAGGTATTTAAACCTAGACCGGTAGCAAGAGCTAATGGAAAGTTTGCGACTACGCCCATCAGGATGGTCATAACGCCTGCGATGAGTGCGGTAGCAGCAGCAACTAATGCAAGATTAGGTGCGTCGCCTCCGCCAATGAATTTTCCATCAGCATCTTTAGCAAGACCGATGATTAATGGATTAAGCGCAACAATGTAAGCCATTGTGAAAAATGTGACGACTCCGCCACGGATTTCTCGACCTACAGTTGAGCCACGCTGACTGATTTTAAAGAAGCTATCAAGCATGGAGGTACCTTTCTGTTTTTTATACATGGTGTTTTCGACATGTAGTCAGATGCGGTCTAACAAACCGTGGGAATGGCTTAAATCTATTGGTTACTTGGTAGTAAGGCGGTCTACGACACCGAGGGAAATCGCCACTGATTGACCTATGAGCAGTGCAAATAGCAGGGTTCCGATACCCAATGAGCCTCCAAGTGCAGCCCCAGTACTGGCGGCGATTATCTCTATTCCTAATCTCACCCTTCCAACTCGCACCCCAGTTTTGTAATGCAACCCGGTCATCAGACCATCACGAGGTCCAGTTCCAAGTCCGCAGGTTATGTAAAGAGATGAACCGGCGCCAACCAACGCTATTCCAAATAAAATATAAAAATATTTTGCAAAAGTATTATCAACTGAAGGTATAAAAAATAATCCAACCTCAATTGCAGCCGCTATTACAACAATATTAGCTATCGTTCCAAATCCCGGTTTTTGCCTAAGCGGAATCCATAGTAAAAGCACAAGCACTGAAACTAAAAATGTCGATTCACCGATATTTAAAACGGAGTGAAGTGATATTCCTTCTGAGAGAACTACCCAAGGTGAGTTACCTAGGCCTGTTACAACTAGAAATGCTTCACCAATTCCAAATATTGTTAAACCAAACAAAAGAATGAGAAGTCTTTGAATGTGATGTTTACCAGTACCAAGTGACCATGTGGAATCAGCTCGCCATGGCGTATTTGGAATTGTTCTAGATGGACGCAGCATATTAACTATTCTTTTAGACAGGTTATCACCGTTTGTTGACATGCTCACTGCTAAACTCTAGCCCACAACAACTACTGATTGGGTTATTTTGAGTTTTACCTATGGTCAAGCAGTTATAACTGGATTTATTCAGGGCGTAACTGAATTATTTCCAATCTCAAGCCTTGGGCATGCGATTTTGATACCAGCATGGATTGGCGGATCATTTAGAGAGTTTATTAGCGAAGAAAATCAAGCTTATTTGTTAATTACGATTGCTATGCATCTTGCTAGCTCAGTTGCATTATTCATTGTATTTAGAAAACGGTGGATGGGATTAATAGGCGGGACCTATAGAGCATTTAAGTCCAGGAATTTTCAATCAACCCCGTTTAGAGTACTTGGCTATATTGTTATCGCAACTATTCCGGTTGGAATCCTAGGGGTTGTCTTTGGAGATTATTTCCAAAGTATTTTCGGCAAGCCTCAGTACTCAGCAGTTTTTCTCACTATCAACGGATTACTTTTAATTACTGCCGAAAAATTATCTAGGCGAGATATTGCTCATGAGTATCATGATTCCGATGCAGAGATTGATCACCGAGTAAATGCAAAGAATGCAGTCGTGATTGGATTTGGACAAAGCCTGGCTCTATTTGCCGGAATTAGTAGATTTGGTGTCACTATGAGCGCCGGATTACTTCGCAAATTGAATCACTCTGTTGCCTCTGATTTTGCCTTCCTGCTTTCATTACCAGTAATTGTTGGTGCATCAATTGTAAAATTACCAGAATTATTCACTAGTGATGCTAAACAGCTACTCGGCCAAATCTGGCTCGGTTCATTAGTCTCATTTGTTGCGACATATTTCAGTGTTACATTCTTAGTTCGATGGTTTAAAACAAAAACACTTTATCCCTTTGCAATTTATTGTCTAATAGTTGGTGTTGCCTCTTTTGTTAGGTTCGCCTAGTGTTTCCAGGTTTTGGAACTGTTTTAAATATCGCAACAATTATTGTTGGTGGTACCTTAGGTGTCTTTATTGGCGGAAAGATAAGTGAAAAACTTAGAAACTTAATAACTGATGTTTTAGGTTGCATAACAATAATCTCGGCTGCTGATGCTTTATCTGCTTATTGGCATAAAGATCTTCATGATGCGATGCCAAAGGGTTGGGTCATTTTAGTTGTTGTATTTTCTCTACTTGCTGGAGCTGTGATCGGTTCTTTACTGAAAATTGAGGACCGACTTGAGAATATTGGCGTATCGCTTAAAAAGAGATTTAGCAAAGATGGCGGCTCAAACTTTGTGGAAGGATTTGTTTCAGCTTCGTTGATTTTTGCAATTGGACCCCTTGCAATTCTTGGCAGTATCTCTGATGGCATGGGAACTGGTATTGATCAGTTGGTTTTGAAGAGCACACTGGATGGGTTTACATCCCTTGCGTTTGCTGCATCCCTTGGCTGGGGAGTGGCATTATCAAGTTTGCCTGTAGGCATTTATCAATTTATCTGGACAGCTATCGGCTTATTTTTAGGTTCCATTCTGGATGATTACCAAGTTTCAGCAATGACTGCAGTTGGTGGCATACTGCTAGTTGGAATTGCCTTGCGGCTACTTAGAATTAAGCAAATTGCGGTTGGCAATCTTCTTCCAGCTTTAGCTCTAGCGCCATTGCTGGCGCTGGCTGCCCACCAATTTGTTTAAAAGCTTTTCGCGTCAATTACAAAGCGGTATTTAACATCACTTGCCACAGTTCGATCATAAGCTTTGTTTATATAATCAGATTTAATTACCTCAACATCGCTAACGATATTGTGTTGGCCGCAAAAATTTAACATCTCCTGCAGCTGAGCAATTCCACCAATCATTGAGCCAGCCAAGGATCTTCTTTGGCCAAGTAATGTTCCAGCATTAATGGCATAAGGCTTACCAGGTAAGCCAATGACAACTAAGGTTCCATCCAATTTTAGAAATTGTAGATACGGATCTAGATCTAGGTCTGCTGAAACCGTATTCAAAATCAAATCGAAACTCATATTTAGCTTTGTTAGTGATTTCATATCTTTTGTTACAACAAAATGATCTGCGCCCATTGCTTTCGCATCAGATTCCTTCTCAGGTGAGTGGGAGAAGACTGTAGTTTCAGCACCTAAGGCATGAGCGAATTTAAGACCCATATGGCCAAGGCCACCTAATCCCATAATGCCAACTTTTTTACCAGGGCCGGCATTCCAATTCTTAAGTGGTGAATAAAGTGTTATTCCAGCACACATAAGTGGTGCAACTCCAGCTAGATCTAGATTTGAAGGAACATGCACTGCGTAGTCCTCATCAATAACAAACTTATCTGAGTAGCCACCTTGCGCAATTGTCTTACCATCACGCTCAAGTGCGTTGTATGTTCCAGTCATTCCTTCTACACAATATTGTTCAAGTCCGGCATTACAGCTAGAACACTTGCGGCAGGAATCAACAAAAACTCCAACTCCAATTATTTCGCCCACTTTAAATTTACTTACCTGGGAGCCAATCTCAATAACTTTTCCGACAATCTCATGGCCAGGCACCATTGGAAATATTGAAGGACCCCACTCTTCACGAGCTTGGTGAATGTCGGAGTGACAAATTCCAGCGTAGTAAATATCAAGTGCTACATCTCGTGGTCTTAGCTCTCTTCGTTCAAACTCAAAACTTTCAAGTAGTGCTCCAGCTGATTTTGCGGCGTATCCTTTAGTTTTCATTTTGCCTTTCTTTAGTTATTAAACGGCAGAGATTGTTCTGCTGCTGGATTTGAAACCTTTGATGTGACTTTGCGCATATGGTGCCGTCTGCATAAAACTTCATAAGCAACCGTGGAAGAGGTGCTGACATCGCCAACTACAACCTGCTCGCCTTCAGTTACCATCTTTCCATCAACCGTACGGGCATTATGGGTTGCTCGCTCACCACACCAGCAAAGTGCTTCAACCTGCAAGGTTTGCACCCGATCAGCTAACTCAACTAGGCGGGCACTTCCTGGGAATAATTTTGTTCTAAAGTCAGAGAGAATTCCAAATGCATAAACATCAATTCCCAAGCCATCAACAATTTTTGCAAGCTGCTCAATTTGTTCTGGCGTGTAGAACTGGGCTTCATCACAGATAATAAAACTAATTCGACCGCCAATAGATAATCTTTCAACAATTAATTTGTGTATGTCTAGATCAGTATCAACTTCAAGTGCTTCAATTTGCAATCCAAGACGAGAAGAAATTAAACCTTTACCTGCTCTATCTTTACTGGTAAAGATAACTCCATCTCTGCCACGGGAGCGATGGTTATGGGCAGTTTGCAAAGCCAAAGTGGATTTACCACTATCCATCGTTCCGCAGTAATAGATCAGTTCGGCCATAAGGTCATTCTGCCAAGATTGTGTTGATTTGTAGACCACCATGGGCCTGATTGATCCGTGATCTTCCACCTAATTCAGCTATTTCAATCAGGAAACATGCGCCAATGGGTATTAACTTCGCATGAAGTATCAAATCTATGGCAGCAATAGCAGTTCCACCAGTGGCTAATACATCATCAACAATTAAAACCTTTTTACCTGCTGGAATTATGTTGGCATGTATTTCAAGAGTTGCCTGTCCATACTCAAGATCATAACTTTGCGAAATTGTTTCACCTGGTAATTTTCCTACTTTACGGATTGGGATAAATCCTTTATTGATAAGGGATGCTGCAGCTGCAGCAAAAATAAATCCTCGCGCCTCAATGCCAGCTAGATAATCAACCTGATCCGCTAAATCAGCAATCTCTTGACAGCTTTGCTTAAACATTTTTGCGTTAGCAAGGAGGGGTGTTATATCTTTGAAAATAATTCCAGGTTTTGGGAAATCTGGAATTACTCTGATCAGATTTGAGGCCGCTTTATCCACCTGCGCATCTTATTGTTACCTTTTAGGATATTAGGCGTGTCCGAGAGGGGAGTTGAACCCCTAAGCCCTTACGGGCACTAACACCTCAAGCTAGCGCGTCTGCCAATTCCGCCACCCGGACCTGCTTTTATTTTAACGCAATCTGAAATCAATGGAAATCCAAATTATATAGGAGAATAGCCTTATGAAATTGAGTGCTGATCAGATCATCGAATTAGAGAACGAAACAATTTTGCTTTGCCAAGAAATGATTCGTATTCCTAGCGTTAACCATGGCGAAGGTCGTGGTGATGAAAAAGCAATGGCGGAATATGTTGCAAGTAAATTATCTGAGGTCGGCATTAAAAGTGAGTTAATTGAAACGGCCCCAAACCGAGTAAATGTGGTGGCAAAGATTGAAGGCAGCGATCCGAAACGTCCTGGCTTAGTTTTACATGGACATATCGACGTAGTTCCAGTGAATGCCGATGATTGGTCAGTCGATCCATTTAGCGGCCTAATAAAAGATGGATTTATTTGGGGCCGCGGAGCAGTTGATATGAAGGATATGGATGCCATGATTTTGGCATCGGTAAGAATGTGGCAACGGATTGGCTACAAACCACCTAGAAATATTTTGCTTGTTTTCTTTGCAGATGAGGAAGCTGGTTCTAACTATGGATCTCGTTGGTTGGTTAAGCATCGACCAGAGATTTTTGATGGTTACAGCGAGGCTGTGTCAGAGGTCGGCGGGTTTTCAATAACTATTACTGGCGAGCACCGCTTGTATCTGATTGAAGCTGCACAAAAAGGTATTCAATGGTTAAAACTTACTGCTAAAGGAACGGCTGGACATGGCTCTTTTATAAATAAAGATAATTCCGTCACAAAAGTTGCTGATGCAGTTTCTAGAATTGGTAATTATGAATGGCCGCAACTTGAGACAAAAACTAGCAGTTTACTTTTTAGAAAAATTGCAGAACTTACCGGCGATAAATATGATGCTAAAAATGTGAAACCATTACTCCATCATTTAGGTGATGCAGTAAAAATGCTGGGTGCAACCATTTCTAATACCGCCAATCCAACAATGCTTGAAGCTGGATATAAAGTTAATGTGATTCCTCAAAGTGCAAGTGCCACAGTTGATGGCAGGTTCTTGCCTGGACATGAGGAGCAACTGCATCAAACTATTAAAAAGCTTGCGGGTGAAGAGATTGAAGTTGAGATTTTAACCCGAGATATCGCCCTTGAGGTTGAATTTGCGGGCCCGTTAGTTAAAGCAATGTGCGATGCGATTAATGGGGAAGATGCTGCTGGCATTCCAGTTCCCTACCTAATGAGCGGTGGAACTGATAACAAAGCGCTGCATGATTTAGGAATTGTTGGTTATGGGTTTTCTCCACTTAAGTTACCTAAGGATTTGGATTTCTTTGCTCTATTCCATGGTGTAGATGAGCGGGTACCAATTGAAGGATTAAAATTTGGAGTTAGAGTTTTATATGAGTTTTTGGAGAATGTTTAATTAGAGGCTGAAACCTCATTTAATGCCTGCCTAACCTGTTCTGGCAAAGAAATTTGTTCAACGGTAAGTATTCCGCGAAGTTGCGCACCTGTTCTTGCGCCAATTAACGCACTAGTTACACCTGGTGCATCTCGAACCCAGGAGAGTGCTACCTCAAGAGGTGAGTAACCCAATCCTTCAGCTGCCACGCAAACCGCTTCAACAATCTGGTTTGCCCGCTCTGAAAGGTATGGTTCAACAAAATTAGCAAAGTGTGGTGACGCACCTCGAGAGTCTGATGGCACCCCGCCACGGTACTTTCCCGTTAAAACTCCTCTGCCAAGGGGTGACCACGCTAAGAAACCGAGTTTTAAAGCTGATGAAGCAGGGATAACTTCTTCTTCTGCCTTGCGATTTAATAATGAATATTCATTTTGAGCAGCGATAATTGCAGCTTTGCCAAAAATTGGATTTTGCAATGTGGTACTCCTTGCTAATTGCCACCCATTAAAGTTACAGACACTTACATAACGTGCTTTTCCAGAGCTAGTTGCATAATCTAAAGCAGATAAAGTTTCCTCAAGTGGAGTATTTTTATCCCAGGTATGAATTTGCCAAAGATCAACGTAATCAACATTTAATCTTGTGAGAGATCTATCTAAATCCGATATTAATTCATTGCGTGAATTATTGATTTGGCGTGAACCGTCTTTAAAAGTTATTCCACCTTTAGTTGCAATAAAAAGATCATCTCGTTTAATAAGTGTGCCAATAAATCCACCCAGAACGCGTTCGGCATCACCATCTGCATATACAGCTGCGGTATCAACTAAATTTCCGCCCGCCTCCACAAAGTACTGCAGTTGCTGTGCTGCTTCATTTTCGTCGGTATCGCGCCCCCAGGTCATAGTGCCTAGACCAAGTCGGGAGATTGATACTCCGCCTAATTTACGTCGTTCCATGGCTGGCAGGCTAGCAACAAGAGCGGTAAAAGATCGGTAACCTTGCCAAATGCCGATTGTCTATCTTTTGCGTCATGCCCAGTCAGTGGCGAATGTCAAAGGAATATTGGCTGGCCAGGATGATTCAGTTGAGTTATCAAAAGAAGGATTTAAACAAGCGCAAGCTCTGATTCCATACCTTAAATCCGTCAATTTTTCCCAAGTTTATTCAAGCCCTATGACTAGATGCATTCAGACAGTCACACCATTTATGGTTAAAAATCCAGATCTAAAGTTTGAGGTCGATGAAAGAATAATTGAAATGAATTATGGGGATTGGTCAGGTGAAAAACTTTCAAGGCTAAGTAAGGATAAAAAGTGGCGAAGTGTCCAAACAAAGCCATCTACCTTCACATTTCCAGACGGAGAAAGTTTTAAAAGTATGCGGAAGAGAGTTGACCTGATGCTAGCGGATTTATCAGCAAAGAAGGGTCCAGTACTGGTTGTTACTCACGGCGATATTATAAAAATGATGATTACTTCTAGCCTTGGCTTGCCAATAGATCGCTTCCAAAGCTTCGTCGCAGAACCAGCATCTCTAACAGTTATTAATTTGGAAAAATCTAAATCTACGATATTGCAAAGTAATTATAAACTCGCTGAAAATGGAATTAAGAAATTTAAGAGCAATCAGATTGGCGGTGGTGATACCTTGGCATCACTTCGCCAATGGTGGTGGAAGTAGATGCCCAGGATTATCTATAGGCATCAACCAGCAACTAGATTTATTGTTAGTGCCATTGGCGAGCCAGGTCAGAGGCAGTTCTTTATTCAAGTTAAATCTGCTGATGGGTTAAATTCTGTAACTTTGGAAAAGAATCAAGTGATTGCACTTACTGAAAGATTTGAGGATTTAATTCGTGAGTTAAGGCGCGGAAAACTCGCTTCTACCGAAGATTTATTGGCTGCTGCTGAAATTGATAATGAATCTATGGAGTTGCCTATTGATGAGGATTTTCAGGTCGGCATAATTAGTATTACTTGGGAGAATGGTTTAGTTGTAGTAAATATTCAAGCTGCCTCTCAGGATGATGAACTAGTTCTAGATGACATTGATTATGGCCCAGATCTTTTGATTGCATCTCTGAGAATTTCTCAGGTCAAAGGCTTTTGTGAGCGTGCTACCGCTTTAGTAAAAGCTGGAAGGCCTGCTTGCCCATTTTGTGGTTTACCAATTGATCCGCTTGGTCATCTATGTCCACGAGCAAATGGTTATCGCAGATGAAAGGCGCAGCAGATTTAATTCTTAATGGAGAGCTCACAGTAGTCGGCCGATTAGTTGATGCATCTAATGCAACTTTGTTGGCACAAGTTGTCGGTACAGATCCGATTATTGAGGTCATCTACAAACCAGTTGCCGGAGAGCGACCACTCTGGGATTTTCCAGATGGCAATCTTGCCTTTCGTGAGTACTCAGCATTTTTGTTAAGTGATTTAGCAAAATTTAATATAGTTCCATATACCGTGCTACGGGAAGGTCCATTTGGGTTCGGTATGGTTCAAGAATGGATTCATATTGATGATTCAGTTGATGTTGTCGAGTTTGGTCAAGGTGATGACGCCCAACTACGCAAGTTAGCCTTGTTTGACGCAATCATAAATAATACCGACCGAAAATTTGGCCACTTATTAGTTGATAAAAATGGCGCATTAAAAGGTTGTGACCACGGAGTTTCTTTTCATTCTGAAGACAAACTAAGAACAGTACTATGGCAATTTGCCAACGAAGAATTTTCTAATAACGAGATAGCCCTGCTGAACAATGTAAAGGGTTTAGATTTAGATTTGTTTAAGGAATATTTAACCCCAGATGAGATCGGTGCACTAAACAGGAGAATTCAACAGTTAGCCACCAGCGGCATATTTCCAGAGCCAAGCCAAAGCTGGCCGGCAGTGCCATGGCCACCGGTCTAAAGAGAGATAATTAGACATGAACTCATGGCCTAATTTCTACTTGCCACCACTTTCTAATACTTTATTCCCTAATCTAAAACTTAAAGATTCCAATAAAGGTTTGTTTGAGATTGGCAACAGTGAAGTATTTAAGATGTATGTTTGTGGAATCACGCCATATGACGCAACCCATTTAGGACACGCCGCAACATACCTAAGTTTTGATTTAATAAATCGCTATCAAACTTTGAGAAATTCCTCAGTAAAGTTTGTAGAAAACATTACAGATATAGATGATCCACTTCTTGAACGAGCCAAGCGAGATAAGCAAGATTGGCAGGTATTAGCGACCTCACAGATCGATCTTTACCGTTCCGATATGGCATCTCTTAGAGTATTACCCCCTGAAAACTTTATAAAAGTCACCGATTCAATGCACCTAATTGAAAATTTTATAAAGAGATTATCTAATAACGGATATTTATATGAATTAGATGGTGACTTTTACTTCACTGTTGAGGCTTTTCTTAAAACTTTGCCAATTTCTATCGAGAAAGCAATCGCAATATTTGCTGAGCGAGGTGGTGATCCAAAGCGAGAAGGCAAAAAACATCCGTTGGATCCGGTTATCTGGCTAGCAAATGTAGGTGATGACCCAGGGTGGGATAGTGAATTGGGATTTGGCCGACCAGGTTGGCACGTTGAGTGCACTGCGATCGCATGTGAGTATTTGGATGATAAAACAAGTAATCCAATTATAGATTTACAAGGCGGGGGTAGTGATTTGATATTTCCGCACCATTTTATGAGTGAACAAATTGTGAAAGCCGCCTTTGGAAGAGAGTTTGCTAGATATTATGTTCACGCCGCGATGATTGGTTTAGCCGGTGAAAAGATGAGTAAATCTAAGGGAAATCTTGTATTTGTTTCAAAATTACTTTCAGATGGAGTTGATCCGATGGTTATCAGATGGGCCCTTCTAAGTGGTCACTATCAGGATGATCGTCAATGGAGCGGTCAATTACTAATAAAAGCCGAAAACGAAGTCAATCAAATTCGCGTTGCTTTAGCTCAGAGTGAGGTTACAGATCCAACACAAATGCTTAACGATATAGTTTTTGACATTTCAAATAATCTTGATACCCCAAATGCTTTGAAGAGATTGTTGAATTGGTCCTTAAAATCGAATAGTGATGGAAACGTTAATCAAAGTGGGGTAGTATCTAGAGCAATTGATGCACTATTGGGTTTAGCGCTCTAATTAGAGTTTGCATCCAATTACTAAGGTAAACTAAGCCAAATGAACTCACTTCGTGTTGCCTTATCAAAGCGTGTTGTTATCGCTGATGGAGCGATGGGAACGATGTTGCAGGCTAGAAATCCAAGTTTAGAGGATTTTCAAAATCATGAAGGTTGTAATGAAATTCTTAACGTAACTAGACCAGATATGGTAAAAGCCGTACATGCTGAATACCTAGACGCTGGTGTAGATGCGATTGAAACTAATACCTTTGGTGCAAATTTTGCTAATTTGGCTGAGTATGGAATTGAAGATCGGATCTATGAACTTGCACTCGCTGGCGCAAAGATTGCAAGAGAGGTGGCAGATCAATACTCAACTAAAGAGAATCCTCGATGGGTACTTGGCTCACTAGGGCCAGGAACAAAATTGCCAACCCTTGGTCACACCACATATGAATTACTTAAAGAAGCATATGAGACAGCATCAAAAGGGTTAATTGATGGTGGAAGTGATGCGCTATTAATTGAAACCACTCAGGATTTACTTCAGGCAAAAGCAGCTGTTAACGGAGCAAGAAATGCAATAAATAATTCTAAAAAAGATATTGTTTTAATTGCTCAAGTTACCGTTGAAACTACTGGAACAATGCTCATGGGTTCTGAAATCGGTGCTGCGTTAAACGCTCTTGAGCCGTTGGGTATTGATTTAATTGGCTTAAATTGTGCTACTGGCCCAGCTGAGATGAGCGAGCATCTTCGGGTATTAAGTAAAGGCGCAACCGCTGGAATTTCAGTAATGCCAAATGCTGGACTTCCAATACTCGGTGAGAATGGTGCTCATTACCCACTATCTCCAGAAGAGTTAGCTAAGTCTTTACGGCAATTTGTAATTGATTACAAAGTTAATTTAGTAGGAGGATGTTGTGGAACTACACCAGCGCATTTAAAAGAGGTTGTTAAGCAATTAAGTGGGAAAAATATCTCTGATCGAGAGGTAACACGTGAAATCGGTGCTTCTTCTCTATATCAGTTCGCCCCTTTTCGTCAGCAGAACACCTATTTATCTATTGGTGAACGGACAAATGCAAACGGATCGAGAGCGTTCCGGGATGCACTTTTAGCAGAGGATTGGCAAAGTTGTGTTGATATAGCTAGAGATCAAATCCGCGACGGCGCTCATATGTTAGATCTTTCCGTTGATTATGTTGGCAGAGATGGAGTTGCTGATATGAGGGAATTGGCATTCCGGTTTGCTACAACATCAACACTACCTATTGTTCTAGATTCAACTGAACCGGCTGTTCTAGAAGCTGGACTTAAGCAGTTAGGTGGCAGATCGGTAATCAACTCTGTCAACTACGAGGACGGAGATGGACCAACTTCGAGGTTTGCTCGAATAATGCCGTTGGTAGTTGAACATGGTGCAGCAGTAATCGCACTTACGATAGATGAAGAAGGCCAAGCCCGAGATGCTCAATGGAAATTGAAGGTTGCCCGCCGTTTAATAAATGATTTAACCTCTAAATGGGGGATGAGAGTTGATGATATTTTGATCGATTGTTTAACTTTTCCAATTGCAACTGGGCAGGAAGAAACTCGTAGGGATGCAATTGAAACATTGGATGCAATAAAAACTTTGAAAGCAGAGTTTCCAAATGTGCAAACTACGCTCGGCGTGAGTAATGTTTCCTTTGGATTAAATCCAGCCGCTCGAATTGTGCTGAACTCTGTTTTCTTATCTGAAGCGGTAAAAAATGGATTAGATTCAGCGATCGTTCATCCCTCAAAAATCACTCCGATAAGCCGAATTCCAAAAGAGCAATTAGATGTGGCACTTGACCTTGTTTATGATCGTCGGGAATCTGATGCTCAAGGAAATGTTATCTACGATCCGCTATCTAAGTTCCTGCAACTATTTGAGAATGTTGAAGTCACCTCAACAAAAGAAAGCAGAGCGGCTGAACTTGCCGCGCTTCCATTGGAAGAACGATTACAGCGACGAATAATTGATGGCGAAAAGGTTGGGTTAAACGATGATTTAAAGACCGCAATTGACTCCAAGATTCCGGCCTTAACGATTATTAATGATTACTTACTAGCAGGTATGAAAACTGTTGGTGAGTTGTTTGGTAAAGGTGAGATGCAACTGCCATTCGTATTGCAGTCAGCTGAAGTTATGAAATCTGCAGTTGCATACCTCGAACCATTTATCGAAAAAACTGATGATCAGGGTAGAGGCAAAATTCTGCTTGCAACTGTAAAAGGTGATGTACATGATATAGGCAAGAATCTTGTTGATATTATCTTATCTAATAACGGCTATGACACAGTAAATATCGGAATTAAGCAAACCGTAAACCAGATTATTGACGCTGCAATAGATAATAATGTTGATGTAATTGGTATGTCGGGCTTACTAGTGAAATCCACGGTAATAATGAAGGAAAATCTGCTCGAATTAGAATCAAGAGGACTTTCTGAAAAATGGCCGATTGTTTTAGGTGGCGCTGCGCTAACTAGATCATATGTTGAACAAGATCTTAATGAAATTTTTCCGGGAACAGTTAGATATGCAAAAGATGCTTTTGAAGGCTTGAAGCTAATGGATACATTGATGGGGATTAAGCGTGGAGTTGCTGGAGCACAGCTTCCACCACTTAAGGAGAGGCGAACGCCCCGAACTAACCGAGTTGAAAGTAGTGGAATTGATACTAAGCGAAGTGATGTTGCAGATAATAATCCAGTTCCGATAGCTCCTTTCTACGGTTCAAAGGTTGTGAAGGGTATAGCACTTGCCGATTATGTTGGGATGTTGGATGAAAGAGCATTATTTCTCGGCCAATGGGGATTAAAGGGAAAAGATTTTGAAACAATGGCACAAGATGAAGGTCGGCCACAACTTCGCTCACTTTTAAATGATGTTCAGTCAAATGGATGGTTAAATGCTGCTGTCGTTTACGGGTATTTCCCTTGCTACAGCGAAGGAAACGATTTAGTAGTGCTTCATCATGAGGGAGAATCAAAAGGTAAGGAAAGAGTAAGATTTACGTTTCCAAGACAGAGTCGTGATCGACGCCTATGTTTATCAGATTTCTTCCGCAGTAAAGAAAGTGGCGAAATTGATGTCGTAAGTTTCCAATTTGTAACTATGGGGCAGTCAATTAGCGATGCGATTAGTAAACTTTTTAATGCGAACCTATATCGGGAATATCTAGAGCTTCATGGACTTTCTGTGCAATTAACCGAATCCTTAACTGAGCATTGGCATGCTAGAACTCGTGAAGAGTTAAAAATTGACGGAAATGACTCGAAAGATCTAAAAGAAATCTTTGATCAGGGATACCAAGGATCTCGCTACTCGTTTGGTTATCCGGCATGCCCCGATCTTGAGCAACAATTACAGATGTGTGAGTTATTACAGCCAGAACGAATTGGCATATCTTTATCTGAAGAGTTCCAGTTACATCCAGAGCAATCAACATCTTCGATAGTTTTACATCATCCGGAAGCAAAGTATTTCAACGCATCATGAGTGCAATCTTGTTTGATATGGATGGCACTTTAATTGATTCAGAGCCACTTTGGTTAGAAGCTGAAATTGAAATAATGGCAGAATTGGGTTGTAAATGGGATCAGCAAGATCAGATTAATTGTCTTGGGGGACCAATGGAAAAGACAGAAAGTTACATGCAGGAACGAAGCAACAACATCAAACCTTTTGGATATTTTGCGAAGCAGCTTGATGATGTAATGGAGCAAAAACTTGCAACAAAATTGGATCTTATTCCTAATGCCTTAAATATTCTAAATGAGTGTAAAAGCTCTGCTATTAGAATCGCTCTGGTAACTGCAAGTACTGGCAGATTGATGAGAGCTGTATTGAAAAGATTTCCGGTTGGAATATTTGATACTGCGGTTTCTTACGATGATGTTAAACGCTCTAAACCAGATCCTGAGCCATACTTGCTAGCTGCAAAAACTTTAGGAGTAGATATTAAAAACTGCGTAGTTTTAGAAGATTCAATAACTGGGGTGCAGTCTGGCTTAAGCGCCGGCGCTCAAGTTATTGGCATACCTCATCTAGTACAGATGCCAAGTAATCCGAATTTGCGACTTGTTGAATCTTTATCCGAAATTAATATTGAGAAGTTAATAACTTGGTATCCGTTTCTAACAAGTAGAATCGCTGTAAATGATAGATAGAAATTTTAAATATGGTGATCGAGTTCAGTTGACCGATGCAAAGGGAAAGCTGTATTCAATTACATTGACAGCTGGGGCTGAATGGCATACC
>Ga0214919_10000851_pt1 | contig 51818 bp, 39 predicted proteins | sample LL1503_MetaG_FD_177994 | JGI IMG/M metagenome (GOLD analysis project Ga0214919, IMG submission 177994) | Freshwater microbial communities from Lake Lanier, Atlanta, Georgia, United States - LL-1503 | ecosystem: Environmental > Aquatic > Freshwater > Lake | place: USA: Georgia | collected...
GGATTATACTTATTCCTATTTTATGGATACGGACGCTGATGCTGATTTTGCAATTGTCCACTCTAGCAATATGTCCAAATTATCTGATACTGAGGATGATGCACTCGCAACAGTTACCAATTATGAGGCTAAGTTTCAGAAAGGTGTGAGCCCTTAGTCTACTGACAGTTGGGTTAATTTATTATGAGATAAATATAATATTCTTAATTGTGTTAGTTGCCATATCTCAACTGGCAATTGGGTTAATTTTTTATAAGATAAATTTAATTCTGTTATATCTTTATTTACCATTTTTCCATTGATTGAAATCATTTTACTAGTTTTTTATTATTTGTTACAGTTTAAATTATAATAAATATAAATCAATTATTTATGTCAAATTTAAATTTATTTATAAAAAAATTAATAAAAGTAATCTAATTTTCAATACTATTCAACATATTCCAACCACTCTTTTATTTTTTCATTAGCATATCCACGTTCTTCTAATGCCTTTCGCACTTCTTCTTTTAATACTTCAATCGTTTTTAGTTCTCTTTTACCCATAATAACACTTATAATATTGCTTATCTCTTCATTTTCAGTTATCTGTATTACTACTTTATTAGAGTAGCCAGATAAGCAATTAACTAGGCGAGATATTCTACCTGTAAAACATTTACATTCACTTTCTTGCATTTCTTCATTTAGTCTTTTTTGTATTTCTATTTGTAATTCTGGTGTTAAACTTTCCATTTCAATCACCACAGCTATAAAAAGTTCTTTGAAGGTAATATTTAACATTGTATGAATATCTATGCAATCCATATATTCCGTTATGATTTCTTTAGTTTGTTGTGTCAATACAGACCAATCTAAATAAGTTAATGGATAATCTGTTTTATAAGCATTCATTAAATTGTAAATACTGTTTCTTACTGATTGTTGAATAGATGAACTATGTACATTTTGTGTATCATTGTAAATAGTATTTTTGTTTGTATTTCTATTTCTTCTTCTATTTTCCAAATGTTGTAGAAGTCGGTGTATTATAGGATTTAATAAGTTTTCTATTGGATTATTATATAAATATAATGTAGTCAATTGTGCGAGTTGTCCTGTTTCAACTGGCAGTTTGGTTAATTGATTATTATCTAAATCTAATATTGTTAAATGTGCAAGTTGTCCCATTTTAGCTGGCAGTTGTGTTAAATTATTAGTAGATAAATCTAATGTAGTTAATTGTGTGAGTTGTCCTATCTCTTCTGGTATTTGGGTTAATTTATTATTATTTAAATATAAATTTGTCAATTGTGTGAGTTGCCCTATCTCTGCTGGTAGTTGGGTTAATTGATTATTATCTAAACATAATGTTCTTAAATGTATGAGTTGTCCTATCTCTGCTGGAATTTGGGTTAATAAATTAACCGATACAACTAATAATGTTAATTGTGTAAGTTGTCCTATTTCACCTGGAAGTTGGGTTAATTTATTATTATTTAAATCTAATCTAGTTAATTGTTTTAGTTGTATTATCTCTACTGTTAATTGGGTTAAATTAGAATAAGATAATTGAAATTTTTTTATATCTTTATTAACCTTTTTTCCATTGATTGAAATCATTTTACTGTTTTTTTATTTTTTGTTACAGTTTAAATTATAATAAATATAAATCAATTTTTATTTAATTATAAAATCATCGTTTTAAATGTGCAAAGGTGTAAATATTAGTTAAGTTTTTTAAATATTAGTTAAGTTTTTTAAACATTAGTTATTAAAGTAGGTTAGGCTACTTTAAGCAAACTATTACTCATAATAACATATTTTTTTCAACTATTAAAGTAGCCTATCCTACTTTAATCAAGTGATACTCCAGTTTAACCTACTTTATTCAAATATTATCACATATTAAAGTAGGATAGGCTACTTTAATAATATAGTAAGATTTTAAATTTATTATTTAAAATATACTAATAAATTAAATAATAATGAAACTAACTTTAAAAAAAACAAAAAAACAAACAACTACACAATCAAAAACACAAAAAAATATACAGAATGTTTATTATATTCTTGATAATCGTAATAAACCATTCAAAGTTGTTATAAATGGTAAAACTATTAAAATCCTAAAAAACTTAGATAAATATCTAGAATATGAAAAAACCCCATCATTAACATTTAATGCCAATAAAATTTTTATAGGATATAGTCCTAAAACTGAAATGACATTGATTAGTGATGGTTATGGACCCAAATATAATGGTAACTCAATATTATTATACATTAAAGATAATGAATATGTTTATATTGGTCATGAAATTTATTCATTTACATCAATATCTGAGATTATTAAATATGTATCACCAGTAGGAAATAATGATGTACCTTATCCATATGCAATTGATAAAGATAATAATATTTACTTAATGATTGAAAATGTAATATTATTAAATAAATTTTTCAAAAATTTAAATAGTTCAAGTATTGATATAACAAATGATAAATTTGATCCTTACCGTATTTATTATGATAATTGTAATCTTAATTTAGATTTTTATATTGAGTCTGAACAATATAAAATGAAATATGAACCATTTCCTATTAAAGATTATAAAAGGTTAACAGATTATATTGGTAAAAGAAACAGCACTAGCAAAACTGGTAACAGAAAAAATTTATATATAAAATTTAAAGGTAATCCAAACAAAACATTATTAACATCTAAATCATATGTAAAATTATTAACAGATTTTGGTAATAAGATGGGGTACTTACCGCTTAAAACAAAAATTATACAAAAAAGATTATAGTTATTATTAGTAATGAATTTAAAATTATATTCACCAAACAGAATAGGAAAACCTAGAACTTTAACAGGTTTTGCAACACCAGAAAAAGCAAAACAAACATTGCAAAATATTGCAAAATACAATATAACTTATCAAAAACAAGTAGTTATAACAATGTATAATCGTGCAAAATATCATCCACACCGCACGGCATCTATGGTTGATGCAATGAAAATATATGCAAATTGGATGAAGAAAAATGATATCAAATTAACACTGAAAGCAAAGCAATCAAAGAAATCAAAAAAAAATATAAAAATAAAGCACAGTAACACTGTAAAAAACTATCATAAATTATAAATTCTGTTAGATTAGTTTAATAAAAACTTAAATTTTTTGAAATACTGGAGTTAATCGACCCCAAGTTTTTCTATAAAATTGTATATTCCTATATTCTCGACCCAATCACATAATAAAGCTTCTGTTACTTGAGCTTTATTTTTTTTATGTGTAAAAAGCCATAAATCTGCAAAGATTTTGGTTTCCTCTTTAAAATATTCTAATAGTATACCACATTTATAAAGCCATACTTCATTAAGTTGTTTAATATGCTGACTTTGCTGACTTTGCTGACTTTGCTGACTTTGATGTATTGAAATTATATATTTGTAATTCATACTTTGTTCAAAATCATAATTTTTATAAATTAATTCATACTTTTCATAGTTATAGATTGTATACAATATACCTAGTTTAAATATATTATGGAAATGTAATGCCGTTGCTAACTGATTATATCGAATAGCCATATACATTAATATATTGTCATTACATTTAAAGTCTACAGTGTATAATTGAGCAAAACAATTGCCAGCCTCGCAATTAATAGGATAATTGGCAGCTGTAACAGTCTGTGCAGCTTTCCCAGCTTTTCCAGCTTTTCCAGCTTTCCCAGCTATATATTTTTGTTTTTCTTCTTCTTCAATTATAATGCTACAAGTAAAGTCACGAAAAAGTGGTAATGAATATTTAATAGCCATAATTGAAATAATTAAACCATTAAATGCCATACAATTCACAGGCATAAATATATAAAACGCAGTCATATCATTATATTTGCCATCATATGCAATTAATGTAGCAACAATTTGTATTAAATCAAAGTCAATATTGGATGTATTAGTAAGTTTTTCATATTTTGAAATTTTTTCCCTTTTATTAAGACAAAATGCAACAAATAGCAGTTGAATCTGTTTTTCAAGTTCACCTAGTGATGTATAAAATTTGATGCGATATGTAACCAAATGATAAACCATATAGCTGATTATGCATGTATCTTTTAGCCGTTCACAAGTTGCCAATACTGAGCTTATTAAGTCTTCAATATATGTGTTAGGAATAAGTTCTTGTGAGCGTGAATGCTGGGGATGTGAGGAATGTTTACTAGCTTTTTCTTTGTGATTACTAGAATTAGGCTCAGTCTCATTATAATAATCAATAAGGTTATTGATGTATACAATATAGGCTAGCAATTTACAGTTCAGTAACTTAGCAGATATATCTGCCATGCTAGACATGTTAGACATGATAAAACTAAGTAAAGCAAAGCAAAGCCAAATATAGTTATCAACATTTAACGTCTTTATAAATCAATTTTCTTGCATTGTAAGCTATTTTTGTATGTAAAGTACACACTTAAAGCATACACTAACACGTTATAATAAATTGAAAAATACCAAACTATCAAATAAGAATCCACCCACCATCCCACCTACTAAAACCACCCACCATCCCACCTACTAAAACCACTAACTAACACTATGCACATCTAGCTATGTCAATATTAAATAATTATTTTCAAAATATGCAGATAAATGCCCTTATAAACTATTCGCGCACACATATATATAATTATATACATAAAAAATGTGAATTAACAGATGATGAAAAAAAACTAAAAATTAAAATAGTTTTCAAACAGCTAGTAACCCAGATACGCGCAGTTGCTGCATCATGTAATGAATTAGATAGATTTAACACACCAATGGCATTTTTATTTCAATATTTACGTGAAACAATTATACAACTTATAGCTAATATGCTGCCACTTAATGAAAAGATTACAGTTGAATCATTGAAACATACCTGCTCATTAGAGGCAAATATACTGTTATACCGGCATTTAATTGAGCTAGAAGCAAAGGATACAATGCTATGGCTATTATTCCAAGTACCATATTATAATGAATCGCAGCAGTCAATAAATGTATATCGTGATGTATATATTAAGACAATTGATTGGGTATTATCTTTAAAGACATTGCCAAAGTTTACTGAGAGCGAATTCATTTTTGCAAGTAATGAAACCTGTTTACCATATGGTGCATCTTACCATAATTGCAATAATGTTACGCTGCTCAGTAAATATTCGCAATTGCTACGTGCAATATGCCCATGGTTAACAGCATTTTCCCCATCTTTAGCTAAAAAGTTTTTCACATCTAGGCAAATAATGCACATCCCCCAGCAAACCACTCAGTACCCCACTCAGTATCCCCCACTAAAAAACACCCAATACATACCCACCGAACCCTCCAGGCCACAGCAACCGTTTCCTGCAAGCCATGGAAAACTGCCAACAGACCCCCCTCTTTCTCCCAAATCCCTTTGCTTTATAAGTGATTCACTTGCAACAGATTCCAGTGTTTTGCGGGATCGTATAGCAATAGTGGGAAAATTGGATCGCAGTCGATTCAATGTTTTCTTTGCGTCATTCATCCCATTTAAAAATATTAAAGGATCTGTTGCTAAAACTTTTATGAATAAGATTAAGGCCAATTATATTCATCTTGGTGCTGATATAACAAGTGCCCGCAGTATACTTGAGCCATATGAATTTAATATTATAGTATATTTGGATCTAGGGATGAAACTTCTCCCAACGTTGCTAGCATATTCCCGCATTGCCCCAGTACAGATTACAACTTGGGGTCACTCTGAAACTAGCGGTATTGACACTATAGACTATTTTATATCTAGCAAATGGTTTGAAATGCCAGAGGATAGTACCACATCCAGATCCAGATCCACATCCACATACAGTGAACAATTAATAAAAATGAATTCACTTAGCACCTATTATATTTCACCCCATTTGCTATTTGTTACTAATAATGTGGAATATCAACAAGGTCGCAAACGGGTAAAATCACGCACTGAACTTGGTTTTAAAAAGGATGATCATATTTACTGTTGTCTACAAACTTTTTATAAATTCAATGTAGACTTTGAACTTGCTTTATCAAAAATTGTTGATCTAGATCCTAATGCAGTTATTTTGCTCTCTAACACATTTCCATTTTGCAAATCACATTTACTTAGAATATTGAAACAGTTTGGCGAACGCAAAATTGCTCAATTAAAATGGTATGGTTCACTTGAAAAAGACGAATTTCTTAATTTAGTAGCAATTTCTGATGTATGCCTGGATCCATTTCCATTTGGTGGATGTAATACTAGTTATGATGCATTTGACTATAATATACCGGTAATTACTTGGCCCAGTGAATATTTACATGGGCGATTCACACATGGCCTATATTGGAAAATGGGGTTAGAAAATTGTGAATGTATTGCAACAAGTAGAGAAGAATATGTAAAGTTAGCAGTAGCAATGAGTATAAATGAAAAATTACGTCATAAAATGAATAGAAATATTGAAATGAAAAAAAGTGAAATATTTCAAGAAAAAGAAAGTGTTGATGAATGGTGTTGTGTATTGGAGAGTTTAGCAGGGTGATAATTGTATTTATTAAGTAGTTTTATTATGTTGTTTTAACATTCTTTACACCTTTAAACATTTAAAACGCTTATTTTGCTTATAATGTTGTTTATAATGTTGTTTATAATGTTGTTTATAATGTTGTTTATAATGTTGTTTATAATGTATGTGTGTTTTTGTACACCATACTATCTTTTATTATGGTTTCCATATTTTTTAAATATTCTAGTAATTTATTATATTCAGTACTCTTATATGCATTATCTATATGAAAAATATAATATGTAAATAATGTTGCTAACATTATTTTAGCATCTTCTAAACTTTTAGGGTCAATTTCTATATTATCCACACTTACATTTTCTAGTTGTGGAAAAATTTGTATGTTGTTTGTGTAGTTTGTGGACTCTATGTTATTATTATTATTAGTATTTTTAGTTCTATAGTTAATTAATAAATTATTAAACGAACTACCTGCAATTTTAAACAATTTATTCCAATTTTTATTATTATTATTATATAATTTATATAAAAAATCGAATATGCCTTTTATATATAAATCTTTAAAGTTTATATTATCATTATAAATTTGTGTTTCACTATTTCGGTTATTAGTTATAGTAATTGCTTTATTTTCTTGGTATTGGTTTTGGTCATTTTTTTTTAAATCTATTTTTATATAATTATTATTTTTTACATATTTTTTTAAAACATTATATGATTTAGGAAAATTAGAAGACTTGGGTTGCGTAAACAAAACATGGTACCAATGCTTTATAAAATTATTAATTCCTACTGCTAATGTTTCTAGTATGGTTTTATATTGTAAGCTAACGTAATATTTATGTGTAAAATAAACTGTGTCATAGTTCATATTAAATTTATCTATTATAGGATTTACTTCTGCTTCTTGTATAGCATTTAAAAAATTGTATGAATTATTGTTAATAAAAAAAGTTGTAGTGTTTTGTGTATTTTTTTTATTATTTAGTGTAAATATAATATTTAAATCTTTTTTTAAATCATTCCAAGATTTAAGTTTAATTGCAGAGTTAATTATATAGTTTTGCATATATTTGATATATAAAAAATGTATATGTGGAATTAAATCAAATAAAGATATTTTAACTACAGAATCAAAAATCCGTAATCCACCCCCCTTTATAGTTTTGCAGACATTTGCTTTCTTAGTTCTAGCTGATCTTTTTACTATACTTTTACCTATACTTTTACATATACTTTTACTTTTTATCATAATTATACTTGGTGATCTTATTAAATTTTTTAACTTTTATAATAAACTTATATAATAAACATATATATATATATTTACTCTAATTCAAAATAAATTTTAGCATCAATTTTAGCATCAATAAAACCTCAAACAAAACATCAAATACATGGCAAATATTTAAAAAATACTGTTAAAATGTAAAAAAATCTATATTTAATTTTAGTTACAGTCATCAATATATGAATTAATGGAAAAACATTTCTCAACATACTGGTAAATATGAAAAATATTTTTGTTTAAAAAAGGATATATTGGATATTCAATATTTATATTTTTTTTATTGTTTGGTTTGTCTTTCATAATTTTTGTTACTGTTTCTTCTATATTTAATTGCCAAAAAGTAGCAAAATTTATTGGTGTGTCTTGGTTTGTATGTCGTCTACGTACATCATCCCCATATTTATCATAAACCCATTTCATATCATTACAATAGACTATAAATTTATTTATTGCATCAACTAACCATATATTAATATTAGTAATATTATTATTATTATTATTATTATTATTATTTTTAAAATTTATTTTAAATTTTTTAATAATTTCATTATTATTTATAATTTTAGCTGTATTTAAAACTGTAGTATCATTATTTACTTTTACCTGATAAACATAGTTAATAGTAAAGTCTTTTTGTGTAAATTCTTGTGTTAATACTTCATTATAGTATTTATATAGTTCCCAAAAACTATATTCATATTTTTGTCTATTAGATTGATTATTAGATTGACTAGTAGTTTGATTATTAGATTCAAGATTATATAAAAAATATAATACATCTAAAACATTTTTAAATATTTTGGAATTAACACATTTTGTACATTTTTTTACAGTGTTTGGTTTACGCGATGGCTGAGTTTTTGCGAAAGATAATGTTGGCACGTGTATAGTTGTATTATCACTACTTGAATTAGCTAATAATGGTTCTCTTTGAATTTTTTTTTTCGTCTTCAGCCCTAACCACGACCGCAACCGACTCAATTTGCTTGTGCTTGTGCTTTTGCCATTGCCGTTGCCTTTACCTCCACCTGTAATTGTTTTAGATTTATTAGAATGTTTTCTACTTACATTTTTAGTTTTAATTTTATGACTAGAAAGTTTTTTACCTTTAGTAAATTTTTTAACTTTATGTAGAACCATATTAGGATTAAACTATTAAACTATTAACATATTTTATTTAATTAAAAAATAAAAAATTTAAAAAATAAAGTGTTTGTGTAAGGAACGCATGTATGAACATGATTTCAAGGCTACTTATTAAATTACTTGGCCGGTTAATAATCTTTCTAGAATTTCAATATCTTTTACTAAAGTTGGACGTATCCTTTAAAAGCCTATCGGTTATATATAACCGATGGCTTTAAGCAGGAACTCCTGTAAAATGAGGGATGATTTATAATCATCCCGTCATTTAAAGGATACTATAATCAAATACACCTAAAAAGTGTGATCTGTTTTGTATTTTAGTTAATTTTTCCGGAGGAAGTAATTTTATTTTTATTTTTTATTTTTTTTTTCTATAGTTTTCCATATCTATAACAAATGCATCGTAAATTTCTGTAATATATCTATTATAATTTTCTTTAATGATTTCATATGTGATGGTGCGGTTTCTGTATGGATTTGGATTTAATTCATGATATAGTTTACTTAATGTTTTCAAAGTGTTATCATCAAAATCAATAATTTGTTTTTTATTCTCTGTCTTCTCTATTAATGTTAGTATAACTATTGGATTATTTTTGAAAAATTCTATCTTGTTTTCACCAGTAAAATTACTGCAAATAGCATTTGTCATATTTGGCCATAACTCATCACGAGTATCATTGTTTAATGTTATTGTGGCTAAGGTTGAAGGTAAATTAGTAAATTCACTATTGTTTAATAATTTGTAGCTACCGTGCTTTTTTCTTTTAATAAAATGCATTATACGTTCCATTAGACCTCCACCTGTAGCTTTAACCTTAGTCCGTCTAGATTTAATGTTTTTAGAACGTTTTACTTTCATTGTTTTAACCATGATTTTAATACTATAATACTATAATCTATAATAATATTTTTTTTATAATTAAATAAAAAAATTAAATAAAAATATAAATTAATCTATTAACATTAATCTATTAAAATTAAAACCGGCACTTACAATATGTAATTCTCTAAATTAACCCTATTATTTCAAAGTTTAAGTTGATGAAGAATTATTAAAGTTTGCAAATTCAGCAGGCTCAAATATAGACATATTTTCTAAATTACCAAGTGAATATTCTGATTCAATCTTTTTCAAATATTCTTTAAATGATATAGGAACATTATCTTCTTCATTTCTTTCTTCTTGATCTTTTGTATATGCAGTATTATAAAAATAGTCTATAAATGATATAGGAAAATAATTTTTTTCATATCTTTCTTTTTGATCTTTTTCATATGCAGTATTATATTTATAACATATACTTACATACCTATATACTGCTTCTTTTAAAAATGTCTTTATAGGTTCGCTTTGTTCTTGTGTATTATTATTAATAGTATAGTTTGCAGTTTGTTCTGTATTATTTATAAAAATATAAATATTGTGAGGTATACCAAAAATATTAGACTTTGTATATGTATATTCAAAAGTGATAGGCAATTGTGGTTCAAGCTCTGTATATTTTTGTGCAAATTTTGCAAATGTATCATTTTGTGTTTTTTTGCTTTCGCTTTTATTATAATAGATTATTAAATTCATCATATCTTTTGTATTGCATGAAACTATATTTTCTTTTTTAAATTTTAATTCAATATATGCAGGTACATGATGTACAGATCTAGGGCTAGGGATACTGACTTTATTTACGACGTAGCTTCCATGCTTCCTCCTCCATGGCCACGAAAACAACGACCGCCTTTTATTGCCTGTACCACCCCCTGTAATTGTTTTAGATTTATTAGAATGTTTTTTATTTGCATTTTTAGTTTTACGACTAGAAGGTTTTTTACCTTTAGTAATTTTTTTAACTTTATGTAAAACCATATTAATCTATTAATTTATTAACATATTTTATTTTTTATTTTAATAATTTAAGTTTTTGTTAAACTGATCTAACATACTGTTTATTAGTGTAGTCTAACAAAATAATTACTAAAATTAAAAAATGATTGTGTAAATGTTTGTATTCATTATTCAATAAAATATATTTTAATGTTTTTTACATTAGACATATTTTTAAGTAACTGCATTGGCATTGAAAAAAAAGTAAGTAGCATAATATGCTATTTTTCACTTGGCAAAATCTGTTAATAGTATTTATAATCTCTATCTTTGTTTTCCTTTTTGGCAATAATTACTAATATATAATTTTTTCTTTATTTCAACTTTAGATAACTTTGATGCTATTTTTTTATTTTTTATAATTATTAAGTTTATATTCGTGTAACAAATTATGTAGAGAATAACGTGTAGAATAACGTGTTGAATAACTTGCAGATAGCTCTGCTCATTTATTGTAGTTGCAGTTAAGGTTGTGGTTAATGTTGTGGTTAATGTTGTGGTTAAGGTTGTGGTTAAGGTTGTGGTTATGCAAATGTACTAATTTATGCGTTAGCGCTAGAAGTAATTTGTCCACGTTTATTTTTCTCCAGTTGTTTAATAATGTCATGACTTTCTATATATTGTCTGCATTCATTGGTAACAGGTAAAAATTTTACAAAATCATCTGCTAATATTAGATATATTTTCAGTGCTTTTTTTAAATAAAAACAGACGGGTTCTGCTGTTGCCGTGCGTTTATGCTCATATTCTGCACATGTTTTCCCTATAATTGTTTCATCTAAATATTTTATAGTTTGTATTAATACTATACAGTTAACTTCACTATATAAGCACATTTCTATATTTAGAGTTAAGTCAGGGTTACCTTTTTCTTTAAAATTTGTTAGATAAGTATCAATTATGTCTATATTTTTTTGTAATTTGTGAGAAATATATTGGTTATGTGTATGTATGCTTTTTTTTATTATTGTGACTATATTTTTTAAATAACTTAATAATTTTTTATATTGCTCTTCATCTAACGCTTCATTTAACGCTTTATCAATATTATCAATATTATAATATATATATAATATTGCTATTCTTAGTATAGTATCTTTTAAACTTTTAGGTTCAATTATTATATTAACAGCTTCATTAATTTCATTAATTTCATTAATTTCACTATATTTATTTAGGCTATCTGAATTATTTTTAACTAACTTATTAATTTTATATTTAATTAATACATTTTGTAAGATACCTTTTTTAGTTTCTATGGCTACATTGATAAATAATTCTGCAAGTTTTGGTTTTTGTTTTTTATAAAAATATGCATAAAACATATTTTTATTTTCCGCTAAATCACTAAATGTCATATATTGGTTAAAACTGCCCATTGGACTTGTTTCATTTAGATTATTAGTTTCTTGATTATTATTAGTAATAGTAATAGCAGTAGTAGTACTATTAGCATCAGCATCATCTGAACTATTAGTAGTAGTATTATTAGTAGTAGTAGTATTAGGATTATGATTTATAATCTTTATATTTGATATTTCTAAATGAAAACGACCTGTATGTCCTGAACTTATGATACTAAGTAAATCAGTATATGATTGAGGGTGGGTACTCTCATTTTTATAATATAACATAAAATAGTGAATTGCATAGTGCAATTTCCAAATAAAAAAACCTGGATCTTTTTTATTATTATTATTATTATTATTATTATCCTTAATATTAAGTATTTTATATATCTTACATATCTTATTATTGCAATCTGCTAATATAGGATCTACATCTGCTTCAATTATATTAGTAAATAATTTATATGATTCATTTGCAATAGTTAAAATTGTTTTGTTACTCTTTCTATCATGTCTATTAAAATTATATTTAATAGTTAACTTTTCCTTTAATTCTTCTAAAGTTTTATTTTCAATTGCAGAATTTATAATATAATTTTTTATGCGAAGTCTATCAATAATTTTAAAATGGGGAAATAGGTCAAGTAAACTTATTTATATTTGTAATCTGTAAGTGTGTTTTTAGGTGTTTTTGTCTTCCACACCTCCCACCATTTTCTCCCACCATGCATAGATTTGCGCTTATTAAACCATTTAGTTTTACGAGGATTTGCTTTCTTAGTTTTAACAGATCCTTTAACTATACCTTTAACTATATTTTTAGTTTTTATCATATTATATTATTATTATATTATTTTTTACTCTAATTCAAACTAAATTTTAGCATTTCTAGAACTAAGAAAGCAAATACTCATAAAACTAAAATTAAAAAATGATTGTATAAATATTTGTATAAATATTTGTATAAATGTTTGTATTAGTTATTTACACCTTTTGATATTAGGCATTGGGCATTGGCATTGACATTTGCATTGTAATTGAAAAAATGTAAGTAACTATATTAGGCTACATTTGATCTGGCATAAACCGTTCTGCATATTCGTTATCTTTGATCTGGCATAAACTGTTCTGCATATTCTTTAGCTATTCTGCTCTTATTCTCCTCTTGTTTAACAATATGTTTGTAGTATTCTTCAAGATTATCACTGACATATGAGTTGTTCTGTACTTCAACTGCAGGTAACTTTGGTATTAGTTCTTTTATTTCTTTATAATTGTCAAATGTACATTTGTCCAACAATTTATATATGTTATATAAATAATTTTCAGGAAATTTATTATTTTTGTCAGAATTAGCAATTTTTTTATATATATTGTCTAATATGTTTGCTAAGTTTATGCTTGCTCTATAATATCCTATACTATATTCACAAGGATATATAAAATAATTAGAAACATTTTCTTGACTGATTTCTTTAATTTCTTCGTTTGCCTTTATTTTTGCAAGTATAGAATTATATTTTTGTCTATTTTTTTCAGTAATTACACTTACAAAACTTTCCATATGTATAATACTATCTTTTATTATATTTTCCATATCATCTAAATATTTTAGTGTTTGATCATAATTTTCTTTACTATTATTATAAATTAATAATGCTGCAACTCGTAGTTTAGTATCTTCTAAACTTTTAGGTTCAATTTCTATATTTTCCCTAATTATTATTTCTGTAGGTATTATTTCTATTTCTGGACTAATTACTAAATAGTTTGACTTAACGGGATTGCTTCCATTTGCTTCTTCATTTATTTGTTCAATTTCTTCTTCATTTTCATTTTCATTGTGTCCATGCGCTTCTTCATTTTGGTCTGTCAAATCTAAGTAACTGCCGTTTTCATTTGCTCTTTGAGTCGGATTTTTATGTGTAGATTCATTTGCATTTGCATGAGTTAAAGTATTTATAATTTTATACTTAATTAATACTAATAAGTTATTTAATACTAAATGTGAATATATTTTAGGTATCGAATATCTAGGTTTATATAAAGTATATAACAAATTTTTTTCTTTTTTTATATATAAATCTCCAAATGATATATATTTATTATATTCATTTACCTGTACATCTGCGTTTGCCTTAATATTTTCCTTTACAACATCACTATTACTATTATTAAATTTATAGTTGATAACAACGCCACCGTAATTATTATTATTATATTTATTTCTATGCTTAGTTCTTTTTGAATATCTTCTTTTATAGTTTTGAAAATATTCTATAAATTTTTGATATCCTATGGGAATTTTAACTTTAGAACTATCAGTTTTTCTTGCTTCAATAATAGTTTCTGTATAATTATAAACTGCGTTCAATAATATAGGATATTTATTATCATTATTAATAGAGATATCATTTAGTATAAGATTTTGCGTTCCTCTTATTATTTGTTCGTAAAGGATACATGATGCGCTGTCAGCCGTAATTGTTAAGTTATTTTTTTCTTTATTGTAGTCATAGTTAAATGTAAGTTTTAAATCGTTTTGTACCGTTTCCCATGATAACTTTTTAATTGCATAGTTTATTATTATATAGTTATACATATTTATTGGAAAATTTATTTCATTTATATTAAAATTCGTCTTCATACATTTATATAAATCAAATAGTGATATTGAAAACACTTTACTATTTTTGCCTACTTTAGGTGTGCTAGGTGTAGGTGTGCTAGGTGTAGCTGTGCTAGGTGTAGCTGTGTTAGGTGTAGCTGTGTTAGGTGTAGCTGTGTTAGGTGTAGCTGTCTTAGTTTTCCACCAACGCAATTTATTTAATAACCCTCCACCATGCATATTTGTACATTTTTTAGTATCCTTTAAATGATATTTAGTTTTATGAGGATTTGCTTTTTTAGTTCTAGCAGATCCTTTAACTGTACCTTTAACTATATTTTTAGTTTTTATCATATTATACTATTACACTATTACACTAGTACAATATATTATTTTTACTCTAATTCAAAATAAAGTTTAGTATTGCTAGAACTTTACACATAAAATCAAATACATAATAACCTTTTTCAACCGACCAATAAAAATACCAATATTTAAAAAATAATGTTAAAATGTAAAAATTTATATTTAATTTTATAAAAGTTAATAAATGCTAGTTATTTTTATATTGTCTTTGTAATGCTTTATTTTTTTCATTCGCTTCGTATTCTTCTTTTCGTCTATTATTAATAAAGCTCTTACATTCCTGTTCAAGATTATTATTGACATATGAGTTGTTCTGTACTTCAACTGCAGGTAACTTTGGTATTAGTTTGTTTATTTCTTTATAATTGTCAACTCTACACTTGCAAAACAAATTAATTATGCTATCTAAACGACCAAAGGATTTTGTTTTTTTGCAAAAAACATCAATTTTATTATATACATTATCTAATATGTTTGCTAAATTTATGCGTGCTCTATAATTTCCTATACTATATTTACAAGGATATATTAAATAAGCAGAAATGTGACTATAATCGATTTCGTCTGCATATATTTTTGCAAGTATAGAATTATATTTTTGTCTATTTTTTTCAGTAATTACACTTACAAAACTTTCCATATTTATAATACTATCCTTTATTATATTTTCCATATCATCTAAATATTTTAGTGCTTTTTCATAATTTTCTTTACTATTATTATAAGTTAATAATAATGCTGCAACTCGTAGTTTAGTATCTTTTAAACTTTTAGGTTCAATTTCTATATTTTCCCTAATTATTATTTCTGTAGGTATTCTTTTTAGTTTTTGATGTGGACTAATTACTAAATAGTTTGATTTGCTGGGTTTGTTTTCATTCGATTCTTTATTTTCTTCGGCTTCAAAATCTAAGTAATTGTCGAGTCCATTTAAATTTGCTTCAGTTGCTCCTAGAGTTGCTCCTAGAGTTGCTTCTTGAGTTACTGTTTTATTTGCATTATTTGCATTATTTGAATTATTTGCATTATTTGCATTATTTGCATTATGTGCATTATGTGCATTATTTACAATTTTATACTTAATTAATACTAAAACGTCATTTAATACTGTTAAACGTAAAAAAAAATGTTCATTGTTATATAGTTTATATAACAATTTTTGTTCTTTTTCTATATATAAATCTTGAAATGATATATATTTATCATATTCACTTTCCTTTTTCTTTGCATTTGCAGTTTCCTTTGCATCTTCTGTTTCATATTTTGTTGCCTCTGCATCCATAATTTGCCTTACATTTGAACAAGGATAAATTTTAAATATCGAATTATATTTTTGGACTAAATTTAAATTTTTTTTAAAATATTTTATAAATGTTTGATTTATTGGAATTTTAACCTTAGAATTAATAGATGGATTATGCATAGTATTATTCAGCATATAACTATTAACCGCATTCAATAATTTTATATATCGGTCACCATACGAATTATAATCATAATCATTAGGAATAGCTTTTAGTATAACATTTTTTGTTTTTGTTAGTATTTTTTCATAAAGGATACATGATGCGTTGTCGAGTGTAATTGATAATATAGATTTTCCTGCTTCGTAGGCATGTTTATATTTAAATGTAAATTTTAAGTCGTTTTGTAACGTTTCCCATGGTATATTTTTAATTGCATAGTTGTTTATTATATATATATTCATAAGTATATCAAGATATACATTACTTTGAGCTCTGTTCAAATTACTTATATCTATACGTAAATCAAATAATGATATTGAAAACATATTTTTGCCTACTTTAGGTGTGCTAGGTGTAGCTGTGCTAGGTGTAGCTGTGTTAGGTGTAGCTGTCTTAGTTTTCCACCAACGCAATTTATTTAATAACCCTCCACCATGCATATTTGTACATTTTTTAGTATATTTAGTTTTATGACCATTTGCTTTTTTAGTTCTAGCAGATCTTTTAACTGTACCTTTAACTATATTTTTAGTTTTTATCATATTATATTATTATTATACTACTATTATATTATTTTTTTACTCTAATTCAAAATAAATTTTAGCATCACTAGAACCTCCAACAAACTTGCCTTTATCAAAAACAATTGGAACAGTTGTATGGTTTGCAATATCTGTCTTTAAAAGCTTTAACAGTTTAGTTTTTTTAAAAAGTGGTTCATCTGCCATATCAACCTCTACAAATACTGTACGCTTATCTAGCGCGGGTTTTGTTTTTAATAACTCCACTAAAGCTATACAGTATGGACAGGTATACCGACCATATATTACAATGCTTGATTTAAAACGTTTATTTGGTATATTATCAGTATTGGCTACATTATTATCAGTAATTTTTTTAGAAGTACCATTTACTGTGCCTTTATCATCAGATAGATAATATACACCTTTTTTACAAATCAAATTTTTCATATTAATTGATTCCAATAGGTCTAATTAACTCTTATTAACTTTAATATCTATATTTAATCAAAATATTTAACAAGCAAATCATCCTGTAAAAGATTCTTAAAAATTATATGAATATATAATAACTAATCGTAATCTAATCATAATCTAATCACAATCTAATCATAATCTATGGATCAAACCGCATTAAACTATATATTGCTTACAGGTGTTGGTATAATTGCCTTTATAGCTGCACTACAACTTATTGACAGTACAAATAACGCAAACACAAATACACATGCAAACACACACACAAACACTGCAAATCATAATAACCAGTTTTTACCAGTTATCCAAGATACTTGTAATAAACGTGCTCTTGGTATTTGTAATGCAGGGTTAGCACCTGGTGCTATATATGATGGTATGCCAGTGCATCGTGTTGGTCCAGTTATTAATTTTCATCAAAGATTTAAGCATTATCTTCCTGAAATGGGATGGCGGTCACTATTTCTCAATAACTATTCCAAGTATGAGGTAGTGCCTGATACCAACTTTAATGGCACCATGATTCGCAACTATCTAGATAATCTAGAAAATGTTGATAATATTTATCGAAAATGTTAATAAATTTCTATGTAACTTATAGCTATAGTATCAATCACTCGTAACTAGTAATTTTTACAATCTTCAATCTTTACAATCTTTACAATCATCATGACATATACACAAAAACTATTTGGACCTACTAAAAATAATATAGGAAAATTACTGATAAGTACATTATTATTAGTGTTAATTGCATATATAATAATAAGTATTTATCAATCTGGAAATATGAATTTTTTTGGAAATACTAAAAATACTAAAAATACTAAAGATACTAAAAATATTAAAGATAAGTTTGATAATGTAACAGATTCTACAGCAGATATTACAAATCGTTTACAACCACTACAAACTTATTTGGCCAAATATACAAACTTAAATATACCAATATCATTTGATGATGTTGGTAATTTATGTAAACCTTGGGGTATTTTTGAAAATAGCAAATATATTGCAAATGATAATGTATGTATAAAAGTGGATAATACAATGCCTAGAAAATGTCTTACAACATCAGGTAATGTTCTTACACCTTGTAGTAAAATATATGAAGATGGGCAGCTTAATAGCGCCAATACCATAGCAGCATCTGATATATATAATATTGCCATGAACAATATGACAAGTGGCTATACAACTTTAAATAATGCTATAGAAACAGCAAATACTAATTTAGATATTATGATTACAAATGCAGGGCAATATACTGACTTAACTAATTCGCAAAATACTTTAATAAACAATAATATGGTTGGTTTAACAGATAAAAAGCAAAATTATAATGATAATCTTGATATATTACAAAATAAAATGGATAAAACAAATATTGCTCATATCAACTATCAACAATTTTTACAAACTAAAGCAAATACTGATGCACGTATAAGTCTATATAAAAAAATTGTTATTGCATTAATTATTATACTATTTGTATTATGTGGTCTAATCTATGTAATGAGCAATATTTTATAGTGGTTTATAGTGGTTTACTCACTCATCCTCAATAGTTTCACCTGTTGTATTTTTCAAACGGAAACCATAATATTCTTTTTTCATACCTTTTGGTTTTTTAATATAACGCTCCATTTGTTTAAGGAAAACAGATTTTTGTGTTCTAAAATCCCTACCAACAAACAACTGAAACTCGGAATAGAGAACTGATGCCTCGACTTTGTAACCTGGGGCAGCATCAATCTTTTCACTGAAAAACTGTGTATATGTGCTTGCTTCATCTTGATATTCTTTAGTCGCAATCTTAACGCGTTCTGGTGTAGGAAATTCAAAATTGGCTTCCTTCAATGTTTTATAGCGTTCAAACAACATATATAGGAAATATGGTGCCCACTCGGGATACAAATGTTCTTGGTCTAAACCAACAAAATGATTTGGATACTCAGAGTTATTGATCTTATACATATCTTCTTCTTTAGTAACAAACTTAGCATCACAAGGAATTACAAAGATTTTGCGCCAAAATCCATCATCTGTTGATTCATTTCGCGGAATATCATTACATTGCATAATCATGCGATATTGTGGAATAAATGTAATAGGATCTTTATTTAAATGGCGACCTGTTAACGGGTCACCACTGACAAGTTCCTTAACAAGATCAGACTCAAATGGCTGACCACCTTTTGGTTCAGTGGTCACTGCAATACGACAGCCCTTCAATTTTGCTATTTCTGGTGTTGGACCATTAGGTGCACTTTTCTGAGTATTAAGCAATGTATTTGGAAACTGACGATAATAATCCCCATACACTTTAATTATAAGTTTAAAGAATTGCGATTTACCATTTGAGCCTGATCCTGTAAAAATGAGGAACTTTTCTTTATGCAAGTTACCAGATAGTTTAACAGCAAAATTGTTAAGCACATAATCCTGTATTTGCTCATCTGGATAGATTTTGTCTAACCATTCTTGGATAGAATGCAAATTTTCCTGTGCTTCAAGTGAATCAACATTTTTAGGAAACTCTATTCGTGTGCTAATTGTCATCATATCATCAGGTTCTCCTGTGCGAAACAAACATGTTGCTAGATCTAAAACACCATTCTTACAAATTAACACATTACGGTTTTCATCTAAATTTATATAGAATTCTTCATCATAACAAATCTGGCTTAAATTGTCAATAATCTTATTTTTCCCTGTATTATTACTGAGAAATTCATGGATATTGCCACATTTTTGCAGACATATACGATCCTGATTATTCTGGAGTTCCTGTTTAGCCTGGGCTTCAACGTGTTCAACAGTTGGGCGATCATTTTTTAAGAAATTGAAAAATGACAGGTCACTTTCATTAGGATTAGTTGTATCAACCGTATTATTATCATCATTATTATTATCGGTATCATTATGACGGTTACCGGACTCTTTATTGCTATTGCGAGTTATCTCTTCTTTTAAATCATTAAATACGTACATTAGCTCACTCTTTAAATTCTCAGTCATAAGCATATAAATTTTGTTAGCAGCTTTGTCTTCTGTCCACTTATGTTTATCAAACTTGTACCATATGGCACCTGGACTTGGACAGGCACACGCTACATTAAATGTTGCATAGTCTTTAATATAGTCTTTAATATTTTTTGATAATGTGTCAATACTGAGACCCTTAATATGTGTCTCTTTCACGTGTTCTAATAACCATTTTTTAAAGAATTTTTGCTTATTTATATTAATAATTTTCTTGTATTCTTCAGGATTATCCTGGCGAGCCATATCCTTTAATTTATGCAGACCCATATTATAACGACTAAATTTAGGAAACTCGGTATACCAAACATTAAAGCAAATATCATCATTAAATTTAGCTGAAGCTTGACTCCACGTATTCCATAATGTATAGTTTTTATGGCTCATATTATAAAGACTAAGGCCTACACGCCGCCAATCCTGATAGTCATCTGCACGATTCTTTTTTAAACAGTTAAGTATGGCACTGATTTCAGGGTCAGATAATGTAGAATTATTCCTAAAATTTGATTGATTTAATCCAAAGTGTCGTAGGATATTGATGCGATCTTTCTTAAGCAATGGTTTCTTTTCAAGTGCATTGCTACCATATTTAGAGTTAAGTTCTTCTTCATCAATTATATATTCAACATTATGCTTTTTCCCTAAATTGGAAAACATCATAATATTTTCGATTAAAGTCTTTGTACTGGTTCCAATCTTTTTTAGACTAGTATTATCAGCTTTTTTCAAAACTTTATAGATATGTGTAATCTTATAATAATCACCATAGTCTTCTGGTTTACCGCATCCATAAATATACCACGCATTTGGGTAGATAATTCGCTTATCAATAACATCTTCAATCTTACTTATATTATCAATTTCCTTAACAATTTCTTGGAAACTATCATCTTCAATAATTAATTCACGTAAATAGAATAGAGCTGCATTATTCATAACTAAATCTGGTACAATAATGTGAATACCGTCTTTAATAGTATTTTCATGTGTTATACGAGGCGATTTCTTCTCTTGCACATAAATATTATAGGATTCTTTTACTTCAATAATTTTATCTATATTTTCTTTAAGAATATTTACAAGTAATTCAACAAATTCATCAGCATACCGGCGTTTTAAACCAGTACGTGTTTTAATCTCTTCTTCAGTAGCATTAAAGCGCATATCAATATCAATCTTTAACATATTTGCAGTTTCACTGGGTTTTTCCATAAAATGCATTTGCTGTTTTGGTTCATCCTCTAATGTTTTGCAAATAGTTTTAAGAAATTGTGGATAAATTTCATCAGTTATAAGCCATTTCCCAGATTTACATTGTGTGCTGTGTTGTGACAACACATTTAATTTAGTAACGTCATTAAATAAACGACATTGCGATATAAATTTATGCACTGGGGTAGATTGCATTTACTTGTTTTAGTTAAGTTACTTGGTTACTTGGTTACTTGGTTACTTGGAAGGTATCTGTCTTAGTTACCTGTCTTTATCTCTCCTATGATTTTATTCTAATAAAATAAATTTCTTTTTTCAATTTTATTGTAACTAATTTTAATACGCTCTATATTTGAATAATCTAAATCAATTAAATGTAATTTAAAGTTTTTTTAAAGATTTTGAAAAAGTTAAAAAATTATACAGTTGATATTTGGTACGCTCAACATACACGATCAACACCACTCCATGACGTATTGCATGCTTGAGACCACTTACATTTAGCATAGTTGCCTGTATTAACATTTGTAAATAGATTACCGCTGAAATCAACAGTATTTGACCCAGGAGTTTCTGCACAAGAGCCTAGGAAATTTACATTACGGCATACACCATTACCAATAGAATCCCAATAGTCAGGGCAATCTGGAAATGTATTTGGATTTGTAGATGCACTTGCAAGTTTAAATGATTTGTAAAAATTATATAAATAAATAATTGCTAGGCAAATTACTAAAAAACCAATTATATAGATTACTGTAGATGAAGCATATTTTTGCACTACTGTTGACGCACTTATTGCTATATTTGATGATTTAGATGTATTAGATGAGCTAGATGCGCTAGATGCGCTAGATGTGCTAGATGCGTTAAGTTTAAGTGAATTATTACGACTTTTATTATTCATTTTATAATAGATTTATAATAGATTTATAACAAATTTATCACTATTACTTATCACTAATATTTTAATATAATACTAATTATTGGTAACTAATAATTGGTAATTAATTATTGGTAACTAATAATTGGTAACTAATAATTGGTAACTAATTGCAGTTTGTTACATGTGGGGTATGTATTGGAGCTACAGTATGTTGTGTATTTACTGGCGCACCAAGTGTTGAATTATCTGTAAAGTTTATATTAATAATAGGATTACCTGCATCATCTAATGGTGGATTTGTAATATATATATTAGGTGCAAAAATATTTGAAACACCTTCAAAATCTTTTTGTAAAAATAGTGGTGATCCTGTTTTTGTATATTTTCCTTGTTTGTTGCAGTTTGAATTGGATGCGGGTGTAGTAACACCTGTTACATCTGATGGTATATCTGTACGATAATCTTGTGTATTATCATATGTTTGCTGACCAGTATTTGTTGATGTTCCTAATATTTCAGAAATTACGGCAAAACCTAGATCCGTTTTAACACCACCTAATGAATCTGTTAAACTCTTACCTACACTATCTAAAGTTGCATAATTTGCAACAATACTTCCATTATATGCTTTTAATTCTTTGCTACCAGTTGTACTATTACCACCATTATCATAACTTGATACAAAATCTGATTCTCCATAAAGAGTACTTAATTGCTGGGATGCTTTAGATTTAGCTAAATTATCTGCACTATTTACTACTGTACCTGAATCACCTTCTACATTTTCCATTATTTTAATCCATTTATCTCTATCCTTATAGGAAATTTGATAGTTTGGTAATGTAGGTATTATTGAAATAATATCATCACCATATTTCTGTGATGGTGATGGTGATGCAGAATCTTGAAATTTAGAAATAACTATAGCTTCATTTACACCTGGCTTTTGACTATACCACCCCATAAAAATAATTAATATACCTAATAGTAATATTATTCCAAATAGTATGGTTGCATTACTATTATTTGTTGCATATAACCATGTCCATTTTGTTTGTGAATCTATAAGTTGTTTTTGATCTTTTACATGATCTTTTACATGGCCTTTAGTATTAGTTTTTTTATCATTTTGTGAATTCATATACCAATAAATTAAATATACAATTACAAATGCCAACATGGCAATAAATAAAATAGTTATTGGATCATTAAATGCTGAATTATAATACCAACTGAAAAATGTCTTACTATTAACCATATCTAACTTATTTAACTAATATATTCAACTATTTTAATCTAGTAAAATATCAGGTAAAATATCAGGTAAAAAAATCTATTATAATATCTTATAAGTAATTAAGTAATTAAGTACTTAGAAATATGGACACTACAATGCTTACACCTGGAAGTATATTGGTAAATAATGCTACCAATAAAATGTATGGTGTTTGTATAAATATTATTCCACCTGATAAAGTAATTGTTTTTAGACTTGATAATAATACACATCCAATATTTAGCAAATTTCAACTAACCCCTAATATTATTAAAGTTGGGGTTATTAATGAACATCAATATGCTCCTCTTAAATCAGCATTATTAAAGCATTATCGCACTTATAATCTTACAGCATCTGAACAGAAAATGTTATCTGGCATTATGAATTTTGCATTTCCTCTTGGAATACCTGAATATCAACCTGGTATTTCACTTCCTGAACGTGATATTAAACTAATGGATTTACATTCAAAACTCAATATTGGTACTAATCTTTTTCTTAATACACCAGAAAAATCTTGCTATTCACATCTTGATAATAAAACAGTTAAGATACTTGATAGGACACCAGAAGGTATTTGGATTAATTTGCCAACAAATGATGTTGATATAAATCATATTAATAATTCAATATATTTCCTATTTTTTAAAAATGCAGAAATACCTACATTTAGTGGCATAACACGCATATTACCAGTAAATGACTCTGAACATGGTGATAGTAATACTGATGGGTTAACATCAATAAATAAAATGCTTATTGAGTCATTTAATTCTTTAAAGGCAAATGATACATTAACTACAACAATGCAGTTTAATGGTGATAAGATACGTGTAATACCTAAAACACGCCGTGTACTTTTTCCAGAAATATATCAAAACATGATATATAACCCAGATCTAGATACATTTATAGTTGAACCAAATCTATTAAATACTACACTTGCAAATAAATTAGGATCCAATTTATTAGTTGCAAATGATTCACCAAATGCTATAATCAATAGTGATAATGAGCTTGTAGTTTCTAATAAAGTTAATTTAAATAGTATACCAAAATACACTGCTATTTTAAACCCTGATGGTGAATTTGAATATGAAACAATTCAAGATGGTGGTGGCAGCTCAACATCTAAAATGTCACAGGAATATTTACTAGAACGCAATTTAGCAGAGGGGAAAGCATGGAGCGCTGAGTATATTGATGTAGAAGGAAATACAAAAAAAAATGGCACAGGGTCAAATGGTACAGGCGCGCAAGGTATAGGACTAAATTCATATATACAATTACGCAATATTGATGATCAAGATGCAGGGGAGATTATTGATACAAAAAGTGAATTAGCTGCACTTGTTGATGATTATGAATATAAAGATTTTATTAAATCTTTTAATAAAAAATTAACAAATATTGCAGGTACTAATATTAATATGCCTGGTGAAGGTGAAGGTGAAGGTGAAGGTGAAGGTGAAGGTGAAGGTGAAGGTGATAGGAACAGTAATGATGGCAATACAACAGATGCATATGATACTGATGATGTTGAAATTATTGATGATGAAGATGTTGAAGATATGGGTATTTTTCAAAAAGTTCGCCGTATTGAAGTTGATGAGCTAGATAAAGTTTATAAGGAATCAATCCAAAAAGGTTGTTTATATAAATATAAAATTCAAAAAATTCCTCAACTTCGTCGAAATGATCCCAATATTATTAACCGCATAAATAAAGATATTAATATTATTAGCCTTCTTAAACATAATCTTACACATAATGCTAATAATGCCCATAATGCTAATAATGCCAATAATCTTAATTTTACACCTCAAAACTATAAACCACTTGTTAATAAATACTTAAAGGGAGATTTTACAAATAAACTTTTAATTCCACTTGTTATTAATAAGAAAAAAATATATCTTGATAGAGCAAAGCGCTTGCAAAAAGATGAGTTTGACCCTAATACACATTTAATTATAGATAATTTTTATGATGATATATCTAATCTAATTCAATTACAAAATAAGAAAAATACACAAGTTAATAATGATGCATATTTTGGCAATATTATTAGTGAAATGGTACCTTCAACTGTAGATGAAGCAAACTTAGGACTATTTTTTCGGCTTGGTGAAAGTTTTAATATTGATGATACACTGAAATATCAACAGGATACACTTACAATTAAATATTGCGATGCACCAATGAAATGTCAATCGTTTGCTTTAAATACTATGAATTTTGACTATCAAATGAATTTGGGTTCAATGGGACGGTTTCTAGATAAGGAAGAAACTGTTGAAATTGATTCAGATGATGAGCCATATGATAGTGATATATTATATAATAATCCACGTTATAAAATATATTATCAAGGTGATCTGGTAAATATAATAGGTTATGTACGTATTCCATTACAATATTTAAATGATACTAATAATGATAAAACTTTATTATCCAATATATGGGAACAAAAACATCTAGCAAAAGATATTATTACTATAAATTTAGAAGATATTGATAGCGAAATATTAGATGAAGATACTGCAGCAAAAATTGATATAACTGCACACCCAGAGCAATTTGTTCTATATTTATTGCCACAGGGAGAAGAATTTACTCTAAATACAGAATCATTAGCTACCGAAATAACTAAAATGATTCCAGATATTGATGATATCTGCACACTTTATTTTCATAATAATACTGATAGAGGTAATGGTGGTAATGGTGGTAATGGTGGTAATGGTGCCGCAGCTTATGCATCTGATATTTCTAACTCCACACAATCTATTGACTATATTTATAAAATACTTAGTAAATTTGACTATGATACTACAATGTTACCTCTGTCAATACAGAATAAAATTGCCATAGAAAATAGTAAACTACTTGGAAAATTAGAAAGTGCTATTGATATTTTAGATGCAAAGTATTCTAAACATGTTGAAATATTAGAAAAAAAGAAGCAAAAAATAAAAAAAGAAGGTGTTAATGCATCAAAATATCATGAAAATCATGATGCAAATGACTTTGAATATATAGATGATTCCGTGTTTGAAGAAATGACTAAATTTTACTTTGATACTTATGAAAACCAAACTATTTCAAAAGATACTGATGATACACGACTTCGCTGGTTTTTAAAGAGTTGTGATAATGGTCGCTATTTCTTTAAAACATTATTTATGAACTATTTGAAAATGTATATTGAAACTTATAAGCTAGATTCTCTAGAAAGTCAACTCACATTTATAAGGGAAAAACATAATATTGCAAAACTTAACATAGAATCACAGCAAACTGGCGGTGGTGGTGGAGGTGATGGTGGGACTGGTGCTGGTACTGCTACCACAACACAGAGTTTTTGCCCTAGTAGACGGAATGGTCCAAATATAATAAAATATCCAAACTTGGCGCGACTAGAACAGGATAATGGTAAAGTTGCTATTGATTCAGATGGGACAGTTATTATTCAGGGAGACTATGCTCTTGTTGATATTTCACTACCTGATAAAAAAGGTATAACAAAACACTTATATAAACGCGAAATTATTGCTGATAATGACATGTGGATTAAAGAGAGCATTGAACAACTCTACAAAATTATTGCAGATAAAAAAGCACAATGTAAAAATCAAACTATGGATGTTTCAAAAGACTCTAAAATTTGCATATTTAACATTGATGATTTAAAATGTGAATCGCTAGATATCTTTGCCCCCACAAAAGAGCTTAATAATATGGAAAATACAATGGTTGATTTGCAAACGCAAATTGATTATCTTAAAAATTTGCCAGTAATTATATCTAGACTTGAAAAAGAATTGCAAAATGATCGTACTTATTTACTTAATAAACTCAATGCTGATAAACGCTACTGGAAACAGCAGGATGTATTAGAGAAGCAGTTAGCAGAGCAAATTGCTAAAACTATAAATCGCCCTAAAAATTGCATACATTTTAAAGTTACAGATTATTTTTTTAGTATAAGTGACTATAGTCTGGAACGCTATAAAATAGCACAATCTGTTTTAAAAAGGTTTGAAAACTTTGATGATGAATTTTTTGCAAATCCTGAAACAATTGATATTATTAATAATGATAAAAACTATTCATATTGTAACACATGCAATCAACAGTTAATTTGTAACCATTTTAAATATGGTGTTGTAATGATAGAAGAAACTGACACTATAAATTATGATCAAATTATTAATAAATATGCTATTGAACATGATGGTACGTATTCATGTCGTGTATGTGGCGAGTTTATAGGAAATACTGAAGTTCAAGACCTTGACGAATTTGGTAAAGGAGAAGATGGAATGATTATTAAAACACGGGAACTTGCAGAGGCTACACCTCTTATTGAACAACGTAAAGCATATATTGATAATGTGATAACTGCTATTATTAATAATTCAGATGATAATATTCAAAAAAATGAAGATCTAGATATGAAAATAAAGATTTTTAAGTTGCTAAAAGGGCTTTCTGGTATAGAATTGCTTTCTATATCAGATGAAATAGATATATTAAATTTTATTAAAAGTTTCAACTTTGTATCTAAAGAAGATGTTTTGCGACAGATCGCTCGCCAGCAAAATATTGCTGCGCTTAACCCAGCTATTATAAATAAAGCTGTCAATAAGGAATACCGCATATATGTTACATGTGACATAGCTGCACGCTATTTAATAACATTACAAACTGCACAAACTGACTATAAAATATCTAATAAAAACTGTAATATCAATATTATTGGTTACCCATTAATTAATAATATTGAACTCCGAGGTGGTATTGAGTTTATTCAATGTATTTTATCGCAGATGGCTGTGTTAGCAGACTATAATTATTTAGCAAATTTAGATGGTAATAAATTTGTTAATCGCTTAAAACGCCAGGTTGAAGAGGAAACATTTGTTAGGGCTAAGATTCTGGATTCTATTAATAATAAAGTAAATGTTATTAACCATATGACAGAGTTTAATACGTATTATACTAATGAATGGGCATCTTTTTTACCATATATGAAAAATATTGAAATAACATGGCAACCTGAAAAAATTCTTAACTCTGCTAACATTGCAGATATTACAAATAAAAACCTGAATCGTATGATTGAAGTTGGTTATGAAAATAATATACATACTTGTATGCAACTAATTAAAGGAATTAACCACATTATTGATTTGAGTGATCGCACAAATTCTATGAGTGAAGGGCTGCCAAATTCATGTTGTGCTGAATCATTTGGAAGTGATGGTAATCCATATATTTACAGCAATTATTTTATTAAACATAATAGCAAAATTAAAGATTTTTATAAATCTTACGAGTCTACAAATGCTATAATTATTAAACTCAAGAGTATTAAGCGCACATCTGTAATAAATTTAGTATTTGATCCAATCTATAAACCATCTCAACGTGTTTTACATTTTAATTTAGATGCATCTCCAGATGAAACACGTGCACTTTATTTGAAATATATTGATAGAGGTATTAATAAAGGTAAATTACATATATATGATCAATATGGCCGTTGTATCTTATCAAATGAAAAATATATTGATATTGAAGGCAAAGTATACAATCAACAGGATTATATCCGTTTAGAAAATGTTATTATTGCAAATAATAGTATTGATTTTCGCTCATATATTCAAACACAAGATGATGGTGCTGCTGATGGATTTGCTGATGGATTTGCTGATGGATTTGCTGATGGATTTGTTGATGGTTTTGATAATAAAAAAGGGGTTTTAGACATGAAGACAAGCTCTAGACCCACATCTCTATTACAAATAAATAAAGTTGAAAAACGTGCCTTAGAAAATCTTATTAGCAAATTACCTGCAAATATAGAAGTACTAAGTTTCTTACGTGAATATTTTGCAAAAATTAAAGAAGGCTATGAAATAATACCTAAACGCGGAGAAGCGCCATTTGATATACATCGTCATTTAACCCTATTAAATAAGCAAATAGATATTGAAATCCAGCATTTAGTACCTCGTTTAACAGCATCTGATAAAACAGCCGCAAAATTTGAAAAGATTTTTAATAGTCTAGGAAATTTTAAAAATTTATATGAAGAATTTAAAGCTGATAATAGTGCATATGACAGTGCAATATTTCGCTATAATAAAAAAGAGACTTTTTTACAAAATAGCTTAAAGTTTTTAAATGATGTAATAAACCAGATTAAAAATGGGCAGCTTACTATACAAAATAATAAAGATAATGTAAGACCACAGTACCGCGACTTTATACAATTTGGTGAAAATATAGGATTATTTAACACTTTGATATCTAGCACACGTAATATTTATAATTTTGCAAAATTATTAAAAAGTAAGCGTGATTTTAAAATATTATATCCGGAGTTTGTTGCAACATTATTGCAATATTTGAATATTACTGTGCTTGGGAATTTATTTGCAGTTTTAGAAATGAAAAAAATGGGAAGTGGTAAAGGAGAGATTACAAAATATAAGTTTAAAACATCAAATACTGCAGTTAAACCGGCAATTGATGAGCCAATTAACTTATATGGGGAAGATAGTGTATTAATGAATCCTGAAATAGTGGCAGATGATTTTGGTGGTATTGCTGAAAAACCAGAGTTTGATTTTATAGAAAGTTATGAAAGTAAAAATAGTGATAATATTAAAGTTGTTGGTGAGTTTATAATTGTATATATAGATAAGATTAATCAATTATTGCAAGATTATGATGCATTAACGCAATCAAATATTGCAAAGGTTATAGCTAAACATGACCAGAAACAGATTGAAGCAACACTACGCAGTTTTGAATTAATAAGACGAGAGGGTATGGAGGAAGAATATCAAATACTACGAATTAAAATGAATATTCTGAAAAAAGTAGAGTATCGTGATCTAACAGAACATTTAAAGAGCGTTTTGGGACATGATTATTTAAATAATGATGATGGTAATGCACTTGATAATGCACTTGATAATGGTGAAGAAATAAATGTTATAGATGGTGATGGTGGTCATCTTATAGAAAATGGTGGTGGAGAGTATGGTGGTGGAGAGTATGGTGGTGGTGAGTATGGTGCAGATGGATATGAAATGGGTGAGGTATTTGATGCTGAAGATATAGAAGGTGATGGGCAAGATTATGATTTTATGGCTGTTTAACTATTTAGTTGTTTAACTATTTAGCTGTTTACATTTTTTACTATTTACACTTTTTACTATTGAATTTATTATCAGTATACTATAACTATACTATAACTATACTATGAACTTTATAAAACAAAATTATCAGACATTAATTATAATATTTAGTATTGTATGTGTTGCAATATTCACATATATATTATATAAATGGCTTAGCAAAGGGTTTCGACCTATAAATGAAGGTTTTATGTTTTTACCTGAATTAAATTTAAAATTTCCTATATCTACTAGTCCATCTACTAGTCCATCTACTAGTCTATCTACTAATATATCATACCAAATTCCAATACCTGCTAATCAGTTGCAAGATAATCAATTACGTGATCTAGATACTGATATAATAAGAAATGTCCGTGTACTTGCAAATTTTAGCAAAACTGATGAGCTCGATTTCTACCAAATGTATACAATAATTAAATTGCTTAAAGGGAACTATACTTTTCCATATGATCCATCTACAATTACACCTACATATTTAACTAATTCACAAAATACAATTGAGTTATCAAGTGGTGCAATTAAAAATGCAGATCTAGAACTGTATACACGCATTAAATTAGAGTTAATATCAGCTTTAAATAAACTTATAATTGAAAATGATCTTTATACTAAATATCATAATTATGTATTTTTTAAAATTATAGGTAGTAATCTTATTAGTATTGATTCTATAAGTAGTCCAAGTAGTCCAAGTAGTCCAACACCATCACCATCACAAAACTGGATTTTTAGTATTAAAATAGGTCGTGAATATAAATATATTCAATTTACATTATATTTTGATATTGATGTTATGCAAGATGGTAGTAATTGTGTAATAAATGTAAATAAAGTTGAAATATTAGGTATTCCTATACCTAATGATACAACATTTCATAGTAATCAACATACAACTGATATGCCAGAACTTACACAGGATACATCAAACACAGATACTGATATTATGCCATATGGAGAAGGTATGTTTAAACAAGCAGATACTAAGTTTATTGATCTTATGGAAGTTTCAGATATGTCACCTAATTATTTTGATAATGATAGTTTATCTGCAAAGATTGAAGACAAAATAATGGCACAGTCTAAAGATGTTTATTTTAATAGTCATAAATGCTTTTCACTTATTAATGGTAAAAGTAAAGAGCTTCCTGAATATAAATGGCCTGCGTTTTGTGAATCTTATCATCCCGAAGTTAATCAAAATGGAATTTGGGATGCTCCTTGTCAACTAGATTCAGATTGCCCATTCTATAAAGCTAATAAAAATTATCCTAATGAATTTGGAAAATGTGATAAAGAGACAGGAAAATGTCAAATGCCGCAAGGTATTATACCTATCGGTTTTACTAAGTATGCAAAGCAAGAAGCTGATTGTTATAATTGTGGAATGGATACATTAAGTAATAAATGCTGTTCTAGACAAGCAGATGATATTAATGCAGAGAATGTACCATATAAATCTCCAGATTATATATTTGAAAATGATTTTCAACTAAGAAAACAAAATATTAAAATTATTGAAGACAATGGTTTACATGTTAATCCATCTATTTAGAGATAGGATAGGAGAGTATAGGAGAGTATAGCAATAAAAGACTAGCTTATTGTTTATTGCTTATTACCTAATTAAATGTTAATAAATATTTGAGTTGATTAGATTCACTAAGGAGTTCATCACGGATATTAAGTAAATCTGTTCGATTATCTAGAACTTCATCCATACCTGTTGATAAATATTTAATAAAACCATTTATATGATTAATAATATTATTATCATCATGTGATGATCCTTTAATATCATATTTTTTAAGGTTTACTTTACCATATATACCCTGCGCAACTTCAAGGAAACGATCCATAACTTTTAAAAACTGTTCAATATATGAGTCACTTGTTTTGTGAGCACTATAGTTAACTGTTTGAAAATGGTAAAGCTTCATAGCAATGTAATGATTAAACATATTAATTGCTACTTGATTTAAGGAATCAAGTTGTTTTTTATTTTTATTAGCATTTTTAGATGTTAAACCGTCTCCATCTGCATTTGATTTAGACCCTGTTGATAACTTAGCTGAAGATATTGCAGAGCCTGGTGATCCTGTTGATCCTGTTGATCCTGTTGATCCTGTTGATCCTGTTGATCCTGTTGATCCTGTTGATCCTGTTGATCCAAGATCTAAATCATCAAGCTGATTTGCATCTAATATTTCATCACCATCTTCAACACCAGTTGCATCAGCAATAGCAGCATCTGCCTCTTCATCTTCATCAACAGGATTAACACCTGAATTGTCATTCATACCTTGTGGATCAGCACCATTTCCAGTTGATTTCTGTTTATTGCGAATACTATTACCGGGACTTAATCTACTATTATTTCCAATAGTATTAGCTAATGTTCTTGGTGAATTAGAACTAGTTGGTGGCTGTATACTTACTTGCTTAATATCATCACTTGCTTCTGGATTATTAGATAATATTGTTGGAGATGTTGGAGATTTTAAGTTGCTGTTTTTAGAGCTTGAAATAGTTTCAACTGATGCCATTGATCCACTATTTGATTTACTTAATTTAGTTGAAGACATAGTTTATAGTTTATTGTTTATTGAGATAAAAAAATAATTATAAACTCTCTAACAAATTTAGAAAGATTACAAATATCACAAATATATTTGAGTATAGTTACTAAGTATATAAATGGCTACATATACACCTCAGGATAAACAACTAAATACACAACTAAATACAACATTACAGGATTTAATATCAATATTTAACATTTACATATCTAGCACTGAGTTTTTAAACAAGAATTATCCAGATACTATTCACAGTAGAATTACATATTTATTTGGTGTTGGAAAAAGAATGCGACCCTGTTTACATATGGTTTTTGCTAATTTTAACATATATGGATATATAGATAATGTTGAATACACAAATATATTAAATACTGCAGTATTTATTGAAACAATACATTGCTTAAGCTTAATTATAGATGACCTTCCAGAAATGGATAATGATGTTATGCGAAGAGATTTGCAATCATTTCACAAGAAATGGGGTCATTATCAAACTGACATGTTTATATTTTATATATTGAATAAACTTGTTAGCGGAATTGATTGTTTATTTATAAAAGATAAATTTACATCACAAACAACATCACAAACAACATCACAACTAAATATTTTAAAAAAGATTAAAAACCTAGTTGCTAGATGCTTGGCTATGTTAGTTGATGGTCAATATATAGATTTAATGATGGTCGACAATTTGTTTACTGATAAATGTGATAATTTAACATTAACACCAATAGAATCAACCTTTGCAATTGAATTTGCAACTGAAATAAATATTATATTCTCTTGTTTAGAAAATGTTAATTTAACTCCTATAATTATCAACCAAATTGAAATAAATATTGAATTAAACTCTAAAAAAACAGGGGCGTTATTTAATTTGGCAATTTTAAGTGGACTTTATTGGCAAATTAATAAATTTAAATTATATGAGTTACATGAGCCTAATAGTGTTAATAATCTAGAGGGATATGGATTTATTACTTTAAAAGAATTTATAGAAATTGTAGATGTATGGTCATTTATATTAGGTTACCTTTTTCAAATAAGTGATGATATTCTTGATGTAATAAAAGATGAAATAACAGGTAGCCCTAATCTGTGTTTAATAATAGGTATTTGCAATTGCATAAATTTAATTGGCAAATTAAGTGAATGGCTAAAAAATGGTGCTTATCGTATTCAGCAATATGCAAGCTTATTACATCCAGATATGTATATAGATATATCTATAATAATTGAAATAATTGAAAAAATTACAAAGCGAAATACATAAGCAGAAATACATAAGCAGAAATACATAAGCAGACACACATAAATAAAACAATACATAAATAAGGCAAAACGCCCTACAATAAACTATCATTATTACCTGTCCAAATCTCATCAATAATACCATGAGACTTTGCAGTTGCAGAATCCCAATATATATCATGCTTTAAAATTTCACGAATTTTAGTTTTATTCATTTTATGATTACAATTATCATAGTAAAGGTTTATTAATCTATTCATTAAATTTGTGCAATTTTGCTTTTCATCTTTTAATTCTTCATATGTGCCAAACATACCCGTTCGCAATTGATGTATTAATATATGGGAATTAGGTGTAATATATCGATGAATCCCTGCCATACTCATAAGTGATCCAGCACTTGCAACACGCCCTTCAATAATAGTATGTATTGGGACTTTAGAGCTGCGAATTTTATCAAATGCAAATAACCCTGCTAATAGATCACCACCTGCAGTAGTAAGATGCAGTATAATAGGTTTAGGTGTAAAAGTTCCATATGTGTTTTTAGTATGCTTAATATTAGTTAGTTTATGGTTAAGTGTATCAATTTCCTGTGATAGTTTATCAATTGTTTCTTCAGTAACATCAGTTTTAAAATATATATGATTACGTTCAGTATATACTTCACTATCATGTTGACTACCTAACATTGGAAATTTAAAAGGTAATGAATTATCATCATCACTATCATCTCCATCAGTTTTATTATCAGTACTAATTTTTTTAAAGGGATTAATAGCTGGCTGTATATTTTTCCTTTTAAGAGCAATAGAGTGATAGCGTGTCACTATATTAGGTGAAAACATTTTAATATTTTATGATTTTTGAATGTGTAGTATTCTAGCTATTATTCTTTTACTTTTATAAGCAAAATAAATATGTGTTTAAGTTGTTAAAAATGTTTCTTTGAATTAAATTACATGGAAACAAAACATTTAAATAATCTGGGCAATCTAAACAATTTAGACTATCTAAAACATTTTAGTACTTCTCATAATGCTACAATTATATTGTGTATATGTTTATTTACATTTTCTATTGGAATATTGTCATGCATAATTTACATTTTTCTATCACATAGAAAATTAATCACATCAATATTTGAGCTTGATATATTATTATGCCCAGTTCATTCCCCATTAGGATTTATAGTTAATATATTGCAAAATTTGCAAAATGCTAATACATGCCGCGATTGTAAAGAGGAAACCCTGTTTATATCAAATAGAAAACTGTTTTCAACATTGTTAACTAGTGTACATAAATTACTTATTGAAATAAAGGAGCAGCTAGATACATGTATCTCTAAATGTTTGAATACTTACAAAGTTAAATTAGATAAGTATATCTGGATATGTGAAAATACTCAGCAAAATTGGGATATATTATTTTCATATCCAGATAATGGCGAATACAAAATATATACACAAATTTGCAAATCATATGAATATATAATTGAAGGTTGTGATAATAATGCACATAACAACTTACATAACGACTCGCAACCTTTGCACTTTGAATTAGAAGATATTGAACAAGTTACAATTATATATACACTTGTAACACAATTAGAAACTATGACAATACTAGATTCATTTACTATGCTAGATGCAAACTTTGCATATATATTGGCATTATTCAAAGATATTTGCAATTTTAGTAAAGATCTGCATTATCAGTGTTCTAGCAACATATAATTTATAAAATTGAATATGCAATTGTAAAATGTAAAATATAAAGCGGACAGCATAACAAAGTAATCAATAAAACATAAAAAATTAAAATGAACTCTGCTAGATATCAACGCATCCCCTATGATAATAGTTCTAATAATAGTTCTAATAATAGTTCTGATTGTAGTATGATAGATTTTGATAATCAAATTGCAAATCAAGTAGCACGCAATCCACCTCTTGTAATGTATGGACAATTGCCTCCTAATATTTTACCAACTGTTCAACAGGAAATTATGCAAACACATCCTATTACACAGCCTATTACACAGCCTATTATAAATCCAGTTGCAAATCCAAATCCAGTTGCAAATCCAGTATTTCACTTTCAATCTCCAATTATTAGACATAGTTTACACATAAAAAGACTTAAATTAATATTTCTTAATACTATTTTAGCATTATCTGGTTTAATATTAAATTTATATGCTTATAATGACACAAATACTTCATCTAATATGCAAATATTCGCTATTGATATAAAATATATATGCAATTATTTTGCTATAATGACCATTTTCTATATAATTTATATTAGCTGTAATATTTTAATTTGTGGAATTTCATATCTAGTACAAATAAATAATATAAATACTAATAATGTATATTCAGCATTATTTATAAATAGTGTTATATTTCAGTTAAGTTTCATATTAAGGATACTTGTAATGAGTGTAATTATAAGTGCAGCAATTAAAAATATTCCTATGATGACAATAACTATTCCAGATATTCCAGATAAGAGCAATATACTAAATGTATATATGCCTAAATATATGCAATATATGATAATAGACACAATTATATATGCGTGGAATTCATATATAATTGGTATTGGAGTAGAATTATAAAAACTATTTATATGTATAAATAGGCATAGATTCACTTAGTTTCCATATAATATAAGCACCTTTTGGTGGGTTCTTTGCTTTAGACCCAGGTCTAGATACTATATGTGTAAATGTTGGTTTAAATTTTTCATAATAAGGTATTAATTCCAAATTATGTGTAGAAACTGACATATATGTTATATTAAGTTTTTCAGTATTTTTTTTAGCATATGTTAAAATTTTATTCATAAGATATGATCCTAAACCAGGAGCAGAAGAACATAACTTATGAATAAATAAAAAACCACCAGTTTTTTTATAAAGCTTAATTGATATATATGCTTTTACTTCATTGTTATCATGCAAATAAATAATTTTATGATGATTAGCTTTTAAAAGGGCATTATATGTATTGTGAGTAGCTACATGTACTTTATATGATTTAAGTGTTTTACCTCGTGATGTTGATTTTTCACTTTTACATAAATTTAGCGATTTTAAAATTAATGATTTAAAATGGTCATATGATGCTGCATCTGTAACCTCACTTTCAATTAAGTTGCCAAGTGGTGTAGCCTTGGCTATATGTAATGTTTTATTGCGTGTATTTAATGTATTGTTCATTTGGTCATTCTACTATCTAGACATATGTTTTTATTTTTTTTATTTATAGAAATATTAGAAATATTAGAAATATTAGAAATATTAGAAATATTAGAAATATTAGAAATATTAGAAATATTAGAAATATTAGAAATAATAATGAAGTCTAAAAAAGTAGAAATACAAAAATGAATTAATAAAGAATATTCCTAAAACTAAAATCTAAGTAATTAAAAAGAATATCCTAATTAAAGAATATCCTAATTAAAGAATATCCTAATTAAAGAATATCCCTATAATAATTAGTTTAAATAATGGTTAAATATTTATGTTCTAGAGTTAAAAAGATTAAATCTAAGAAACAAGTATCATCATCACTACTAATTGGATCTAGTGTTAAACAAACTAAATTGCAGAAAGGTGGGAGTGCAGCAGCTGCAGCAGCTACTGCTACAGATACTATTAAAATTACTAAAGATGAATTATTAGATGTTTTATTTAATTATGCTAATATTCGAAAATTAATAGTTGAAACATTTAAAGATGCACATGAATTTAATTATAATAGTACCTCTAATGCATCAGACCCATTTCTATCATCAAAAAAACCTGCAGAGGGACACTATAATTTAGATAATTTACACGAATGGTATTTAACAAAAAATCCTAACTTTCTGCCAATATCAGAGGCAAATATACATATGCCTGAACTTGCATTTATTACAGCAATAATAGTTAAAGATTTGGTTGTTTTATTTAAAACATGTAGATTTCCAAAAAAACATATAAATAATAATGGAACACTTGAAAAAAATTTAAAGAATGCTCCAAAACAAACTATCAATCGTTTTGTTGACAGATACAAGGTAGCTAATAAAAAACTTAATAATAGTTGTAAAAGCAAGTTAAATACAGAAATTTTAAAGTTACTAAATTTTATTAATACCTTTATTGAAGAATATAAGTATTTGGAATTTTTAATAATATTAAAACAATATTTATTATTTTTTTATCAGGGTACAACAGAAGATCAAGCTGATGGATCTACTTATATATTAACAAATTTAGATATTTTAGTCAATACGCAACCATTTATATTTTATCCTTCTGTAGAACAAATAAATTTTACTAAAGTTATTTATACTATGCAGGCACCATTTATTAATTTTAGATTACCAAATGTACGAAAACTAATACATAATGCATTTTCTAACATTCTATTTGATTTAGAACATGATATTTTATTTCATGGTTTATTAACACATGGACTAATTCCTACTCCTATATTATATCATCATATACCACTTACCAAAATTGATGGAATTCTTTCATTAATATATAAATATAGTGGGCTTTGTACTATTATTGATAACGATTTTAGGACAGAACATCCACAAGAAGTAACGCAAATAAATACAATCATGCAGAAAATACATTTACAAATATTTAAAAATACAAATAAAATTATTAATGATTTAAAACCATTAATAAATTATACAAAACTTGATATACCTACAGATAGATATGATCTACAAAATGCTAATGCTAATTCTAATTATAGTAAACATCAAAATTGTGTAAAATATTTGTGTACTGTTTTTATATTTGATATTTTACACGAATATGATGCCCATACAATTTATAATGGTTTATATTGTATAAACAATATAATAGAAATATTACGCAAATATTATATATATCATTTAGAATATCATGTAACAGATATTGATTTATTTTATAAATTTAAACCTACAAAAAAAGTAACACAATATTTATTTAATTATATAACAAAAATTCATTTGGATACAGAATTACCTGACACCTATATACATTTTCGAAGTCACAATACCACAATTGGTAAAATAATATTAAATTATATATTTGAACAAGATTATATGCAAAAAATGTTTTCTAAAATTACTCCATATGAAAATTTTTTTACAATATAACAATAGCAATATTCCTTAATTAATTACCTAGTTTTTATAATGTTATATGTTACATGTTACATGTTACATGTTAATTTTTATATCTAACCTAATAAGTATAGAATAGCTTTTACAATTAAATAATGTACATACATAAATGTATAGCATTATTATGCATTATAATAATTGCATGTGCACTACTTGCAAGTAATGCAAATAATAAAATGGCATTATCATCTATTGAAAGGTTTGCAGTGCAGCCACCTTTACCACCATATCACAGTAGTATGAGTGAAGTTAAATATCCTTATGCAGATGGCCCATATTACCATGATGCGCCAAATTGGTTTGATATGTGGGCATCCCGCAATACACAATGGCGCATGAATCATTCAAGTGTTCCTGGTTATGATAGTGATACAATTGACAATGGGGCAACTGTACCTTTACCACCTAAACAAATAAATATTAATGGAAATAAAAGTCCTAATACATTTGAACAATTTACTTGTATAAATAATCCAGAGTTAAAATATAATACTGGAAACACAGGAAACACAGGAAACACAGGCAACACAAGCAACACAGGTAACTCACACTCTGCATTACCATATTATGGTGCTGAAGTTACATCTATTTTTGGACAATTAAATAAACCTGCAGATCAAACTTATGATTGGAGCAAATTTAAACTTGGTGATATTCCAGCAAATGATATGGTGTCTACTTTTAGTCATATGAATACACCTGCTGATCAAAGCTATGATTGGAGTAAATTTAATCTATTAGGATTTCCTAATAATAATATTAATGCTGATGTTAAATCAATTTATAGTGAATTAACACCACCTACTTTTACAAAAAAATGTTAGAGTTTAAGTTCCATAAATAATTTTAGATATTTTTAGATATTTTTTAGACATTTTAGATTTTTAGACAAAAATTGAGTAAATTTGTGCTGTAAGGTTTTACTATACAAAATGGCTGAGCAGACTCCTTTTGGAGAACCATCACAGTCATTTCTCGACAAGTGCGCTACCATGACCGAACCAAATCACGTGCGGTTTGGTACAATTATGATCACACTCAGTATGCTACGAATGTCGAAGAAGAACCTTTGGGAAAAAGATATTCAACCCAAAATTCTAGCAGAGTTATCAGCGTCAGCGTCGGAAGTGTCGGAAGTGTTGAAAGAGTCGAAAGAGTCGGAAGAGTCTGGATTCAACCATATTAAACAGTATGTTGGACAATTTCTTATTAATACCGGAATATTTCATGCTTACAGTGCTACAGCTACAGCTACTGCTAAGCAGAGCCTTGATGATTTGACTGACAAAATAAAAAACGATCGCGACACGGCAGCGGTGTGCTTCCGGAACAATGAGAGGTGTGAGAGTTATGAATCTACATATGCTACGTACATTCGCAATTTAATCCTGTTGATCAAAAGCAGATTTAATCTATTTGTTGATGGACACAAAAAAATGATTGCTTCTGATCTTGCTGAACATTTTCCAAAGATTGAGAAGCTATGCATTACACGTCCACCTTGCAAGAAACCTCCGCTTGAGCTTGAAGATGTTCGCCCATTTAAGGAAGACTCTGATGAAGAGGAACCAGAGGTTGATGAATTTGGCAATTATATTTGAGTTTGGCAATTCTGTTATTGTTTGTTATCAATATTTCCCTTTTATTTTTTTCTTATATATTCTGTTTTTTTCTTTACTTTATTTAATATAGATACATCTAGACACACACACATATCTAGACACACATATCTAGACACACATATCTAGACATCCATAAATTAATTTATACTAATATCAATACTAATATCAATGTCAATGTCAATGTCAATGTCAAATAATTATTTTTTAATTGGAGTTCTAATTATTTTAGTATTATTAATAGGCTATGCATTTTTTAGGCTATTAAGTATGCAAAATGAGCTTAATATTATGCAAATACGCCAAGAATATCAGCAACATCCTTTGCGACCTTCGCAACCACTACAGCCATATATGCGTAATGGAGGACTATTAGCTAATAATATGGTGCAATATAATGGAGCCTATCATCGACCATGGTATAATAATTGGCTTGATTGGTGGTATAATCCATCTCCAAAAAATTACTACTATCGTAATGAACATCATTATAATAATCATAATAATCATAATAATCATAATAATCATAATAATCATAATACAAACAATACACCACAACCAAATACACTGCCACAACCAAATACACTGCCACCAGAACCTATTTCATCACAACCAGCACCTATTCCATCATCACCATCAGCGATGTCATCTATGCAAGCATCTGTTGACATGCAAACACACGCCCCGCCACTTTCTCAATTTCCACCATCAATAGACCCCCCTATTGAACCACATGGTGGTAAATTTGAACCTATTGATAGTAGTGCAACTGGAATAACTGGAATAGGTAGCATAGCTGGGATAGGTGGACAAGTCGAGGGCTTTACAGTTTATCAAAACCCTAATCTTAATACTAGTAATAAAAAACAAATGCAAAATTCATTATATCAAGGACAATATCATGCACCAGATGTCATGGCATCTGAGGCAATATATATGCGCAGTGCAAAATTGCAACCAGCAATAACCATTCCTTATGTACGTGATAATACAGCTGACCAAAATGTCTATCCGCCATGGGCACCTTGGATAGCATAAATAAAATAAGTTCAAACTATCAACTATCACCAATAAATTTCCATAGTTTCACTGATATATTTTTTAATTAAATTAGAATAAATTACCTTTAATTCTACGGTCCATTTAACTGGTATATCATCATTTTTAGTATAGAGATCAAATTTATTAAAGTCTTGTACTACATTTTTCATCTTTTTATCTGTTTCATCTTCTAACCAATTATATGCATTGCTAGAATGCCAAGCATACAAAGAATGGTATCGCACTATATACTCTGCCTCAATAGGTAACTTATGTTTATTTTTTTGTAAAAGATGATACATATATTCATCATGACCAAATGAAACACTACAATTTTGCAGACCGCATCCAGCAGTATACATATTTACACCTGCTTTCTGATCACGATTACCAGCATTTAGCTCTGGCAGTATAAGTGTATCTGGTAAATGTGTACCTGTTATAAATGTATCACCAACAAGTCCCCATTGTGTAGTTTTACTTGTTCCATCTTCATCACAACCATCAATATATAATATTTTACCCATATCATGTATTAACCCTACTAATGGCATCCAGTCACAATCATTATACTTTCCAGATAGCCGGATTCCCTCTGCTACTTGGAGTGCATGAATACTATTAGGGAGAGCAGTATCTGGATCACTTAAATCTGTTATCCCATCTAGCACTGCAAATACTGACCAAAAATTTGATTTCTTGTTAAAGTGTAATGTATATTTATTTATTAGGTAAGTGTTAAAATTATAATCAATATTTGATCTTTGTTGTCTATATGTATCATATATTTGGGTTACTAGCGCATTATTTTGATTATTAAGATTATTACTTGAATAATTGCGGAACATTGTTTTTTTAAGCATTGTGTGAGTATTGTGTGAGTATTTTTATAGCATATCTAGATAGTTAGATTTAAAAATGTTAAATTTACCCAGCAAAAAATACAAGTATATAATAACAGGCATATACTAGCAATAGGCATATACTAGCAATAGGCATATACTAGCAATAGGCATATACTAGCAATAGGCATATACTAGCAATAGGCATATTATTTATAATAACAATAAATAAACATGAATCAAAATTTACTATTTGTAGTAATCTTAGTTTTAGCATTAGCATTTGTAGTACAGCGAAATGCATATATAATTGGCATGTTAATTGCAATACTTGCTGTATATTGCTGGTTTAGTGCTAATTTTGCAAATCCCCGTGAATTTATAGCAGCTATGCAACGGTCAGGTAAAGAGCTATTTTCCCCATGTAGCATAAGTAACCCACAATATTGTGAACAAAGTGATTCAGATTGGACATTTTTGCCGCAAATATTCAGGTCAGGTGAGCGTAAAATTGTAAATAAAACTAATGAAGAGGTTCTAGGTTATGATGTAAATGAAAAGTTAGCTACTACTACCCGTATTGGACCTGCTCAAGTATCAATAGAAACTATATTAAACACAATTCCTATTTTACAAGAATTTAAAATATATTTGGATAAAGTTACCAAGTTTATAGGTAATATAGTACTTGATGATCTAATGCAGTGCAAATTTCTTATAAATAATCTGCAAACTAAAATGGCAAAACTCTATAATGCTGCATACCAAGTTGCCACTGATCCTACATTGCCTGAAAATACATATAATGAGCTACTTTTTGCGGAGCGAGAGTTTGCTACTAATATGAATATTGTGTCATTTATAACTCTAGATGAGCAAGTTAATTACACTTTACAGAGTTTGCAAAGTGAACTTAACACACTTTGTACAAAGTTAAATAAATTTATTATTGATAAAGTAAATGATATCAAACCAGACGATTATAATGTTTTATCTGGGCGATTACCAAATGTAGATGAGCCAATAGCAGCTAATAGTTTAAATTTTGATATGTGATATGTGATATGTGATATGTGATATGTGATATGTGATATGTGATATGTAATTCATATATTTATAATTTGCATATCCTTTAACCACCTAGAATTTTAAAAAATCCTACTCTTGGTTATGCGGATAGAAGGCATTTTACGTTTTGTTTTTTGTTTTTTGATATAATTTCCTATATGTTTTTTTTTAGTTTTATTTTTTAAAAAACCTCCTGCATAATTATTGTTTAATGGTACATAATTATTGTATAATCCTACATTATTATTATTGTTAGAACTTGTTCTTTTATAAAATGTGGTGTTTGTTATTATTTTAAATGTTGGTAAATAATCTATTAATAATAAATTTAAAAAAGGTTCTCGCTTTATAAAGTCCAAGTTATAATCTTCTATTTTTAAATTATTATTTTTAAGATTTAAACTTTTTAAAGAAGTTTTAAGAGTTATTATATAATCAAGTATAAAATAATCTATTTTTTCTATTTTATTATTTGATAAATCTAATGTAAAATTAACTTTATGTGTATGTATAGAGTTATAAATTTCCTTTAGTAATATTAAAAACTCATCTGAATCAATTGAATTATTATTTAAATATAAAGTAAAATTTACTTTAATTTTAGCATCTTCATCTTTAGCATCACTGTTAATTGCATTATAAATAGTATTTGCATATATAAATAGTTCAGATAGTATACTTGTATTTTTAAAAATAGTAATTTCACAATTTTGAAGATATATAGTAAATGTTGTATGTTTATTGTCTGCATATGATGAAATAAGTTTTGTGTATATTATATTTTCAAAAGTGTCATCATCAAAAAAAACATTATTAACATTATTTTTTTTAATAATATCAAATTGTGTAATTATATAATATATGTAAAATGACATAATTTGTTCAATATTAACAAACTTTAAAAGATATATTATTATAATATTCAATAGGTTGGACTTAGAATCCTGATTATGATTTTTTTGTAAAAATATATATAAAGTGTTTATATATGTATACATAGTTTGGTAAACCTTATCATATTTAACATCTTTTGCTTTAATTAGACTTTGTAAGTTAGCATAAATTTTTTTAATATTTTCGCGAAATTGTGTTTTTTTTAATGGACTTAAACTAGAATTTTTTAAAATAGAATTAGAATTATCTAATCTTAAATTAATATTTTCTTTTAATACATAAATTGCTGGATTAGTTACATCTGCACTGCAGTTATTATATTTTTCTTCATCATTAAAACGTAAAGACATATTTGCAACATTAATAAAATGTTCATATTGATATAAAATTTGTATTTGATTTGATATTAACGTATTATTACAAGATCTACAACAATTTATAACTAGCAAACCTGTAAGAGTATTTTTTGCAATTAATTGTGATAAAATTATACCTGCATCTACTATTTTATCTGGTTTTGTTGCATTATTAATATTTTTATATAAACCACTAGCTAATATAGCAAATTTAAGATCAGTTTGCGGCTTATTTTTGGAAAATTTAGTTTCAGTACACATTTGACCAGGATAGTAAAATGTTGCATATTTAAACATATCATAAGCATACGGGTCATTATCTTGAAAACATTCTAAGTTTGTAAGAATATTTTCTTTTTTATTAATTAATGTATTTTTAATATAAATAAATTCATTGTTATCTTGATGTGAAAACCTATTAAGTGGTGTAAGAAAGCAAATTATTAAATTTTCAGGAACTTTAAAAAAACTATATACTGGAGAACCATGACATAACAAAAAATTTATTTTATGATTTTCATTTTCTGGATTTTTTAAATTATCAATTGTTTTTTTTATAGTTGTATCAAATTGTGTTATTAATTTTTCTATATTATATGATATAATAAAGTCACGAGTATTTATTAATTTATAAATACGGCATACATTAGCCCAATAAATCTGTTTTCTTTGTTCAGCAGTTGGTAAATTATCTCTTTGATAACTATTTAATTCCTTAATATATCTTGATTCAAATAATTTAAAAATAGAAAGTTGAGGATGTGCATAGGAAGGTGGGTGAGAGGGGTGAGAGGATTGAGGGAGTTGAGGGAGAACGAGAGAAGATACATTACTGGTCATATTACTTGAAGATTTTATAAATTATTATTAATTTTTAATTAGATTTTATTAAAAGTAATAATAATTTATAAAATACAATGAAATATAAAAAAATAAAATATTATATTGTTTAGATTATAAAAAAATGTATAAAAAATTGATTAATCAAACTTAAACAATACTTACTAATTTATTAACACAATAAATATTTAAATATCTAGATATATACATAGAAACTTGAAACCTGAACATATATAAAACTCTACATAGAACTCTAGAATGCTTATTCCAATTCGCTGCTATACCTGTGGTAAAATCATAGCTGATAAATGGGAATATTATGAACGTGAATTACTACGCAAGAAACTAGCTTTTAATAAAGATGAAGACCCACTAATTATTAATGTTAATGCCAGTGAAATTAAGAAAACTATTGCTGGTGAAATAATGGATGAATTAGGTTTTCATCGTATATGTTGCCGAAAAGTTATGTTAACAAGCATTATACTTATTGATGATATTTAAGATAATATTTAAGATAACATTTAGTTTTTTATAATTTTATAATTTTATTATTTTTTACACCTATAAACAACAAACAACAAACAACAAACAACAAACAACAAACAACAAACAACAAACAACACACTACTAACTACTAAACATAATACCACACATACCTTGCTGGATACGCAAAACATTATAATTAACAGCATAAACATTTACAATACCCTCATCAATACTTGGACACATTGTAAAATTAAAGCGCACATCATCAAGTTTACTAAAGTTACAAGTTCCACTTGGCTGGTGATCTTCAGGCTCTAATGCAAATGTGTAAATATATACATATGCATCTGCAAATGACGAATGATGTTTATACTGTTGATAAAGCCTAAAAAACACTGCTGGTAGTATTTCAAACCTATTGTTGCCATTGTATTTTAACTGTACATTTGTAAAAGGTTCAATATTCTGCTCATTAACTGTATTACTATTAAGAATATTTCCATAATTATAATAATCATTATTTTGTGTAGCAATATTTGTGCGATATGTCCAATACAATTCCTTAATCGGATGATTAAAATTAAGCGGCACATTAAAATTAATAGTGGTTGCGACCATGCTATAACTATTATTAATTTGAAACTGTTCAATTAAAAACTCATATAATTGTGTTTTAGCAAATTTTGTGCGCTCAAATACATCTAGAAAAACAAAATTACAGATAAGTGATGCCGCTGTAATATGAATATTTGCAGGTGGTAATGCATCTGTTTTTTTATACCAACATTGTTCAAAACTTTTAAACTGTACAATTACTTTAACATCTGTATATTGCATGGAAATAAGTGGCAATGCCTGGGAAATAGACCTGCAGAACCAAAATGGTAATGGCACAAGCAAATGTAGTGCACCAGTCTGAGATGTTCTAGTGAATGTTATAAATTTGCCGACCATTTTATAATAAGCATTTTTAACACTGAGATCAGTTGTTAACTCATACCATATGTCCATCATATCACCATATATGCGGTCAATTGGCTCACCACCAAGCTGCAGTTCAATATAGTCAATCATAAAGTTACCAATGCCATTAGTCCAACTAACATTATTTGCCAATGCAGGGAGTTCTATATCTAGCAGTATGTCTGAAAGGATATCGCCTTTTTTCTCAATAATACAGGTAACTTTCTTACCAAAATCTGCAATTTCATTGAAAATTTGGCGAATTGGTTCAGTGCTAAAGTTGGTGTGGCGTTTATAAACTGATGTAAAGTATGACATTTGAGGATTCCCAATTATGTATGTATCTTGCTGGCCACGTGAAATTAATTCTACTAGTGTTCCTGCACCCATTATTATGTGTGTATTGGTTGTTGTATTGGTTGTTGTATTGGTTGTTGTATTGGTTGTTGTATTGGTTGTTGTAGTGTTAGTATTATTATTTTATGTGATATTTTTTAATAATGGATTACGTGGTGATGTGTTTAATATTTTTAATATTTTTATATTTATTAGGTATTAAATATAGGTGATTTGGTTAAAGGGTTTAAAGGGTTTAAAGTTTTATTTAGAGTTTTATAAAATGGCAGAATATAGTTGTCCTACTAGCTCTCCTACTAAAAAACAACTTAGAGAAATAAAACTTGCAAAAAAGACTTTACGTGAGCGTAGTGCAGAAGACCGTAAGAGGGAAATTGATGTTGTATTTGCAAAATTTACTAGCCTAGGTATTAGTGAAGAGATTGAAGAAGTTTCACAGTTTTTTCAGATTGCTAGAACCTTTATAGAGACAGGTATTGGGTCTAGTGGCAAAATAATGGTGCCTGCAATTAATCGTGAAATACAATATTTATTAAGTAATAATAAAATGCATGAACTACAAGTTTTATTAAAAAATGTTAATAATTAAATATTTGTTATTATTATTATAGAAAAGAAAACATTTTATATTATTGTAATGTCAAACAGTACTGCTAATGCTACTCGTGCCTGGGCTAACAAAAATTTCAGTAATTATTATAATTCTGAAACAAAAACATACAAATTAATACCTGGAATGGAAACAAAAGAAGCAACTAATGCTGCTGCTAATTTGGCTAAAAATGAAGCTGAGGCTAGAAATGCAGCATTTAAAGAAATTCAAAATTATAACTATACTGAATTTTTATCAGGGCGTAAAGTTGCAATTGTTTCTGATATAGAAGGATTATGCCCAACTGAATATTATAATAAAGTACGTGAATTATGTTATAACACAGATAAAAATATAGGCATGATTTTTTTAGGTGATGCTCTTGATTATACTATAGCTCCTATTGTGCCACCAGAACACTATGATGCATTGCTCCCTAATGGATGTTCATTAAAATTATTAAAATGTTTAGTTGATGGTATGAAGGAAGGAAATGTAAAATGTTTAATTGGTAATCGTGAATTAAATAAAATTAAAATGTTAGCCTTAAATCAAACACATGAGGAACAATATGCCAAATGGTGGACTAATGGTGCAGATTTAGAGACAATTGTTGCAAATTTTATAAATAGTTACTATGCGGTAAAAAAATATGATAATACAAATTTTTTTAAAGTAAGTAATTTGCTACCATTTAGTCCATATTGGGGTTTGAAAAACTTATTACCAGATTTATGGTATAATGATAATATTAAAAATCCAGCATCAGCTACATTATATGACAGATTTTGCACAATTTTTGGTGTAGATACTAAAGTTGGTACTATTAGTGCTCAAAATAATGTAGACTTTATGCCTTTTGAATTATATGAGAATAATAGTAAGCTGGAAGAGATAATAACCAACATTAGAAATAAATTAAATTTAGAAAATGGTACGGTTTTTGCCATGGGTGTTAAAGCAAGTTCAGTACTTACAAAAGAAATAATGACTTTTAAAGACTACATAGAGGCTAATCGCGCAGCTATGGAAGAACTTAATATAGTTATAAAGGACATGGAACAAGACATTAAAATACGAACAAACCGAACAAACCAAGCAAATAATGGTACAGCTTTACAACTTATAAAAGATGATCTTAAAACTAAAATGAAGACAGTTCTACCATATAATTATACTAAAGATACATTATTGCCTACACTTATAGACAGGAATGAACTAGTAAAAAAAAATAGTATAGAGAATGAGATTAAATCTGCAATTGTATTTACTGTATATGCACGTTTACTTGATTCAAATAAGATAAATAAGATAAGTTATGGCAACTTAGACAATATGGATGGATATTTACATGATTATTTAAGACTGGCTCAAACTGCTGCATATGGTAATATAAATAATGATTTATATTTATTTTCACATGGAAGTATATATCAAAATTTTATAGATGCTAATGAAACAGCTTTAAATAAACTTAATAAATTAAGTAATAATGCGTTTTATAATATTGGAACAAAGGGTAAAATAGTTAAACAGAGTGGAGGTAGCACTGAAATTCAAAATGTTTATGATCATATTAATGCATTTAATACTGGTTGTTCAGAATTAATAATAAAATTATTTAAAAATGAAGATAATGAAAATATTCTGAATACGAAGCATGAACTGCCATCACCAGGAAAAATTTTAAGTACACTTTTAGCCATATGTGCACCTCCAATTGCAGATACATATGGTGCAGGCGCATTATCCCCTATTATAGCTTATAGCCCAATGGGTGTACCCGTTTTAAATATTAATACAAATGGAAAAGTTTTTAATATACATGGTCATATACCTGCAGGGGCTTCTTATAGAATAAGTGTTAATGATAATAATAAAAATCTGTTTACAATTAATACAGATATTTCAAATGGATTAATGAAAGATACTTTGCTATTAGGACTTCCTGGCGGTTCTGAAGACACATATAATGAGAATTATTTAATTATGTATTTAGATAACTTGAGTAATACATCCCCGGTACAATTAGCTTTTGATGGTGCATTGCAATTTAAAAATAATTTTTTAGAAAAAAATCAACAACTTACGAGTCCATTAGAATGTGTAAAGAAAAATGGTTCAATAGGATTATATGTAGACGCAGACTATATAAAACAAGGTAGCACACAAGATAGCACAGCCATTACTTTTAATAACAGTATAGATATAAATAAATTAGCAGACATTATAAATAATGCAAACTGTGCAGGTGTTGCATTTCATGGTATAATAAATAATAATAATGATGACCAGTTTTATTTAATTAGCAAAACAAATGCTGGCCCTGCATATCCCACTTTTCCAAAGGCAATTGGTATATATAACGTCAATCAAGCACAAGCAATACAAGCACCAGCACCAGCACCAGCACCAGCAGCACCAGCACTAGCAC
>Ga0214919_10000852_pt1 | contig 51784 bp, 71 predicted proteins | sample LL1503_MetaG_FD_177994 | JGI IMG/M metagenome (GOLD analysis project Ga0214919, IMG submission 177994) | Freshwater microbial communities from Lake Lanier, Atlanta, Georgia, United States - LL-1503 | ecosystem: Environmental > Aquatic > Freshwater > Lake | place: USA: Georgia | collected...
GCTCGCGCTGACGGCTTTGACATTGTTTATCTTGATCCCGGGCAGTTCCCTTATTGTGATGCTCCTGGTTATCCTGAAGTTAAACTTTCCTGGCCGCGCGGTATTGGTGAGAAAATCGAGGCAGTGGATCCGGACCATATCCACATTGCTACAGAAGGGCCGTTAGGCCTAGCCGCAAGATTGTATTGCGACCGCAAGGGCATAAAATACAATACCAGCTATCATACCAAGTTCCCAGAATTCCTAAAGAAGATGTACCACATACCAGAATGCTTGACCTATGCTTACATGCGTTGGTTCCATAAACATTCAGGACGAGTGTTGACTACAACACCTACCATGGTTGATGACTTAAGACGACATGGATTTAACTGTGATATACGTGCCTGGACCCGCGGGGTCGATCGCGACATATTTACTAGCAGTCTACGCAAAGAAAAGCTCACAGGTCGTCCTATCTTATTAAGCGTTGGTCGTGTAAGCAAAGAAAAAGGTCTAGATGATTTCTGTCAGTTGGACTATCCAGGCGCTACTAAAGTGGTAGTCGGTGACGGACCGTATCGTGCAGAACTAGAACGCAAGTATCCAGATGTTTGCTTTGCTGGATCAAAAACTGGCAGTGAACTTGCAGAATATTTTGCCTCAGCCGATGTGTTTGTGTTTACCAGTCGTAGTGATACCTTTGGTGTGGTCATCATAGAAAGCCTGGCAGTAGGCACACCTGTTGCGGCATATCCAGTACCAGGTCCCATAGACATCATTGAAAACGGTATAACCGGACACATGAGCGAAGACTTAAAAGCCAGCATTGATGTATGCTTGGGCTTGCCTAGAGATCGTGTAGAACAAGTGAGTCTGAAGTGGACTTGGGCACAGTGTTGGGAAATATTTAAGAAGAATTTAATACGTAATACAGCTTACTAATTTTCTGTATAAGCATAGCAGAAAATATTATAACAAAACCATTGACTTATGTGGTTCGATATGCTTAAATAGTATTATGCTCACAAGGCATATTTTTGAAATTTCAACAAGGAAAATAAAATGAAAGCATTATTATTAGCAGTATCATTAGCATTTGCAAGTTTAGCAGTAGCGGCAGACGCACCAGCAGCTCCAGCTAAAGCAGAAGTTAAAAAAGAAGTTAAAGCTCCTAAGGCTCCAAAAGCTAAGAAAGAAGCTAAACCAGCAGAAGCTGCAAAACCAGCAGAAGCTCCTAAAGCTAAGTAATACCAAACACGTAGAAAAGCCCTGCTTCGGTGGGGCTTTTTTATTGAGTGGTCTTTAATGATTTTACGTATGACTTTTAGGTGGTTTTGTCATACAATAGTATATAAGTAATTGTGTAGCAGACGTGTTACAGAATTATGAAAGTAAAGCAATCTCAAGTCGGACCTTTGCAAAAGCATCTCCGATGATCTGATTTGTGATTATTAAATTACAAATACAGGAGAAATACTATGTGGACAAAACCAGCAGCAACTGAAATGCGCTTTGGTTTCGAAGTCACAATGTATGTAATGAACAAGTAATATTGTTCTTACATCATTGACCTAGATACTGACGTATTAAAGTTCTAAATGAAAAACAAAACCCGATTCGTCGGGTTTTGCCACGAATAAACGCTATAAATTTTTTTTATGTGTTTAATAAGTAAAATAAATTAGACAAGTAAAGTTAATAAGTGTAATATACATAATTAAAGGAGAAACAAATGAGTATTATCAATACACAGGTACAACCATTCAAGGCACAGGCTTTCCATAATGGTAAGTTTATCGAAGTAACAGAACAAGATTGGCAAGGTCGTTGGTCAGTGGTAATCTTTATGCCGGCGGCGTTTACATTCAACTGCCCAACTGAAGTAGAAGATGCGGCTGACAGCTATGCTGACTTCCAAAAGATTGGTGCAGAAGTTTATATCGTAACAACAGACACACACTTCGCACACAAGGTATGGCATGAAACAAGTCCTAAAGTAGGCAAAGCTCGATTCCCATTGATTGGAGATCCAGCACACGTATTAACTACGGCTTTTGGTGTTCATATCCCAGAAGAAGGCCTAGCACTTCGTGGCACATTTATCATCAATCCAGAAGGTATTATTAAGACTGCTGAGATCCATGACAATGCTATCGCACGTGATGTTAGTGAAACTCTACGTAAATTAACTGCGGCAAAATATGTTGCTGAGAACGATGGTGAAGTGTGTCCAGCTAAATGGAAAGAAGGTGCAACTACTATCGCTCCAAGTTTAGATCTAGTAGGTAAGATCTGAAATGACTAACAAGGAGTTTGAAGAATATGCTGATTATTGTAGAAATCTTGGCTTTGATAATTGCCCTCGTCTGCAGGTAGCACGAGAAACTCCCTGCGCAGACAATGATCGTGCCTGTAACCTACGATGGTTTGAATCTGTAGGTGATTGCTGTTAAATGAAAAAGCCCTAAGAAAATTAGGGCTTTTTTACGATCATATAATTTGATTTTTTAATAAAATATTCTGAAACATTATTTCGCCTGGATGCCTCTTTAATACTACCATACTCAATTCCATTATAAACTACTGGAGTTCCTTTTCCTTTATTCCAAGGAACAATTTCTCCTGTTGCTAGTTTTGCTTTTCTAACCTCAGATAAATGTTTACGTTGTTCTGGGGTTCTCTTATCAGTACCATTGGCTTTTCTACCTGCGGCTGCTTTAGCTCCAATAGCTTTCCAGTCTCTATTAAGCCATCCTTCGCTGGTTTGCCTAAGGTCTATCATCTTTTTCTTATATTCAGGGTCCTGCCATTGTTTTTTCAGCCATTTAGATTTTTCTTCTTTCATCTCATCATTCCACGCAGCCGCCGCGCTTTCAGAGATTTGCTTACGCATTTCTTCCGAGTGCGTTTTACCAAACATATGATTTTTTTCGCCCAACACTCTTTCACGTTGCTGTTGTTTGATCTCAGGTACATTTTGCCATGCTCGCATTTTTTCCAATGCTTCGGGGGTATGTTTTTTACCTGTCATAGTGCCACCGTGTTCTGCAAAATATTCCTTCATAGCGGTTATAAAAGAAACTCTCGCAGATTCGTATATCCTTGAAGAAACCAGATAATTTCTATCCTGTTTTTCATGCCCTGACCCATTAACCATAACATGCAAAGCCATTGACATTTTATTGTGCCATTTTGGGGGCATATCCATTCTCCATAATAATAAATGAGCAACATAATGCTCTCGCGCTGTTAATTCAACAACATCTTTATTTTTTATAAGAGAATTTGGAATTATATGATGTTTTTCTTTGTATCCGACTAATGGATCACGTGTTTTGGCTTTGATTATTAAAGCTTCATACCATCGTGTGTATTTGTTTTGTTTTATTTCTATAGGCCAATTTATCATATTATTATTATAAACTAATTAATATAAATGTCAACAAAAAGCCCCAATTAAGGGGCTTTTTTTCGACTCGATATTACTTCTTGCTGTTATATACTTTGTTTAACTTTTTAGATGTTTCTGGGTCTGGAGCTGCCACTGGATTCTCTGAACAAGCATGAGGATCACCTTGACCAGCTTCAGTTAAGAAGTTTACACCTTGGTTATCTTTGATCTGACCAATTGGACACTTGCAATCAGCTACTGGTGTGCCATTGACAAATCCTGCTCTGGTGCATTTGAAGCTAAAGCAGTTAGAACTTTGATGAGATAGTTTTTGTGGACATTTTTGTACCACAGCTTTCTGTTTTGATTTAGGATGCTTGACAAAGTGACTAGCCTGTTGTGGATAAATCACGTGGGGAGCAAACAAACTCCAAACTTCACCTTTCTTAGTAGCACAACTTGACCCCATGTTAGTACCACCACCATTTAACCAAGCCACTGACTTGCCTTTAAGGATAGGGCAAGCACAGCTCACTTCCTGATATTTTGTGCCAGCGTTATCTTCGATGATGTTACCTGTTTTAACGCAGGTCGAAGCCGCACATAATGCGTATTCATAATCTGGATGATCTCCACCACAGATTGCGATAGTGCCAGTTGCAGGTGTCGGAGCTTTCTCATGTGGTTTACCTTCATGCTCTGCCCATGCTGTGATGCTTAATGCTAGTAATATAATGCCTAATAATCGTTTCATTGAAAATCTCCTAGTGTTTAAGTTATTTATTAGATAATAAGCATATAAGAAAAAAGTATAACAAAATCATTGACTTTAATCAAAATGTAATATATACTACTATAAATAGCTATGTAGACCACAAGTTTACAAATCTATAAACATTAACCCAAAAGGAAAATAACAATGAAAAAAGTAACAGTAATATCATCAGTAATTCTAGCAGTGGCGTCGATCACTGTGGCATCAGCAACATACCTAACATCTAATTTTAAACAAGTAGAACTCGAACGTGCTACACGCTTGTCAGACCTAAGTGTCACAGCAGTGAAAAAAGGCGACTACGATCTAGCTTGTAAGGCACAATCACAAGTGGTTGATGCTTTGAGTAAAGTTCACACCAAAGGTGATGATCTAGTTGGAGCAGCTGTAAAACAAAAAGAAGATGTATGCCGTAAAGCACTAGTATCTGCTATGAACGAAGTTCGTTTTAATGGATAGTAAGAAACCAAAAAGAAAAGCCCACTTAGGTGGGTTTTTTCTTGACTTTAGTTCAAAAGTGTCGTATAATAACTAGACTACTAAGTTAGAGTCCTCATCCAATCAATACATATATGCGGACTAATTCTAGAACAGCTTCCGACGGGTTAGACTACTGGTGCACACGGTAGTTGTTGAGGACTCTAACTTAGTAGACGTGGGCCTATAGCTTAATGGTAAAGCAAACGACTCATAATCGTTGGAGTCTTAGTTCAATTCTAAGTGGGCCCACCAAAGAAATGCTCCCATCGTCTAGAGGCCTAGGACACCCGCCTTTCACGCAGGTAACACGAGTTCGAATCTCGTTGGGAGTACCAGATTAGTTTCGCCGGCTTGCGCAGAGTGGGATTGCACCTGACTTGTAATCAGGCTTCGTAAGATAGAGAGTGTTCGATTCACTCAGCCGGCACCAGATATAAAGTATATAAAGATATATATTAAGCGCATAAACCCCTTTAATGTATATAATTATATATATTAGCCTCTGTGGTGGAATTGGTATACACGCTGGTCTTAGAAGCCAGTGCCGAAAGGCTTGAGAGTTCGAGTCTCTCCGGGGGCACCAAACAAGGAAACGTGGCCGAGTGGTCGAAGGCACTTCACTGCTAACGAAGCAAACCGAAAGGTTTCGAGAGTTCGAATCTCTCCGTTTCCGCCAAATATAATAATTGACAAATAAAATTAAATCAATTATACTTATAATACTATATACATAATAAAGGGATAGATTATGAAAGCAGTAAATACCGTAGAAAGATATAATATTGATAATTGTATTAAACCATTTGAAGGCAATAGATTTCAAATGATTCTAGCAGGTGCTATACGTGCTCGTGAAATAGCCAATACACGTAATATTGCAGATAAAAATGGCAATCGTAAACCATACGCAAACAAATCAGTAGTCGAAGCACTTTGTGAAATCGATCAAGGTATGTTCGGCGCAGAATACTTAACTAAACTCAAATAGGAAAAATAAAATGGCTAAAACCAATGCAAGTTTTAATATGTCACGAGTAACAAAATACAAACTAGCTGGCTATACTGATCCAGTAGCACGTAATCTTTATAAAAAAATGATGATCGATGCTGAAGCCACATTAATAGCCGCAAAGAATCGTAAGTTTAGTGATCCAGCACAGGCACAAAAAGGTGGTAATCGTCCACAACAAGCACAGGTGAATAATGACTAATGTCGAAGAGCAATTAAAGAAGATTGTAGCCAACCAATTAGGTCGTAATGTAGAAGAGTTAGATATCAGCAACGAATTGCTAGACGACCTGGGTGGAGATTCTCTAGATGCCGTCGAAATAACTCTTTCTATAGAAGAACAATTTAGTATCAGAATTCAAGATACAGAATATGTTAATTTAAAAACATTACAAGAATACGCTGATTTAATTAAAACAAAATTGGAAAAATAAAACATGGATTATAAAGTAAAAGATATAGGATTAGCCGCCTGGGGGCATAAAGAAATAGCTATTGCTGAAACAGAAATGCCTGGCTTAATAGCAGTTAGAGATGAATACAAAGATCAGCAACCACTTAAAGGTGCTCGTATCGCTGGGTCATTGCACATGACTATCCAAACAGCAGTATTAGTTGAAACTCTTATTGCGCTAGGCGCAGAAGTTCGTTGGAGCTCATGTAACATATTTTCGACACAGGATCACGCTGCTGCTGCACTTGCTGATCAAGGCATACCCGTATTTGCTTGGAAGGGCGAAACAGAAGAAGAATATTGGTGGTGCATTGAACAGACAGTTAGTGGTCCAGACGATTGGCAGCCAAATATGTTGCTTGATGATGGCCACGACCTAACTTGGCATATCCATAAAAAACATCCGCACTTATTAGAAGGCATCCGTGGGGTAACAGAAGAAACAACTACAGGCATCCATAAGATCAACGAAGCTATTGGTCGAGGTGAATTTAAGTTGCGTGCTATCAATGTAAATGATTCAGTGACTAAGAGCAAGTTTGACAACTTGTATGGTTGTCGTGAGTCACTAGTAGACGGCCTTAAACGTGCCACTGATGTCATGATCGCAGGCAAGGTAGCTGTTGTTGCAGGCTTTGGTGATGTGGGTAAGGGATCAGCTGCCGCACTAAGAGCTTTAAGTGCTCAAGTATGGGTGACTGAAATTGATCCAATTTGCGCACTGCAAGCTGCGATGGAAGGCTATCGTGTGGTGACTATGGACTATGCTGCAGACAAGGCAGATATCTTTGTCACAGCCACAGGCAATATCGATGTTATCACACGTGACCACATGGTCAAGATGAAACACAACAGCATCGTCTGTAATATTGGTCACTTTGACAGTGAGATTGACATCGCCGGAATACAAGATTTAACATGGGATGAAATTAAACCTCAGGTAGATCATGTGACATTACCAAACGGTAATAAGATTATCATCCTTGCTAAAGGTCGACTAGTAAACTTAGGTTGTGCTACAGGACATCCTAGCTATGTAATGAGTAACTCATTTACCAATCAAGTTATCGCACAGATTGAAATGTTTAACAATACTGAAGATTATCAAATTGGTCACTTATATCTACTGCCAAAACATTTAGATGAAAAGGTAGCAAGTTTACATCTAGATAAGATTGGCGCACGACTAACCTGTCTGACTACTGAACAAGCAGAATATATTGGAGTTAAACAGCAAGGTCCATATAAGCCCGAAACATACAGATACTAACCTATAAGTATTAGCATATGAAAAATCGACTCAAAAAACTTCTAGTCTCACCTTGGACAGCTTTAATCACTTTAGGCATACTTGTCTATGTGATCATGCAAGGACCTCAATTTGTAGAATCAGTTCGACTACGTTATTTTGATCAATTGATCACTAGCCAGCCACGAGTTGAAAACAATATCTGGACCGTGAACATCGATGAAGCTACTATCAATAAGTATGGACAGTTTCCATTCAAGCGTGACAAGTATGCTAATCTAATCGGTGACTTATATAGCCGTAACGCAGGATTGGTAGTTTGGAATGTGTTGATGCCTGAAGCTGATCGTCAAGGTGGCGACCCAGCATTGGCATCGGAACTAGAAGACCATCCAGTCATCCTAAGCAATATCCCCAGTGAAGCAACTAAAAACATTCCTAAGAAACCAGGCAGTGCTGTGATTGGTGCAGAAAATATCGGTACTATCATCAACTATCCTGGCATCATCGCCAACATTCCAGAATTAGAAAATGCGGCTGTTGGTGTGGGCTTGACCAATACCATGCCAGAGCTTGATGGCGTTAATCGTCGCTTACCCTTGTTCGCAGGCTACAATGGCAACCTATATCCTAGCTTACCCTTAGAAGTCCTGCGTGTTATTAGCAATGACGACACATTCCAAGTTAAACTAAACGAGAATGGTGTTGAGAAGATGCGTATTCCAAGTTTCCGTCCTATCACCACAGACAGTGTTGGCCGTATCTGGGTAGATTGGAGTCAGGCAAATCATCAAGTGTCAGCCGTTAACTTGCCTAAAAACTTTAACAAAGGTATCGTTATCGTGGGGGTCAGTGCCGCAGGTATTGGTAATCCTGTATCAACCTCAATGGGAGCAGTATGGCCACAAGACATGCAGGCCGCAGTAATCGGCACCTTGGCTAATAACGTAAACATTGAACGCCCGGACTGGGCACCAGGTGCTGAATTATTAGCTCTTGTCCTTATTAGTTTAATTATATTAGTATTGAGTCGTTGGGTATATGTTGGGTTAGGTGTAGGTGTTGTCCTATTAGGTAGTTTGATTCCTGTGAGCATGTATGTGTTCGCACATTATAAGTTCTTGATTGATGCTATCGTTCCATTGGCTGGTGGAGTATTAGTCATGCTACACGCTTATGGTGTTAAGTTTGTCAGCGAGTTCTTACAGAAACAACAGATCAAGAAACAGTTCGGCAGTTATGTAAGTCCTATTATCGTTGAACGCTTACAGAAGAATCCAGACTTGATCAAACTAGGTGGTGAAGAGAAAATGTTGTCAGCGGTCATGACAGACATGCGTAACTTTACAGGACTTGGTGAGAAGTATGGTCAAGACGTAGAAGGCTTTACTGCTATCATGAATCAATATATGACTGCTATCGCTCAACCTGTGTTTAAGAACGATGGTTGCTTGATCAAGTTCATTGGTGATGCTAGTTTACATATACACGGTGCTCCTCTAGATGATGAGCGTCACGCCTACAATGCTGTCAAGACTACACTGGAAATGATTGAGGCAGTTGAAGAGTTTAATAAACACCTCAAGTCGATAGGAAAACCACCTGTTGGTATGGGTGCAGGTGTTAACACTGGTAAGATACTCGTAGGTAACATTGGATCAGAAGGCAAGATGGGCTATGACGTCTTGGGTGATCCTGTTTCAGTTGCGGCACGATTAGAAAGCCAGACTAAGTCATATGGTGTATTAATGATCCTTGGGCCTGACACAGCATCAGCAGTCAAAGATGATTTCAATGTAGTATGGCTTGACAATATCGCTGTCAAAGGTAAGACTGTGGGATTAGATATCTACACAGTTGGTAAGACTATCGTACACAAACACGAAGAATACAAGAAAGAATACACCCGTGGCAATTGGAAGAAAGCTATTACTTGGGCCAAAGAACTTGAAGCTGATCCTAAAGTCACTATCAAAGAATACTATCACAAGATGATTGCACGTATGGAAGATGGCCTACCAGCAAACTGGGACGGTACTTACCACGCTACTTCTAAATAAGCATATAAGATCAAAGTATAAACAGTTACATTATATTAACATCTTAGAATGTAAATACTAGACAGCGATCTTATTTGTTCTGACCGCTAGGAGATTGTATGTTAAGACAACTCGCGGTAATATCCCTTTTATCCTCCAGCATCGTATTGGCACAAGACCTACCCAAAGAACTATACATGCCTAACGAATCCGGCGGCTACATCGTCCTAACCACAGATGCTTGTCCAAACACTGATGCGGCTAAGTTAGGTTACAAGTATCGTGCTTACGCTACAGAAAGTGACAGTGAAAAGCCCGCAACACACGAAGGATGTTGGGATAGTCCAAGCACAGCGGACGCACCAAAACTACAAGGTGTAAAAATCATACCTTTGGTCAATCTTTGGTTCAATGGTGACATGGTGACATTTCCACAGACTATGTTTGGACCAGAAAAGAAACGTTGGAACATCGCACCAACAATCGAAGTTAAACCAACAGTCTAGCATTTTACCAAAAAAGATGTTATAATAAATTATGAGATACGCGATATTCATACTCACTTTGGTATTCACTTTGACTATACAAGCGAAACCAATCACAGCCAAAAGTTTTTTAGTTACAGATAACAAAGGCTCTGTCATATTAGAAAAGAATGCTGACCGCACACAGTCAATCGCCAGCATTACCAAACTGATGACTAGTATAGTTGTCCTTAACGCACACCAAGACTTATCAGAAGAACTTCGATTAAACTTTAAGAATGCAACAATATATCATACACACTTACCTCGCACACTTAAAACATTAAGCAGAGGTGAACTGTTACAGTTAGCAATAGTAAAGTCAGATAACTTTGCCGCATATACTCTATGCGAAAACTATCCTGGTGGTGTTGATCGTTGCGTGGCAGAAATGAATCACGAAGCACTTGAGTTTGGTATGTATTCAACACACTTTACAGATCCCACAGGACTAGATGAAGGTAATCAGAGTAACGCCCGTGACTTGGTTAAACTTGTTCTAGTAGCAAGTCAACACCCAGAGATCACAGAAGCCAGTGGCAAACCTTTGGTTAGTATACAGGTTAAGAAACGTTGGTGGGATTTTTGGAATACTAATAGTCTAGTTCGCAAGAACAGCGAAAACGTTATCGTAAGTAAAACAGGTTATATCAATGAGTCAGGCGGCTGTGTGGTTATGTTACTAGATACTGACCTAGGTCAGCGTGTGATCGTCTTATTAGGTAGCAAGAATACACATACTCGTATTCCTGAACTAGAACAGATTAGTGTAACTGTCTCTAGTAGAGATCTGAACTTAAATTAACTTTCACCAGAGCCGGCAGATTTATCGTCTTCAGATTTCTTAATGTTATTAATTTGTTTCTCAGCTTCAACACGTTCATACTCGATGGTCTTACCACGTAGGTGTAGGACTGTGTTTACTTTCTGATTAAGACGAATTAGGTCATTGTCCAGCATACGGATACGATCGATCAGTGCGATCAGCACAGTGTTGGCATCTGAGATAACTGGTTTAACTTCTTTAGTCGACCATTCCCATACATATTTGATGATATAGCCCATGCCCACTGCCATGACAATGGGAAAGCCATATTTGTTGATTAACATTACGACGTCCATTATTTTTTCTTCCTTGATAATTTAGCTGTTAGCTCATCAATAGCAACTTGTTGACTTTGGACTGTTGCTTCTAATACCTTAACACGGTCGTCTACAAGTTTATTTTCTTCTACATCTTTAAGATTGCTTTCTTGATCGGCTAGTTGTTTAGCTGTGATGGCCTGTATAGTATCTGTTAGGCTTTTTACTTTAGTATTATACTCATCAACACGTACCTGCGCATCATAAGCCCAATAGGCCAAACAACCCACCGCGGCTATGGCTAGGCTTGCTAATAGATTTTTAACTTGATTATCTTTCATTACAACCAAGCGATTTTCTTGTTCATCATTCATTAAATGTTTTCCCAATTTGTGCGTTGTGTTCGTTGATATTATCTTTTATCTCATTCATTTCAGGACTCAGCCACCAAAGGACTAGTGCTAACCAGATGATCCAAATTAGGGCGATTTTCATAGGGGCATCCATAATAATAAACCTTGTAACATTAACACAATACCTGCACCGGCTAGGACGAAACTGCCCCAGAACAATGCCATGCTAACACTCAAGATACTTGCTGATAATAATACGATACTGAGTTGGTACGCTGTTGAGGCATACCCTACCCAGGGTAATTGTTGTTTATAATGATCACGTGCGGCTTCTAAATCTTTAGCCTGTTTAAATAATGCTGGCTTACCTTCAAGACCTTGTTCATAACTTGCGGCCTTGTCACTGAACTTTTTAGCCTTTACTGGATCAGTTGTCTGACTAGCGGCTAGTTCATAACTAGTTTGTTTAATACTTTTTGCTTGGTAGAACACCCAGATATCGTTGGCCTGTATAGTGTTGTTCATTACCTTGCTGTTGAGACTACCTTGTAGCCACATGTTAAATGCCAATAGTGCCGCAAAGATATTGATAACTAATCCAGCTTTGCTTTTGATCATCTTTTCTGTAGCTGACTGATCAGGTTCTTTACCATCCTTGGGTGGACGTGTGACCATTTTCATCACTGTGTCTGTTAAAGCCATTTGAATATATCCTCAAACCAAAATACTATTACAAAAAATAATATGATTAATCCTGCTAGGCATGTATCTGCTGTGTCCCAGTTCATTGTGGATACTCCACACCTGTGGCCCACTGTTCTAAATGTTCAGCATATTTCCCAATAGCATGATTACCAAAGAAATTAATACCTTCTTTACGTTTTAATCCTACGACGAATCCACGCCATACATCTTTACACGCTTGTTTAAATGTAAGTGTGCGTAAATTACCATAGTGGTTAATATACATAGCGCCAGCTAGGTGATGGAATGGCCATAATGGAACTCTGGCTACGATATCAGCATTATTGACAAAGCGGAATGCTAGCAAGCCTGTGGCTTCCATGCCCTTGATATACGCCTTGTCACCACAACGTGGGCTACCATAGGTAAACAGAGCCTGTGGACTTGGACAATCTTCTGTGCGTTGTAATCTATAGGCTACAATAGTCGCCATTGCCGCACCTAGACTGTGTCCGGTACACCATACTGTTCTTGTTTTACCATAGTCTTTTGCTAGTTCGTGTAGACTAGGCCAAATATTATCTACGCTAGACTTAAAGCCTAGGTGTAGTTTGCCGATACCTGTTGAACTTGGCACAGGAATAGCGTTTAGATCACTGGCGATGTCTGCGAATTCTGTTGGTTGCGTACCACGACACACGATGACTAGATCATCATGATCTTTAAGCCAATATGCCTGGCTACCATTTACATCGATGAACGTAGAATCAAAGCCTAGTTCTTTGAACTTAGCCTTGCCTTCTTTTTCATCTAGATACGCATACTCACTACAACGAGCAAACAATGCCGCTTGCTCTGGGAACGGTTTCATATTGATTGCCATTATATTAATACTCCTATTAAGAATCCTAAGACCATACCAAATATCACAGCCTTGACCATGTCTGCATCGTGCCATATGGGTTGATTCTTCAACCAAATTTTAGTATTGCTAGGTAAATCGTCGTACCATTGTTGATACTTGCTCATTTTAACTTTCCTTGACTAGTTTAATTTCTACTTCAATTTGTTCAGACACAGCTTGATAAAAAAGCTGTTCCATCGCAGGATCGTGTTTAATCTCGTCTTGCATCATTCTTACCATCAGCACGTGCTATACGATCAGTATCTGGTTTTAAGCCAAGAGCGTTACTGACGATAGTATCAATACGGATAACATCGTGATTCATAGTTTTAACGCGATTGTCTAATGCTGTGATAATACCAGCCATGCCCTTGATACTGCCAAGAACACCACCTAGTAATAGTTTGATTGTGAGGTAAACGAAATAGCCGCCCGCCAGTGCAACTGCGATAGGAAATCCTAGATCTCCGATGAGTTTGAAAATGTCGCCCATGTCATGCTCCTTGAATACTGCTTTATAGTTATAACAGTATTTATATTTTGGGCAGGCTTTTAATGGGTCAGGACGTGATGGATGTTGGTGTAGTTGACGTGGCTATCATCATAGCCTATTTCTTTAAATACTGTCTTGGTGTTGTCTAATAATTCTCTGGCAATAATATGACGGAATTCACCGTAAAAGTGATTGAAATTGTAGTCTATTATAGGTTCTAATTGCTTAATAACGTCAGTTTTCTCACCAGGGGTAAGATTACAATACCAGTGTAGCTGATCTACCACAGCTTCAATTCTAGCATCGTTATCTTGTATGGTATCATAACTTTCATCTATAACTGAATCAAAAGTTTTAAATCCGTAACTCTTTAAGTAAGCAAGATTACCGGGAGCTGCTAACAGCATAAACGGTTGCTTGCTAACTATGGGTTTGAATATCTTTTCAGTCAGGTGTAGTTTATCATAGTAGAATACTGTTTCTGTGACTACATGCCAAAATGCATCAATATTAGCGGGCACAGTGATACTATCAATGGTCCTCGGAATATCCGCACTAGCACTACCATGAATATTATCTCGATCTATAATTAGCCTATCAGGCATTGAAGATAGATGTTGTTGTATATGTATCGTTGCGCTAGATGATAATTTTGTATCGATATTGTTAATTTCATCTTGCCAAGAATCAAACAGATTATCTGTAACTCCAAAACTAACCAATCCTCGTTCTATTAATCCGTGTTCTTTTAGTTGACTAATAAAGTAGATCCTATAACTACGATCATTGTTGATAATTCTATTAAATGTAATAAAATCATTCTTATACTGTTTAACTATCGATTTATTGTGGTTTAAGGCATAGTGACCACGATACCAGTCCAAGGCAGCAAAACCATGGAAGAAATAATATAACTTTTTAAAATTATTATCTACGGCATATAAATCAACAGTTGAGCTATACTCACTGGTTGTTAATATGTTCTCGGTCGTATTAGAATTAAACATATCAATATAAGGATCTGATAAAGTAGAAACCAATGGTTCCTGATCATAAAAGAATATTTTTTTATTGGTATTTTCTTTACGTGTAAATACTGATATGGCAGTTTGTTTAATAGGATTAATCTGAACTACACCATTGAACAGATGCCAAAATTCAAAATCTTTAAAAAGTTCTTGATATAAAAATTCGTAGATATGATCAATTTGGAGCATGTATGTTAACTCAATTAAAAACAGTAGGATTCATTGGAATCGGTAAATTAGGTCTTCCCTGCGCTGAAGTGATGGCACAAGAGTATGACGTAACTGGCTATGATATTTACCCTAAGGTTAGTGATAAGATCAAAGTTTCTGATACGCTAGAAGGGGCAGTGGCAGGTAAAGATGTTGTTTTTGTAGCTGTTCAAACTCCACATGATCCAATCTATGACGGATCTACTCCTAGCACACAGTTGGCTAATAAAGACTTTGACTACACTATTGTAAATCAAGTCCTAGCAGACATTAATCAATATGTTACCAAAGATCAACTAGTAGTTTTAATCTCAACAGTTCTCCCAGGCACTACCCGACGCGAGCTCCGTCAGCATATTACCAACGCAAGGTTTATCTACAACCCATATTTGATAGCCATGGGTAGTGTAGCATGGGACATGGTTAATCCAGAGATGGTGATTATTGGCACAGAAGATGGTAGCCTTACTGGTGATGCTAAATTACTACAAGACTTCTACGCACCCCTTATGGAAAACGATCCACGCTATGCAATTGGCACCTGGGATGAAGCAGAAGCCATTAAAGTATTCTACAATACATTTATTTCAACTAAAATCGGCCTAGTTAATATGATACAAGATGTGGCTATGAAGAATGGCAATATGAATGTTGATGTAGTTACAGAAGCTTTAGCACAATCAACTATACGTATCATGAGTCCAAAATATATGACTGCTGGTATGGGAGATGCAGGCCCTTGCCACCCAAGAGATAATATCGCCTTGCGATATCTAGCCGAAAGATTAGATCTAGGCTATGATATATTTGACACAGTCATGCATGCCCGTGAAAAGCAAGCAGAGAATATTGCTAGCTTCTTAACTGATCTACAAAAACGTCACGATATGCCAATCATTATACATGGTAAAGCCTATAAGCCAGATGTAGACATGCTAGAAGGCAGTTACAGCCTATTGATTGGCAGTTACTTAGAGGAAAAACAAGCACATTTTATGTATTGTGATCCATTGACTGGTGACGATATCTCCGATGAATCAGATATTGCTGGTATCATATTCTTAGCACACAATCGCCAGATCACCTATGGATATACAGGTGAGCTACCACAACAACAATTATATTTTAGTCCAGGTCACGGTAGTATTATAGTAGATCCTTGGCGCAGATATTCTACACGTAACCCATCATACAAGGTCATACACTATGGCAATACTAGACTACGTGATTAATCTTGATCCGTGGTGGGACGATGAATATCTACATTTAGACTACGAAGAAGAAGCATTTAACAATCCTTTAGATACTGAACGTTGGCTTAAGATGGGCTATCGTTGTAACTTTGTTGGTGCTATGTGCGACATGCGCAAGCTACAACCAACGTGGAATTACAAGTTTATTGATTATTTTACAGGCCTAGGGTGGAAGGACGTTGGAACTAGTTATTATCGCATGGCAACAGGTACTATATTACCCACCCACCAAGACACTTATAAACGCTATGTAGAGCTGTTTAACCTCGAAGGTCAGGAACACACTATCCGTCGTGCTATCGTATTCTTAGAAGATTGGGCTAGCGGGCACTATCTAGAATTAAAAGGTCAACCAGTGACAGGATGGAAAAAGGGATTTACTCCTGTATGGGCTTATGACGCTCCTCACATGGCAGCCAACATAGGTGCTACTCCGAGATATACCTTACAGATAACAGGACACGTATGAGAATCAACAGCAGTAATGAATGGGGACGATTAAAATCAGTGGTAGTTGGATCAGCTACTAATGCCAATTGGCCCAGCGATGATCCAGTGTTTGCAGAAGAAGTCAAGAAAACTACCTGGACAGAAACTCCTGTGCCCGGTGGCCCTGTACCACAGTGGATTATCGATGAAGCCAATGAAGATTTAGAAATACTTGCAGATACTTTAACTAAACTGCGTGTTACAGTATACCGTCCCAAGGATATGGACTTTGTCAAGCTAGGTGGTATGTATAACTACTGTCCACGTGATCGATTAATCATAGCAGGTAAAACTGTTATAGTTCCTAATATGATGTATCCTTGCCGAAACATGGAAGAAGTTGCCCTAGATGCTATATTAGATGCCGCAGAACATTACATCTATATGCCAAGAGATCAAGGCATGATCATGGATGCCGCCAATGTTTCAAGATTAGGAGATCGTTGGTTGTTCTTAGAAAGTCCAAGCGGAAATAGAAAAGCATATGAATGGTTATGTGCTCAACTACCAAATATCCAAATTGACCTAGTAAACTTCTACAGTGGTGTGCATATTGACAGCACTATAACTCCCTTGCGTGAAGGTCTGGTGGCGCTGAATGCTAGCCGTGTTAATCAAGTGAATTGTCCTAAAGCATTTGATGGGTGGGAGAAGATTTGGGTTGAAGATGTGGTAGCACAGGACTTTTACCAATACCCTTATGCCAGTAAATGGGTAGGCATGAACATGCTGAGCGTAGATGAGAATACTGTCATCATTGACGCCGCTCAGACCCAACTTATCAAGGATCTTGAGCGTGTAGGCATCACAAGTATTCCATTAACCTTGCGTCACAGCCGCACATTAGGTGGTAGTTTCCATTGTGTGACCTTAGATTTAATCCGAGAATAAGGTAAATATTAGTTACAATTTGGAAATACCTTATATGCCGGCTACCTTTGCCACATACACAGAAGCGAGTTTGAACGCTTTTAAATTTAATCCCAAAAGCCAAGAAGTGCTCGAACGTAAGCGAGAAATTCTTACCTCAATAGCACAACATCATGGCAGTAGTCCAGCCAGCGTGTTGTTCTACGGATTTAGCCCACTCATGTTGATTTCCACAGCCAAAATGATCGCTGTGACTGACATCACTGATGAAATAAAAAAATTACTAGACAGCACAGGCATTAAATATGTGTATATCAAAGAAGCTGATTTAAAGGATTATAAGAAACAGTTTGATTGGGTCATAGCGTCAGATGAGTATTTTACATTTGCAGCCACAGAACAGATACAATTAGACAAAGTGCAGACTGTAGCAGAATTAGCGAAAGATGTTATTGTTACTACACTTAGAGATTATAAGAATCAAGATTTTCGTGATCGTGAGTTTAGTCAACCGTTGGCAGTGCGCAATGGCCGTGATAGCAAGATATTCTTAGAGTATCATGACTATGATTATAATGACAAGAACGCTTGGAAGACCACTGTGCATGAAATGACTGGTCTTGATAGTAAAGTAACAGGACCATTTAGTCGTCGCAGTATGTTTTTTAAACAGATGGCTAAATTTAGTATCGATGCAGGTGCTAAAGAGTTTTACGTGCATAAGAATTTAATGTATAAAAGTCTCATGAAAAAGAATTATGAGCATGTGATTTCAATTAGTTTTTAGTAATTAGTTTTTCGAGAATATATGGATATCAATGACAGCCTACAGCCGGTAGTAGCCGGTATCATCGACAACCTCAAAGGAACCATAGAGGCCGAACTTCGCGCACAGATATCTAGCGAAGTCGTTAGTAAGATAGCCACTACAGAATTTGACACTATCGTTACCAAGTTAGTAGAACAACAAACACATTCACGATTAGACCAATATAATTTCGTTGGCAAGAGTGATGAACAACTGCAAAAGATCGTCCAACAGATCACAGATGATATCAACAGGACATTAGCACAAGAAGCCAACGCTAAGATTAATAATTATCTAAATCAAAAACTAGCACAGATCGATGTTAATGCTGTGATCGGTGGCATAGTAGAAAACAAGCTAACCAACCTACTACAAACACAGAGATTCCCAGAACAGAGCATTCCGCACACCAGCATAGACTTTGCAGGATTCAAATTGTCGGGCGATGCAGTCACCAATGGTATCATCACTGGCTTCGGCAGCACGGGCATAGAAGATCGTGCTACATTCGTCCAAATGACTTTAATGGATCATGCTACCGCATTTGAAGGTCCTATATATACACCTGAGGCCAGAGTCAAGGGTGATGTCAGCATTGATGGAACACTAACAGTCAATGGTGACTTCAACCCCAACACAGAAGCATTTATTAGGTTAGTCGATCGTGCCAGCACTGCGACCAAGGCTAAACTCGACGATGATCTGTTCACCAGTTTCAGCGACATCATATTTAAAAAAATACGCACAGAAGGTCTTGATCTAGATAATATCACCCAAGGCGGTAAAGATGTGGTTAAGGGTAGTCAACTAGGTTATCATATCGTCGATACTAATATCAGGCGGTTAGGTGTAGTCAATGATCTACAGACATCAGGTGAAACACTGTTAGTAGATACCTTATACGTGACTAAGAAACGTGTAGGCGTTAACACCATGGATCCAAATACTGCACTGAGTATCTGGGACGAAGAAGTCGAAATTAACATATCCAAGCGTGAGCAGGATACAGGCTATATCAGCACACCACGACACCAAAAATTAGTATTAGGTGCTAACAGCAAAGAAAATCTTAAATTAAACGTTGATGGCAGTGTGCAGGTCGATACGCTGGTATTGGGCACTATCCAGATGACATCAGCACCAACGGTTCCAAACTATCCAGGCACTGCCGGACAGATGGTATGGAACTCAGCACCAGGGCACGGATCAGCTATTGGTTGGGTCTGTTTGGGTGCAACACTTTGGGCAAGTTTTGGTCGAGTGGAGTAATGCTAACACAAGCTACAGTAGAATCATCATTATTAACCTGGATGGAAGAATTTGTAGAAAAGCCACACCCTAGTCTAGGTGGTTGGCCTCCATGTCCGTTTGCACGTCAGGCGAGATTGTCAAAGAATATAGATATTCGACATGGACAAGATCCCTATAACGATTGCGTAAGTTTATCGGACTATGATTGGTCTAGAGAAGTTGTGATCTTTTGGTATGACGATATCGACCCAGAACTATTTATTGACCTTATTAATCGTGCTAACAGCGTGTTATTAGAACGAGATATTGTGGCCCTAGAAGATCATCCAGATACAGAAGAAATTATCGCTGGTGTTAGAATGAACTTTGGTCTATGCCCTATTATCGTCCTACAAAAAAATAGTAAATTAAATATAGCCGCAGATCAGCTTAAAGAAAAAGGCTACTATCACTCCTGGAGCCAATCAGATCTAGATAAAATCGTCACTTGGCGTTATAAGTAATTTCATGCATGATGACAACCTAGAAATATTATATTGCCGTATCGATCTTGGCAAGACAACCTATACACAACTCGATTCAGCCAGGATAATAGCTACTCCTGACCCAACTGAACTCAAACTGGTATTCAAAAAGTATTGTGATCATAAAAAGTTTACCAGTGTCGAACCCATGTGGGACTGTGAATTTATCTGGCTACATAATGATGTCATTGGCTATTATGATTCTACCAATTTGGTTGCTTGGTCGGTGGTAACCAAGTATAATAAAGATGATGTCTACTCTGTTCAGTTTGCTTGGGATTATGCAGATCCTGAACTAAGATTAGGCATTAATAGTATAGAACATGAATGTGCTTATTATAAGAGCCTAGGTTACAAGTATTATTATCTAGGTGAAGCACACAAATATAAACAAAACTTTCAAGGATTTGAAATACTAGGACCAGCATAATGGATATCTATCATATTTGGGCAGACAAAGAAGGTGACATCAGTGATCTAGATTGGGTCAATAACATGAAAGGATTCTTACAGCATCTGATAGATGAAGGTAAGATGGTAAGTTATCGCATCACACGATGTAAGATGGGCTTCCGTAGCATGGATATCCCTGAATGGCATATCATGATGGAATTCAATGATATGGCGCAGTTAGAAACTGCTTTCAAACGTGTAGCACCGCTCGAGGGCGAATTAGAAGACAAGCACAAGAGCTTTAATCAATTCGTCAAAGGCAATATCCAGCACGCTTATTTTAGAGATTGGCCAGATGACCTATAGTGTTCACCAACACTGGGATCCACTTCGAGTCTGTGCAGTAGGTAGATCCTACCCACCCGAATTTTATAGTTACATCACAAATCCTAAAGTGCGTTCTGTTATGGAACGTATTGCCATTGAAACAGAAGAAGACTATCAAAAATTAATCAAGTTATTAGAATCATTTGGTGTTAAGATAGTGCGCACTGATATTCCTGCATCTCAAGAAGAATGTCTGGTAGATGGCAAATTTATACAGCCACCGATGTGTCCGAGAGATTACACAGCTATGATTGGAGATACATTTTTTATGCCGTCTGCAGGGCCAACTGTTGATCGTTGGAATAATATTAAGGGAACAGATTGGCCTGTAAATCCTCCACAGAGTTTGCGAGAATTCCAAAATCTTTCCAACAGAGTAAAATATGAATTAAACAATTACGGTATTAAAAATAAAACACAAACGTTACAGTCATTGGAAGAATTGATCGAGTCCCAAGGAAATAAAATAATCTATGGTACAGGAATAAACACAGCAGAGATTTCTAGAATTGGGAAAGATTTATATTTCGGAACGCATGATTATCATCAAGATCAAACTGCACTTAAACATAAAATCAAAGAATTATTTCCTGATTATAGATGTCATATTACTAATACAGGTGGTCATCTTGATGCTACATTTTGTCCTGTTAAACCAGGATTAATTATTAGCTTATATGATATACCAACATATACTGACACATTTCCGGGCTGGGAAGTTGTTTACTTACCAGGGCAAAGTTGGACTGCGGTAAAACCATTTTTAGATCTTAAAGAAAAAAATAAAGGAAAATGGTGGGTACCTGGAGAAGAACTCAACGATGACTTTACAGAATTTGTTGAGAAATGGTTAGGCCATTGGGTTGGATATGTAGAAGAAACTGTATTTGATGTCAACATGCTAGTCATCGACGAAAAGAATGTAATATGTAATAATTATAATGAGCAGGTATTTGCGGCATTTGATCGACATGGTATCACTCCACACGTAGTAAATTTCCGTCATAGATACTTCTGGGATGGTGGACTACATTGTATTACCAGTGATCTACACCGTGAAGGCGTCCAAAAAGACTATTTTCCAGAAAGTAGATTGACATAACCAAAATTTGGTGCTATACTAGCACTATGACAGTTACCCCTTTACGCGATGATCTGATGGTGCAAGAACAGCTACCAGCCAAAAATCGATATATACGAGCTTGGCAACATATGGTTGCTGTGATCATGCTGAACCAAACTGGACGCAAACCTGTCAAACAAGTCCTTCCTTTGTTCCTAATCAAGTGGTCTACTCCGTATGAATTTACCTTTGCCAATGAACAGGAAGTAAAAGATGTCATCTGGAGCCTGGGCATGATGAATGTGCGTTGGCAAAGACTATATCGTATGACCCAGGATTACTTGACTTGGGATGGCAATGATGCTACAATGTTATATGGTATCGGGCAATATGGCAGCGAAAGCTATCGTATATTTTTCAACAAAGAACGCTTTGAACCTAAAGACAAAGAATTGAGACGCTATCTTGGCTACTAAGAAAATAGGCTTTGCCTGCAAGTGGATTGACCATCCCGATCAAGTCAACGGAATAAAATCTACCGACCCTGCTAAAGAATTAAATACTGGTACAACCACGGTAGCCTGGCTCAATCGACAAACCCGCGAAGTGGCAGAGCAACGCCTCTGGGACTTGATGGTCCATAATATTCAATCAACTTATAAACTTGTCGAACGTGTAGGTAATCTAGATGAATCCCTTAGAATGGTTCGCTTATCAAGTGATATACTACCAGTATATACAGAGTCTACTTGGAGTTATTTTTGGCATAAGCCTGACGTGCGGAATTTTTGCGAACAAGAGTTCAGTAAAGTGGGCCAGCTTGCTCGTAGCAGGAACGTCCGTTTATCTTTTCATCCAGGTCAATTTACAGTTTTGGCGTCTGCTTCTGAAGCTATTGTTCACAGAAGTATAGAAGAATTTGAATATCACACAGACATGGCACGCTGGATGGGCTACGGTCAAAAGTTCCAAGATTTTAAATGCAACGTGCATATCTCAGGCAAGCAAGGTTATCAAGGTATCCTTAACGCCTTGCCGAAACTATCACCCGAAGCACGTAATATCATCACCATCGAGAACGAAGAAGTAAGCCATGGACTTGTTGATTGCCTTAATCTTTCTAAGCATGTCGCTCTTGTCCTTGATATCCATCATCATTGGGTCAGAGAAGGAGAATATATCCAACCTAATGACAGACGAGTTGAACAAGTTAAAGAAAGTTGGCGCGGCCTTCGCCCTACTATGCATTATAGTCTATCACGCGAAGATTATCTCGTGGATCATAGCAGTGATCAAGCACCCGACTATGCCCAGCTCTTAGAGTCAGGCTATAAGAAAAGCAAACTGCGTGCTCACAGTGATTTTTATTGGAACTCAGCTACCAATGACTGGGCCTTGTCATTCTTAGACAGCTTTGACATCATGTGCGAAAGCAAAGGTAAAAATCTAGCTAGTTTCAGTTTGTATGAGCGAGCAAAACAGCTCGCAATTCTCTAGCGAAATCTCCATACCAATCAGAGTCAAGCATATGACGTTTGTTATATTCTGCGATAGGTTTAACCTTAGCTAATATCTCGTCTTGTGGTTGATCGAATAGATACAACATCTGTTCATAGATCATACTATATCTTTTAGCGATGTCTGGTTCTTCATCGTAGCTTTCGTCTATGATATCACCAAAAGTCCTAAAGCCTAGATTGTGCAGATTGCGTAGATAATGTTGCCCACAAAATGCTACAAATAATCTTTCAGCTAGGATAGGTTTAACTATTTTTTCTGTGTAGAAAGTGTAGCTGTTCATAAAGTTAGTTTCAGTGACCACGCTGTATGCAGTTTCGTTATAGATACCAATTGGAACCACTTGACTAATAGATACTCGTTGTCCATGTAGTTCTACTGGTTCGATAGTAAAGTTTACTGGATCTTCGGGAACGGTAATCCCATCCAGGTCCCAGGTATATTCCGTGCTGGGGCGATCCTGGATAGCGATAGCAGTAAAATCATGATCATATAGACCTTGTGAGAAATCTCGCATATAGGTTAGGACTATCTGATCTTCATGTGCTTTCATATAATTATAAACAGCGTCACGATGGCTTCTTGGCTGACCTAATAATACATCAAACGCTTTAGGCTTGACTGCGTATGGGGTTAGCTTGTCTAAGAACGTAGGGACCGCACGATAAAACTTTAAGGTAGTTAGGAACCAATCCATCCAACGATATACGTGACTGTGCTCGGGACGGCGATTAACAAATCCACATAAAAAATAACTGACATTCGGGAGGTCGAACTGACGTATAAATTCATAGGTCCTATTGTGTAGTTCAGAACACAAGATGATTACACGTTCACAATCCTGCACACGATTTACTCGACCAACAAATAGGTCACCATACCCACCTTCCCAGGGAAATGGCACATGGAACACAGCACTTTTGGGGCCAGGTGCCCGGACGAAAGATTCAAAATCTCTAGTAAAATCTTGTCCGATTTGTTCTAAATGGTATTGGCAAACGTCTGTGTCAGCGTAGATAAGCATGTGAATATTTAACGAAATTTTGGTTGACAAATGCTTAATATGATAGTATAATATCACTTATAAACAGTTAAGAAAGGATTCAAAATGGGATTAGATATGTATGCTTATTCGGCTAACAAAGCCGGTGCTCAAACAGAATATTGGGACAACGGTGAGTTTGTAGGCGAAGAATTCAAAAGCACCTGCACAAAACCAAAAGAGATCATGTATTGGCGTAAGCACCCAAACCTACATGGGTGGATGGAAAATCTTTGGGAGCGTAAAGGTCGTCCGGGCGCAGAACGTGACGCTGATACTTTTAATGGTATCGAGCTTGAACTCACTTGGGAAGACCTCATGGAGTTAGAATACGATATCGCTCACAAAGCCTTACCATCGACGACAGGATTCTTCTTTGGTGATGACAGTGATGCTTACTATAAAAAGCAGGATCAGGAATTTATCAAAGAGGCTAAAGCAGACTTGCTCTGTGGCCTAAAAGTGTTTTATAATAGTTCATGGTAGATAAATTAGCAGAGTTAGAAACGCAGATTGGCCTGGTCAATGACATCATGCGTCACACTGACGTGAACGATCCTCGCATGGAACAACTTCGTGAGTTATCAGCAGTGATGTATCAAGAATTAACCAAGCTACGCCCAGCGATGGATAAATTAGATAAACCACTATTAAGTGATGACAGCCTATGATAAAAGAACAAAAATTAAACGACGACTTCGTTTATAACAACGAAGAAGAAGCAGAAATGGGTCAGCTACATGCTATCCATAACAACATGAATGCCATAGCCAATGTTCGTAGAGCATTAGAACAGCAGGCCAGTAAACCCAGTCTTACTCATTGCGAAGAATGTGGTGATGAGATTCCTAAAAAGCGCCAAGAGTTAATTAAAGGCTGTAGACTCTGTGTTTATTGTCAGCAGTTAGCTGAACGTCGTTAAATATTCTATGCAGTATTTATTAGTAGAATATTGTGATCCGCTTAACCAACATGATTCGTTAATATTAAAATATAAATTAAGAAACCATTCAGTTGTTAAAAAATGGATTCCTTTAGTTTTGATCGCTAATAAAAAATATCAAATTGACGATCCTGGTAGATTTTACGGTTTTGATTCGATTGATAATCAAATAAAAAACGCTCTGAATGATATTAATCATTGTGTTACTATTATTAATAGTTTTAAACCAATCATAGATCGTAAGTTAAGTGACATTAAAGATCAAGACACATTAAATTATCTTCATCATATATTTGAAGTATATCATGGATTTTTACAAGACCAAAATCATAAATTTTGGTCACAAGCACCAGATAATGTAAAAATTGCTTTGGGGGAATTGAATCGTCAGATCCATAGATGTGAATGGATTAATCATTCATCAATAGTAGAAAAAATACAGCATGTGGTTACTTGGTATGAAATGCCTAAAGTCACTAAAATAACTGACCAAGAATATACATTAATGGAAAATGGTAGTAATATAGGCACGGTTTATTTAAATTATACTGAAATAGGAAAACCATTATCAGATATGGCATATGATAATGATAGTCATATGGGTGATGATGCCTTTCGACCCTTTCGACATTTAACTGCTGACTTTACTATAAAATTTTATGAAGAAACAAATAATCAAATTAAACAAAAACTTAATATTGTTAAATCATACTATGAAGAGCATAAAGATTTTTTTATGGCCAAGGGATATCATTGGGGGCATCCGCAGTTAACAACAGGTTATATCCCATTAGCAGATTTAGAAGACAGCCCAATTAATTTAATAGAATTACTAAAAATAAAACAATGGGTAAAATCAGTAACATTAATATAAAGGAAACAATATGCCGAACTTAGTACCAATGGTGCTTGAACGCACCAGCCAGGGTGAACGTAGTTATGACTTATATTCACGCTTGCTTAAAGATCGTATAGTCATGTTAGATACAGATGTTAACGAGCATTCAGCTAGCCTTATCGTAGCGCAGTTATTATTTTTGGAGAGTGAAGATGCCAACAAAGACATCCTATTTTATATTAATAGCCCCGGTGGTGTTGTTACTGCTGGTATGGCTATTTACGACACAATGCAGTTCATTAAGCCTGACGTGTCAACCATCGTCATGGGCCAGGCTTGTAGCATGGGTTCATTATTAGCCACAGCTGGTGCTCCAGGTAAACGGTTGATCTTGACCAATGCCCGCCACATGATTCATCAACCTAGCGGCGGTGCTGGCGGACAGGCTACAGACATGGAAATCCAAGTGACAGAAATCCTTAAGATGAAACGTAATCTTACACAGATCTATGTTGACCATAACAGCAAGGGCAAGACCTTTGAAGAGCTAAGTAAAGACATGGAGAGAGATAATTTCATGTCAGCACAAGAAGCAGTAGATTATGGTCTAGTAGATGAAATCATCACTAAAAGATAATTTTTGTAGTAGTCCGTGGTTTCATATTAGAATTGATCCGCAAGGTAATTTCTTACCTTGCCGTTGGTCTACTATCAGTGATTCACAATATCATATCAGCAATACCTCAATAGTCGACTATATAAATTCTACCCCCATGCGTGACCTTAGAAAATCAATGTTGCAAGGACAAGCCGTTAAGGCTTGCCAATCTTGTTATTATGAAGATTCTATGAACAAGGTCAGTGGTAGGCAAAAGCAATTATTAAAAAGCGCAATCACTGTGGTAAATTTTGATAAAACATTTTGTTCTACTCCGCATTGGGATTTATTTGCTCATAGTGCTGAAAATCAAGGACACACAGATTATTTGCCAGTGGATCTACAGATCGACCTTGGTAATACCTGTAATAGTAGTTGCATCATGTGTGTGCCAAAATACAGTAGTCGTCTGGCAGTAGATTATATTAAGTTACATCAACTCAATCCTGATTTATTTGAAAATCCCAATACTGGAAAGAATTGGTCCGACGATCAAAATTTGATTAATAAATTTGTTGATGAATTAGCACAGTTGCCTAACATCAAGTATATTCATTTTTTAGGTGGTGAAACTTTATACCTTAAAAGTTTTTATGATATCTGTGAACGGTTGATAGATCTAGGTATCAGTAAAAATATTATCATAGGTACTACCACCAATGGGACTATATATTCACAACAGTTAGAAAATATCATTAGTTCCTTTAAAGAGGTGCACCTTGGGGTTAGTGTAGAATCCATGCATTCATTGAATGACTATATACGTTGGCCTAGCGAAATATCCCAGATAAAAACTAATTTAGATACGTTCCTGGATCTAAGGAACAGAACAAATTTACAGATGTCTCTGAGGATTACTCCTAACATATTAAGCATATTCCATATTGATACTATTTTTAGATATATGCTAGATAATCGTATCATAGCAGAAAGCTGTAATATTTTACAAGACCCTAGCTGTCTGAGGATAGAACTATTGCCTGGCGAGTTAATACTACATGCTCTGGGCAAGATCAACCAAGTTATTATCGACTATGAACTTGAGGCACCCGACGGAATTATATTAAATAGGCGCAGTCCTGAATTCATTGATCCAGTAATACGTGCGGTGATATTTGAATACAAGCATCTATTAGAAAATATGCCTGGTCCTGATCATGCAGAAGATGAACGAAAAGACCTGATTAGATTCCTTGGCTCATTTGAGAAATTACGAAAAAATAATATATTAGATTACCTACCAGAATATGAAAACTTTCTCAGAAGCTACGGCTATTAAATCCAAATTATTATTAGATCTATATCTAATATTATCAGACCCAGCAGAAATACAGCTAGGTAATGACATCACTGTGTCCGGCCAGCTACAAAAATTAATGCCTATAAATACCCCAATATCAATAAAGATCATAGGGCAAACAGAAATAATCAAATTTACCATTGATGGTATAGATATACCTAACTATCATTGGTGTCAAACTCAGGATATCCGGACCTTGCATATCCCTTGTTTTTATCCTTGGCTCCATGACATTACAGGACAGGGTTGGATCGCATAAGTTATTGATTTTAAACAAGTTTTATTTTCACATTTTCTGTTGATTTTGGTTGACTTTTTGGTTGTTTGAATGTATAATGTTTACATTAACAATTAATAAGGAGCAAACAAAATGGATATTCAAGCAATTCACAACGAAGCTAAAAATGCCGCAATCCAAGCTGAAAACGCTTATCTAGCCCAATACGGTGAACCATTTTACTGTGGGTTTGCTTGGGTAGATGTTTTTGTAGAGCGCACCAACAGCAAAGAAGCTAAAGAATTACTTAAAATCGGCTTTAAAAAGAGCTGGAGAGCTAAATGTTTGAACCTTTGGAGCCCTGGTGGTTACAATGGTCAAAGCATGGACGTTAAAGAAGCCGGTGCTCATGCCTATGCCGAAGTCCTAAGCAAGTATGGATTCAAGGCCTACATGGGCGCACGAGCTGACTAATCAAGGAGAACTTTATGAGTAATTTATTATGGTTTTTATTAGGTGCTGTTTTAATGGATTTTATCTGGGGATGGAAGTTTGGTATTCCACAGTTACTTTGGAATAGATTAAGTTTCAAAATCCATAAACTAGCCAGCCGTTGGAAATATAGGTAAAAATTGGTTGACAACCAAACCAAAAGGTGCTATAATAGCTGTATGGAAATTAGAAATTATACAGAATTAACAAGAATATGTGGTGGCAACATCACTCCGCAGGCACTTAAACTAGTGTTAGCGGACATAGAATTTCAAACTACTGCGGTCAAACAGGAGTTCTGGCAGTATATGTTTGAGATGGGGGAAACTTTCGGGGATATCCAAAGTTTCATAGTTCAAGATAGTAATTTAAACAAGGATAAAAATTATGCCTAGATTTGAAGTTATGTATAGTATCGTTAACAATATTACCGAAGGTGACTTTGGTTATAGCGGTCCTAGCAATTACACTACCACTGTTGAAGCATTTAATCAAGTATATGCTGAAAACATGGTGCGTAATTCCAATGGTGGCTCTGCTCACTGCTTGGTCCGTAGCTGTCGAATGATTGGGTAATTTTTATCAATAATAGAAAAGGAAATAATATGTTTAAAGTAATCGGTATTTCAACACTTAACGGTGTTACTAAAGTTCGTTTCGCTAACGATATGGTTAGCCGTGTTAAGATCTTAAACAAAGATGGTCATAAGGATATCAACCTTATCGAATTACCAACAGCTTTGTCTAAGTCTGATGCAGTTAAGCATTTGAAAACAACTGACTTATATACTAAATTTTCTGCGGCTATTGACGCGGCAGATGCCAAGTATAACAGTCAGGGCACTGTTAAAGTAACTAAGCCAAGCCTAGAAGCTATCAAGGCTCGCGCCGGTATTGAAACAGAAGTAGAAGTGAACCCTTCTTAATTGAAGCGTGGGAAATGAAAAGGTCCTTAGGGGCCTTTTCTCTTTATAAATATCTGTATGAACAAAGACTATTATTATACAGAACAAGAATGGGCTAAGATGGTTGGCTACGGACCAGTTCCAGCCGAGCGTCAACAGCCAAAAGAAGACCAACACTGGAATGGTGAACAGCAACTTAACAAGTCAACAGGACAAGTTGAAGTTTACTATAACGGTATGTGGACAGCTCGTTGAATAAATGTCCTATACCTGGTGGTCCAAAAACCCGTTGGGTAGTGTTTGGTGCTTTTATATTCTTCTTGCTTAAAGGAATAGTTTGGATAGCATTGGGGATATTAGCATGGGCGAGATATTTTTAGTAGGTATCGTGGTTATCATACTATTAGTCATGGCAGAAGAATTTTTAGAAGCCTATGACGAATGGCGCAAGGATATTGACGAGGACGAGTTTTAAGAATTGTTGTAATCCCTTCGACGTGAAGGCATGTTGGACGGCGGTTCGATTCCGCCCAGGTCCACCAAAAGTATATTGTCACTAAGGTCCCGAAAGGATTATGTCTTTAGCTAGATAGTGTACTTTTGATGGGCCTGACCAGGTTTCGACAGCGTGAGATAGCGAACAAGGCAACACAGTAGGCGATGACTGTAAATCAAGCAAATCCGTAAATGCAGAAAAAGCAAATACACTTGGTGTTGCTAAATTTAGCGTAGGCCGTGACTTCCGTTTCGGTTCTGCTAAAGAGGCAGCTGTTTTAGCTTAATCGCTTAAACAACCGGGGAAGGAAATTCCTGGCAACAGAAACTACCAAAATGCACCCTCTGGGTGCATTTTTTTGGCATAAATTTTGGTTGACTTTTGGTTGAAAAGGTGCTATAATAGTAGTATAAACAATAAAGAAGTGGAGTTAAAAATGGCAAAGAAATATAAAATAGAGTTTGATAAAACATACGAATTCGACCTTAAGGGAAAAGTTCAATTTGGCGACATGCCCGAGCAGGCTATCTACGAATTATATAAGGATGGTCGGGTGGCAAGTAAGTTTTTAGAACATACTATACCTACATGGTTCCCAGAAGTCGAATTCGTTGACCAAGATGGTTACGATCACATTGACAAAAATGATGTCAAATATGACCTCAAGGGTTTTACCAAAGGTGGTGCTGGTTATGCTCCTAGTAATATGATCGGTGCTGGCCGTAAAATTAATGTGACAGAGATGCACGCCCATGCTAAGACTATTAATTATATTTTCTCTGATATCACAGAGTTCCCTAAGGTTCGTGTAGTGTTTAAACGCGGTGAGGATATGGTGCGTGATTATCCAAATGGTAAGATTAAACCTAATCAACGTGAGAAGTTATTTGGATAGAATATATACTATTATACATGGCTAAAAACAAATCTAAAGAACTAGATCAATACTACACTGGTCCAGCCCTGGCTAGATATTTCTTGGCTAAGGTCCAAGAACTGTTACCCTACGATGATTATGATACAGTATTAGAACCCAGTGCCGGCACAGGCAGTTTTTACAATCTATTAGACACCAGACGTGTTGGGTTGGATTTGGATCCTAAGTGTCCAGGAGTGCAGAAACAAAACTTCTACGATTACGTAGCACCTGTCCCGCATGATAAGATCTTAACTATCGGCAATCCACCATTTGGTAAGAATGCCAGTGATGCTGTCAAGTTCTTCAATCATTCAGCGAAGTTTAGTCAAGCGATAGCATTCGTCCTTCCTAGAACATTCCGTAAAGCCAGCATCATCAATCGATTGGATGAAGACTTCCATTTGGTATTTGATGAAACTGTTCCAGATGGTAGTTTCATACACGATGATAAGCCCTACGACGTTTGGTGCACTATGCAGATTTGGGTGCGCAAAGAAACTAAAAGAGTAAAGATAGCAGTTAAAAAACTATCTGATGCCAAGGACTATTGGGAAATAGTAGAACCCAAATTTGCAGACTTCTGTGTGCAACGTGTAGGCGGGCGTGCTGGACAGGTCCGGACCGGTGCAGACTTTCGCAAGTTCAGTCCGTTGAGTCATTATTACATCAAATCCAATAATCCAAATACCTTAGCTGTATTCCAATCATTGGATTATGAAGATTTAAAATACAACACCGCTGGTAATCCGAGTATCAGTCCCGGTGAGCTGGTTAACTTGTTTTTTGACGAAGCTCAAAAACGTAATATCTAACAAATCGCTTGACTAAATATTCTTGCTAGTATATACTAGTTGTTTCGTGCCTAACTTTTAGGGCGAGGCGAAAAATTTATTTGCTTAATAAGGAGAAATAAAACCATGAAATTAAATCCTCTACACGACCGTGTGGTTGTCAAACGTACCGAACCCGATACAAAAACATCCAGCGGTATTATAATCCCAGATAACGTCGCAGAAAAACCAGATCAAGGTGTCGTCCTGGCTGTAGGTGCTGGCCGTAGAACAGAGTCTGGCACACTTGTGCCTATGTCATTGACAGTAAATGACACAGTTCTATTTGGTAAGTTCGCTGGTCAGCTGGTCAAGATCAAAGGTGAGGAAATGTTAATCCTCAAAGAAGAAGAAATCTACGCAGTTATTGAAAAAGGAGAATAGTTATGAGTGCAAAAGATGTGCAATTTGGCGAGTTAGCTCGCGGTAAAATGATTGAGGGTGTAAATATCCTCGCTAACGCTGTTAAGGTAACCTTAGGTCCAAAAGGACGTAATGTTATTATCAGTAAAGCCTATGGTAGTCCACATATCACCAAAGACGGTGTTACTGTGGCTAAAGAAATCGAATTAAAAGATGCCTTACAGAACATGGGCGCACAGATGGTTAAAGAAGTAGCGTCAAAGACAGCAGATGATGCTGGTGACGGTACTACAACAGCTACAGTTCTAGCACAGGCTATTGTCCGTGAAGGTGCTAAGTCGGTTGCGGCTGGTATGAATCCAATGGATCTTAAACGTGGTATTGACAAGGCAACTGCCGCAGTGGTAGCTGAACTTAAAAATATCTCAGTTCCATGTGATACGACTGCTAGCATTGAACAAGTGGGCACTATCTCTGCTAACAGCGACAACGAAATTGGTAAGATCATCGCCGACGCTATGGAAAAAGTTGGCCGTGAAGGGGTGATCACAGTTGAAGATGGCAAATCACTAGCTATGGAACTTGAAGTAGTTGAAGGTATGCAGTTTGACCGTGGCTATCTAAGTCCATACTTTATCAACCAAGGTGACAAGCAAGAAGTCCATTTAGATGAGCCCTACATTTTGATCTATGAAAAGAAGATTTCAAGCATTAAAGAAATCCTTCCAGTATTAGAGCAAGTGGCTAAAGCAGGTAAACCCTTGTTTATCATCGCTGAAGACCTTGAAGGTGAAGCCCTAGCAACTCTAGTAGTAAACAACATGCGTGGCACTATCAAAGTTGCGGCTGTCAAAGCACCAGGTTTTGGTGACCGCAGAAAAGAAATGCTTAAAGATATCGCTATCCTAACAGGTGGTGAAGTGATCAGCGAAGAAGTTGGTATGAAACTTGAAGATACTAAACTTGAACAACTTGGTCAATGTGGTCGTGTTGAGATTAGCAAAGACAACACTATCGTTATCGATGGTCGTGGTCTTGCTGAAGATATCACAGCACGAGTAGCAACTATCCGCACACACATTGATGCGGCTACAAGTGATTATGACAAAGAAAAACTTCAAGAACGTCTTGCAAAACTCGCAGGTGGTGTTGCTGTGATTAAAGTGGGTGCCGCTACTGAAGTAGAAATGAAAGAGAAGAAAGACCGTGTAGACGACGCTCTTCATGCTACTAAAGCCGCAGTTGAAGAAGGTATCGTAGCTGGTGGTGGTGTAGCTCTGGTCCGTGCTAAATCAAGTATCGTTAATCTTAAAGGTGACAATGCTGATCAAGACGCAGGTATTGCTATCGTCCTACGATCAATCGAAGAACCTCTACGTCAAATCGTGCAAAACGCTGGTGTAGAAGCCAGTGTTGTTGTTAACGAAATCATCAAAGGATCTGGTAATTATGGCTTTAATGCCGCTAATGATACCTATGGTGATATGTTGGCTATGGGTGTAGTTGATCCAACTAAAGTAACACGTTGCGCACTACAAAATGCCGCTGGTGTCGCTGGATTACTGTTAACCACAGACTGTGCTATCAATGAACTTCCTAAAGAAGAACCAGCACAACAACCGCAAGGCATGCATGGTATGATGTAATTAACTACGTAGTTAATACTAAAATAGCACCTCCGGGTGCTATTTTTTTGTCTTTAAAATACCATATAATAGTTTTTTCATCTGCGGCATAAATATCTTAAAGCAAGATCATAATAGCACATTTGGGAGATATGGAACAATGGCTAACTCTAACTTTGTGGTTCATAATGGACTCACAGTAGGCCAAACAACAATCTGGGCAGGTAACGGCGACGTAACAATTTCAGGTAACCTAACGGTTGTTGGCAACAGCACACTTATTACAACACCAACAATTGGCGGAGTAACTGACGCTTCTCTCGCAGATGCAACTTCTTTAGCAATCGCTTTAGGTGGATAGGAAAACATAAAAAATGGCAAATACCTTTTATAGAAAGACAAGTTCAAACGTTGGCACTACAGCAACCACAATCAACGGTTATACCGTTGGTGGAGCAACTACATCAGTGGTGTTGGGATTATCATTAACCAATGTTACTGGTGCACAGATTAGTGTCAGCGCATTTATATCGAATGCTACAGCATTGACATATCTGGTTAAAAATGCTCCTGTATCAGCTGGTGGTGCATTGGTAGTAGTTGGTGGTGATCAAAAGGTCATTATCCAAACCAACGACAATGTTAAAGTAGTTAGCGATACAGCATCAAGTCTTGATGCGATAATGAGCATCATGGAGATAACATAACATGCCTTACGTTGGCTTACAACCAGTAACCCAGGTTCTATCATCTGCTACGCAGTATTTCAGTGGTGACGGAACAACGTTACAATTTACCCTACAACAAGGTGTCAGTAAAGCATCTGACCTTGTTATCGCTGTTGGTAATACCTATCAAGTTCCCGGCACAGATTACACAGCCGCAGGCACAACTTTAATTTTTAATGCAGGCAAAGCACCTACAGCAGGTACTAATAATCTTGCAGTGACATTCATGGGCGGTAGCTTACAAACAGTTTATATAACTGCTAATGCTTACCCAACTGGTAATACCGTATCTCCAGCAATTTATGCTGTCACAGCAGCATCTACAGGTATCCATTGGCCAAGCACAACTTCAATGGCATTTACAACAGCTGGTAACACACGCATCACAGTCAGTAACGATAGCTCGGGTGTTGCATCATCAACAGGAACTGGTGCACTACGTGTCAATGGTGGTGTTGGTATCACTGGCGCTACTTATGTAGGCGGTGTGCTTAATGCCACAGCCACTACTCCGTCATCCTCAACAACCACAGGCGCACTAGTAGTTGCAGGTGGATTGGGTGTTGCAGGTGCTACTTATATTGGTGGCACTGTTACGGTATCAGGTGGATTGACAGTTGCTGGCTCGTTTAACACTACATCAACTAACAGCTTGGTCGTTAATACCCCATTCTTGTTCTTAGCCAATACCAACGTTGGTGACGCAGTTGACCAAGGATTTGTTGGAACCTATGTTGACACAGCCACACGTTATACAGGTTTATATCGTGCAGCATCAGATGGACGTTACAAATTATTTACAAACCTTACAGTTGCTCCGACCACACTAGTTTCTAGCAGTGACGCTAGCTTCCGCTATGCTGACCTTTGGGTTGGTAACTGTAATGTTTCAGCATCAACAGATTCAACTACATCATTGACAGGTGCGTTGGTAGTTGGCGGTGGTATAGGTGCTAAAGGCACTATGTATATCAATAGCCAAAACAATGCGATCGCTATTGGTAATGGTGGAACTAACGGCGTTGGTAATATTGGTGCGAGTGGTGCTACATTTAACACAGCATTTATCAGATCAACCTCAGCACAATACGCTGACGTTGCAGAAAAATACACATCAGATACAGATTATGAACCGGGCACAGTATTAGATTTTGGTGGTGATCAAGAAGTTACATTATGTGATTCAGACATGAGCAACCGAGTAGCAGGGGTGGTATCTACACAACCAGCTTACTTGATGAATGATGCTATCCAAGGTGATCATGTGGTTTCTCTAGCACTGCTAGGTCGTGTGCCTTGTAAGGTACGTGGTCCTATAGTCAAAGGTGCCATGCTGGTATCAGCAGGCGACGGCTATGCACGTGCAGAAAACCTACCACAAGTTGGTACTGTAATCGGCAAAGCATTAGAAGATTTCAACGGTGACCAAGGTGTCATCGAAGTAGTAGTTGGCAGGAACTAGGAGAGAATATGGCATACTTAGGCAATAGACCGCAGGCTGGTAACTTTGTTAAACTTGATGATATCAGCACACAATTTAATGGTGTTTTATCAACTTTCAATACCACTGTCAGTGGGGTCGCATATACGGTAAGTAATCCATATGCTACGATTTTCGTAGGTGGTGGCAATGTTAAACAACCTGGTATCGATTACAACTTTAGCAGTACCACTATCGTGTTTAGTTCAGCACCTCCAGCAGCATGGTTAGGCAGCTCATGGTGTATGGTATTTGGTGATGTGTTGACTACTAGTATTCCGAGCGATGGGACTATTACCAACGCTAAACTAGCAGCTGGTACTATACAATACGATAGATTAGCATCAACAACGCAGGCTACGATATTAGCTAATGCATTACTTTTTGGTTATTAACTAATAGATTATTTTTTTGGGGCATAAAAAATGGCAAGACAACAGATTAAACAATACTTATTCGTACCTGGAGGCGCAGGTGTTGGTAAGATTATAATTCCTGGTAACTTTAGTAATGCGTCGATCATCGCGATCTTAAACACTACTAAACAGACATTTATCTATAACTTTGCTGATTCGACCTTGTTAGGTACAGTTACTTGGTCAAGCACACCAGACGTTAACTTTCCGCAGAGTATTGACGGTATAACCACAGTTACATTCACAACCAGCACTTCAACTATGAGTGCCAGTGATAAACTAGCGGTCTATGTAGAAGTAAACTATCCAGCACAACGCCCCTTTGCTACAGATGCTGTTGAACGACTACGTGTTGCTAATCCAACATCACTAATCGATGCTGACTTTGAATACGGTTTACAAAATACTAAATGGCAATCACTATTCGTCAACAACGACAACCCAAGTATTTTTGAAGTTCCAGGTTCAGACGTATTTCCAAACGTGGTTTCATATGCTGGTTACATTGGTAATACTTTAATTACCACAGGAAATATCTCAACTATCAGTAATGGTCTGTTTGTTGGTAACAATACTCCAAACTGGACGCAGAACGACTACGCACTAATACAAAATACAGACCCAGCGGGCAAATACCCAACCACAGCCTACTTGACTAGTAACGTGGCTTCATTGAACCAATCAGTATTGGCATTCAGTGGTAACGTCAACGGATTCGCAGTCGGTGACAATGTGTTATTAAGCTACTTTGCTAACACTACAGTATTGACCTGTCAGACAGGTAACTTGGCACCCGGTGCAACATTAGTTTCTGTTGTAGGTGCTAACACTATCGCTAACGGTAGTATGTTGATGTTCCAAACAGGTAACACAACCAGTGTCAACGGCTTCGTCACAGAAATGATGACAGTATTAAATATTTCAGCTAACGCTGTTCCGGGTTCTACTGGTGCTAACCTAACAGTGGTTCGTAACAGAATGGGCACTAACCTAGGTAATGCACAGATCATCAATGGTTATGCAGTGCATGAAGTCGGTAACACAGAAATTGCCAACGTGACTAGTATCTCTTCAAGAACAAGTATGATAGTACAACGTGCTTATATGAACACATGGGCGGTAGATAACATGCCTGTAGGTACTGTTATCACTAAACTACATTATGACGCCGCAGGCACATCAGGCACTAATACAGAAATAGTCAAGATGACTACCATCGGTACCAACCGTGGTAATATCGCACAATTTGGCCGTGGTCAACTAGGTACCAGCGTAGGCTCAGTGGCATTTGGTGCAGGCAGTTTATTACTAAGATTATCAGGTATATTCGTGGCTGGCGATGCTAATTTGCCACGTATTGGTATTAACTTACCAGGACATCAGTTTGTTGCTAACAATGCTCTTTCAACACAGAATCACACTAATCCAAACAGCGAAGGTCAATATCAGGTTAATAATCCAGTAGATGTGAACTATTTCAACTACTATCCACGTCGTGTTAGTGGATTTAACATTGGTTATCCGTTAAATCGTTGGGACTCATATATTCGTTATGCTGGTTTCTATGGTACAGCGGCACTTCCTCCAGTTGTGCTTACAACAGACGGTGCTACACCTAGCACGATCACAGCCACAGCGGCTTATGCACACGGCCTATCGCCAGGTACACCAATCCTAGCTAACATCGCCACTGCTGGTACTAATGGTCAATATGCCCACGGTGCGTTTACTATCTTAAGTATCCCTTCACCACAGACATTTACCTATCAAGCACGAGGTGGTGCAGCAGTCACTGGATCAGTGATTGGTGTTGTTTATGTGCGTCCAAGTGCATTCTTTACACACAGAGCTGGTGACGGTGGTGTGTTACTAGGCACAGGAACTCCGCATACCGGTGCTAGTGCGTCAAGACAAAGTAAGAAATATTTCCGTTACCAATCTGGTAAAGGTCTAATGTGGACTTCAGGTACCTTATTAGGTGCTAACTATGACGTAGTATCAATTAGTGCTACAGGTACAGGAGTTGGTAATACCATCACTATCACCACAGACACACAACACGGCTTACAGATTGGTGCTAACGTTAAACTAAGTGGTATTGACACTCCTGGTTACAATGCTTTCTACCTAGTGCAGGCTATCATCGGTGACTACACATTCCAAGTTAATGCTATTTCAGCATTAGGTAATACTGGTGCTATCTCAGGTGGCATCCGTTATCAAACTGCAAGTCCTGGTCCTAAACTCGCTACACGCAGTTGGGTAGGTGCTAGTGTGCGTGCTGGTATGATGGATGACCAAAACGGCCTATACTGGGAAAATACTGGTGTAGCAGTCAACGTGGTCCAACGTAGTTCAACACAACAAACAAGTGGTTATATCTCAGTTGAAGTTGGTACTAACTTGCTAACAGGTGACGGCAGCACGAGATTCACACAAGAATATCGTGTAAGCGACAAGGTCGTCCTACGTGGTATGGTACACACGATCACATCAGTTATCGATGACAATCAAATGACCATCGCTCCAGTATGGCGCGGCCTAACTAACCAAACACGTATCAAACCATTTAAACGAGTAGAACGTCGTTATCCACAAAGTCAATGGAACGTCGATCCATTAGACGGCACAGGTGCTAGTGGTTACTTGTTGGATCCAACATTGATGCAGATGTTGATGATCCAATACACATGGTACGGTGCAGGTTTCGTAGACTTTGGTGTGCGTGGTCCTTTGGGCAACTACATTTTCGCTCATAGATTCATGAACAACAACTTGAACTATGAAGCTTACATGCGTTCAGGTAACTTACCAGCACGTTATCAAGCTGTTAACGATGCTCCATATGGAGTATTAACGGTGGCGATGGATGCTAGCCAAACGACATTTGACTTGGTCGATGTCACAAACTTCCCGACACCGAGTCCAGAAAGTCCAGTGTATGTGATGATCGACAATGAAGTATTGAAATGCACAGGCGAAGTGGCCAACATTGCCAATGCTGGTGTGCAATCAGCAAGGATCACAGGTGTTACACGTGCAAGCACATTTAACTTATGGCAAGATGGTAGTGCTAAATCATTCTCAGCAGGTACGGCAGCAACACATGCTGCCAACGTATCAGTTAGAATTATTTCAGCTACTTGTGCTCCGGCACTTAACCACTGGGGTTCAGCAGTTATCTTAGACGGTGGTTTTGACACTGACCGAGGTTACTCATATACCTACTCACTGGCCAACGTTGCGTTCCCAACTGGTCAAACCAGTGGTTCACAAACGATCACAGCGTTTGCACTGCGACTAGCTCCAAGCGTGAGTAATCAGATCCCAGGTGACCTAGGCACACGCGATCTAGTAAATAGAGCGCAGTTAATCTTGAACACTATGTTGATTAACTTCTCTGGTGCTAACATTGGTACGACGACTGGTGCACGTTATCTAGTTGAAGGTATCCTAAATCCAAACAATGTCAGCACAACAGGTACGGTATGGAGTTACTTATTCAACAGCCCATACAGCACAAGAGATAATCCAAGTGGTGCTGCTCAACCGAGCTACACGCAGGTCGCATATGGTAACATCACTGGTGCACCAAATCAAACAGGTGTTATCAGCTTTACCAGCAACACTTATGCCAGAGGTGGTGAACGTCTATTTGCTATCCCAGTTAACTATACTAACTCAGGACAGCTAGACCTAAGCCAAGTTAAACAGCTAGGTAACTCAGGTATCCCAGGATATAATATCTATCCAGACGGTCCAGAGCTGCTATGTATCAACATTACTGCGGTTGTACCAACACAGCCTGGTGTTAACGCCACAGGTGAAATCCAGATCCAATGGACTGAATCACAAGCGTAAGCAACAAGCTACAGAGAAAAAGGACCTTGGGGTCCTTTTTTCTTGATAAATATTACAATATTAAGAGAGTATTATGGGATTAACCAGACCAACCGCTGCACAGATCGACAGCTCTGTTGAGGTAATAACAGACCCGATATCCTTGCTGAATAACAAAAGCAATAGAGCCAATGTTGACGTAGGTTTCTTGTTTAATCGTGATGGTGGTATATCCAGTAATGTGGCAGTATTTTGGCAGGAAAGCAATCAAAGATTCGTATTTGCCCTTACATCAAGCAATGCAGTCAGTAGATTCAGCAACATAGTGGTGACCAGCAATGCCAATGTGGTAACTGGTAATATTTTCGCCGCAGGATATTTTTATTCAAATGGTGTGGCATTCACAGGTGGTGCAGGTGGCGGTGGTGGTAATCCAGACTATATCTTTTCAGGCGGCAGTAATGTTATAGTAACTGCCAATTGGGTCAATGTAGCAATCGCTGGTAGTAATGTATTTTCAATGAATGATAATGTTATACTTTCAACTGAGTATACCAATACCACTGGCAATATATCAGCAGCGGCGATCAATGCTGGTACTAGCATCATTGGTAGTGTAACTCTATCAGCTGGCGTAATATTTAGAAATGGTAGTGAAACACTACTCGTTGGCGGTGGCAGCCAGACTACTAGACCCTTATTAAGATTATCTAATGGTAGTAATGGTGGATTCGTCCTATATGGCGGATCTACTGCGACTACTGCATCTACATCCACAGCCAACGTATCAGTCCTTGACGCAGGCGATGGAAATCTAAGGATACGTAGCACTTATCAAACAACTATTGTAGGTAACCTTAATCCGTCGTCAAATAATGCTTTTAGTTTAGGTAACATAACTAACCAATGGAATACCATATTTGCCAGCAATATCTCAGCGACAGGTACCGTTGGTGCCAGTTTAGTTAACTCAACTGGTAATATTATACTTGGCGGTAATTTATTTGTTGGTACATTTGCTAACATATATTCACCTTCTATCAGCACAGACAGTGCTTTACAGATAGTAGGCAACGTGGCAAGAGGTGGTCCCAGCTATCACGATTTCCTGCGTGTGACAACCACTGCTAGTGGCGCTACTAACCCAAACAAACATTTCCGTTTGAATGGTTCCGGCAATCTTGAAATTGTCAACAGCGCATACAGTAGTGTCATATTAAGTTTAACTGACTCTGGTATCCTGTCTGATAGCAAGGGTGATTTCCGTTCAGCACCACAGAATTCACAAAGCGGTGCTTATGTATTAGTAGCTACAGATTCTGGTAAACATATCAGTATAACCACAGGTGGGGTCACAGTCAATGCTAACATTTTTAGTATTGGAGACATGGTTACCGTATACAATAATTCAGGATCAAGTCAAAATATCACTCAAGGTACCAGTGTCACCTTGAGACTAGCGGGCACAGCAACAACTGGAACCAGGGCACTAGCCCAATATGGCGTAGCCACTTTATTGTGTGTAACAGGCGGCGCAACCCCAACTTTTGCCTGCACTGGTGCAGGACTAACATAATGACTTTGATGCAAAGTTTAGTATCTCTAGGTAGTACATATCTTGCTGGCTTGTATAAAACAACCTATGCTGGATACCACAATGAAGTTCCAGGATTTTTTGCCACTGCCACTCCAACGGCATATGGTGCGAACCCAGCAACAGAAGTACAGACCACAGCGATCTCAGAACCAGGCACAGATGATGGTAGTAATTTCAGTTGTCAATGGTTGGGCTATTTCGTACCAACAACAACAGAAACACATACTTTCTATCTTGCAAGTGATGATGGTAGTTATATGTGGATTGGCGCAAATGCACTAACAGGATTTACCACTGCCAATTCTACTATTAATAATGGTGGGGCTCATGGTTCAGTTGAAATTACCAGTGCTGGTGTCTCCCTTACAGCTGGTGTTTATTATCCAATAAGAATCCAATTTGGTGAAATTGGCGGCGGCGATTTTATGACATTTAACTACTCAACACCAACTATAACCAAGACCACGACAGTAACTGGTAAAGTGTTTTACAACTCTGCAACCAATGGATTTTAGGATCTAAAAATCGCTTGACTTTTTAACCAAAAGACAGTATAATACTTGTATAGAAAATGGTTAGAAAGGCCAAAATTGAGTCAAGTCACAGTTAGAACACGAGTATATCAGCCCAGTTATCATAGGCTAGATAGCTATTGCGAGCACGAAATCACCGGTGAAATCCTTAATACAATCAAATGGTTAAAGCCTGATGAAATGGCTGTCACCAACCCTGCTCACCCAAACGGATTCAGTATCCTACATAAGAAAAACATCTTATGGATCAAAGACTTACAAGGTAAGAAATCTACCGTTAAAATTGATGAAGATTATAAGCAATGGACCGTCAAGGGCAGTAAGGGTAACGAGTATCTTGTAATCCGACAAAAAGGCCTGTATAATTGTAATTGCACAGGATTTCAGTATCGTAAATCATGTCGTCATATCACAGAGGTGGGTAATGAATAATCCGTGGAACATAATCCAAGAGCTCGAAGCAGATAATAGCCGACTAGTCAAAGAAGAAATTATCGCCCGCGAAGCCGAGGCAGGTAATGATGAATTCTTTGCTGGATGTCGTTTGGCCTTAGATGCCATGACTACCTTTGGTGTTAAGCAAGTAGATACTAAAGAAGATGCTAGTGGACTTGGCCTAGATTGGAGTAATTTCGCAAAACTAGCCAACGACCTAGCCATGAGGAACCTAACCGGTCATGCGGCCTTACAGGCAATTAATAACGCAATGAAACTGGCCAAACAGGACCAATGGAATCTTTGGTATCGTCGTATCCTGATCAAAGACCTACGCTGTGGCGTCAGTGAAAAGACTATCAATAAAGCAGTAGAAAAGAAATATCCTACGTATGCTATACCTGTGTTCAGCTGTCAGCTGGCACACGACAGTGCCAATCACGAAAGCAAGGTCCAAGGTGAACGACTAATCGAAGTTAAACTTGATGGTGTGCGTGTCATCACTATCGTTTATCCAAATGGACATGTTGATCAATATAGCCGTAATGGCAAAGAGCTGGTTAACTTTCCACATATTAAAAATCAAATCAGTAAATGTGCTACGTCATTCACAGAACCTGTGATCTTAGATGGTGAAATCATGTCAGCCAGCTTCCAGGATCTTATGAAGATGGTGCATCGTAAGAGTGATGTAGATGCCAATGATGCTGTGTTAAACTTATTTGATGTCATCACATTAGAAGAATTCCAACAGGGCCAAGGACTACATCGACAGTATGATCGTAGCATAACACTGGCGGCTTGGTATAATGAACACAGCCAGGTGTTGCCTAATGTCACCGTGGTAGGGCAAGAACTAGTAGACTTAAATTCATTCGTGGGACAGGCCCGTTTCAAACAGATCAATAGTGACGCTATCGAAGGTGGTTATGAAGGCATCATGATCAAAGATCCAGAAGCCAAATACGAATGTAAACGTTCAGTGGCCTGGCTCAAACTCAAACCTTATATCGAAGTCAGTCTGACTGTTGTGGCGGTAGAAGAAGGCACAGGACGCAATGAAGGTAAGCTAGGCGCACTTATTTGCGAAGGAGAAGATGATGGCAAGCGTATTCGAGTTAATGTTGGTAGTGGTTTTACTGATCTTCATCGTGACACTTATTGGACAGCACGCAGTAAACTCGTGGGACAGATTGTCGAAGTCCGAGCAGACGCCGCAACCAAAAGCCAAGATTCAGAAGAAACGTGGAGCCTGAGATTCCCACGCTTCCTACGATTCCGTGGGTTCGAACCAGGTGAAAAACTATAATGCCTGTACCACAAAAACCTAAACCTTGGGGTAGGAAAAAAAAGAGGAAGAAGAATAATGATTCATGAGTTAAAACAATTAACAACTAAAGAAGTCATGACCATGATTGAAGGTAGTGTTACAGCTATCGTTGATAATCCTGACTATTTTTATTCTAGTGGAGTTGGCCCACAATACAGCAAACTAACACCTAGCGGGTGCGACATGGTATTAAAGACCATGACAGCTCTGTTACCTTTGCTGGCACAGGCCAAAGAGCGTGATTTAGATGAACGTGCAAAATCAATAACTTGGAATTCCCTACAGGAGGAAGACATACAGTGACAGACAGACAAACACATTGGACTATATTTTTTATAGCAGTCATAACCGGGTTGATCCTGTTAACCACAATACAAAAGGTCAACGACCAATTGGACCGTTCAAGGCTGGCAGTCGTAGATATGCAGAAACAGATCGATAAACTAAAAGCAGAAGATGAAGAGCTCAAACATCTGATAGTCAAGTTGACCAATGCTAACGTCAACCTTAACAAGGATCTCGACACTACCCAAGAACTGCAACGTAAACAAGCGCAGGCTATTTTAGAACTCAAGAAAGGAAAGAAACGATAATGGATAGAAATATATTGCTTGAAGCACTAAAGAATCACGAATGCACAGTTACTTTTACCAAAGTCAATGGTGAAACACGTGTCATGCCCTGCACACTCAAAGAAGATGTTATTCCCAAACCACCAGCAGATGTTGCTAGTAAGAGCACAGTTAAACGTCAAGAAAATCAAAATATAGTCAGTGTTTGGTGTTTGGACAAAAAAGAATGGCGTAGTTTTCGTGTGGACAATGTAGTTGACCTACAGATTGATTAATTTTTGGCTAAATTAGTCATTGCTTAATCATTAAGCAGGTGTTATTATAATACTAACGCTGATGGGTTGTCAGCTTTTTATGAAAGGACAGAAATGTCAATTTTAAGTTTATTTTCAAAAACGGAGAAACTAGTAATGGCAAAACGTAAATCAACAAACTTGAACAAAGTTAAAAATCAAACATCATTTTTAGAAAAACACCTACGTGGCACAGGTCGCACTATTTCTGTAGCACAGGCTCAAGCTAACTATGGTATCGAAAAATTAACTGCTCGTATTTCAGAAATGCGTGCGGCTGGTTTAAATGTTAAAACTATCACTAACACAAGTGGTAACACAGCATATCGTATCTCTGCTCGTGACGTAAATGGTTCACGTGCTAAGATGTTCGCTATCTAATAGCTCAGGCTGCGCCGAGCATAAAAAAAGCCCCGTCCTGGGGCTTTTTTGTTGACTATCGATTCTATTAACTTACGATTGGACTTGTGCTAACGCCCGCATCAGTTAATGTAAAGTATTGACTAGAGTAAGAAACTCCGTGTGCTGATTTCCAAGCGGCAATGTCTGCGAGAAGTGTAGAATCTGTGCATCTATAAGTATTTAAAAATGTATTCAATTCAGTTTCATTAGCAAACAATAGGCTATTACTATATTCAGTGGATGATATTTGATTTTTGTCAAAAAATGATTTTAATCTAACAAACCAATCACTAGCTGTTACTGATGGTGGATAAACTCCAACATTATTTGGATCATTTGTTTTAAAAACATAGAGTATTGCCATTTTAAATTCCTCTTATTAAACTATTATAATTATTTATCCGATTGACAAATAATAGAAAAGATAGTATAATACATAATCAAAACATGGAGATAAACATGATAATACACAGTTTTCGTTGGTATTTTATTAGTGTTTTCGTTGGTATATTCGTATATATCCAACATGATGGAACCAATTATGGTGCACCGCATAGAGAATTAGTTGATAATTTGAGTATAATAACCCCTGCTATTGCAGAAACCAAAAAAGATACATTTGAAAAAGAAACCAAACCAATCCTGTATAATCGCAAAGACATCGCCTGCTTGGCTAATAATGTCTATTTTGAAGCCGCTAACGAACCCATGTTGGGTAAAGTAGCAGTGGCACAGGTGACCATAAACCGTGTTAAAAATGGCTATTGGGGAGATACTATCTGTGATGTTGTTCATGCCAAAGATCAGTTCAGTTGGACCAGCCGAGATGAGCATAAGATCGAACGCGACAGCGAGCAGTATAAAGATAGCGTATCAGCGGCCCAAAAAATCCTATCCAATCGCCAACGGCTACGAGCATTGAGACATGCACTGTTTTACCATGCTGATTACGTCCAACCAAATTGGGCAGATCGCTCACAGAGAGTTGGTAAGATTGGTGCACACGTATTTTATAATGGAGCCAAAGGTAGCTCATTAAGCCTATGAAAACCAAATTATATTTTGCCTATGGCATGAATACCAACAAGGAAGAAATGGCCTACCGTTGTCCTAGTGCAGTTCCCATGGGCAAGGCCATACTTCCTGGCTATAGACTCGAATTCAAGAGCTTTGCTACTATAGTGCCTAGTCCTAAAGAAAGTGTAGAAGGGGTGCTTTGGACCATCACAGACACGGATGAATCTGCCTTAGACATGTTAGAAGGATATCCAGAGTTCTATGACAAAAAGAATGTCAGTGTTATCCATAACGAGATGGACTACATCGCTATGACTTATATAATGGGTCCACGTGAGCAAGGTTACGCCCCAAGCGATGGCTATTACAGCATGGTATCAGAAGGTTACCAAACCTTTGGATTAAGCCAACGACAGTTATTAGATGCAAAAAACCGTTCAATCAAGGAGATCATAATCTATGAATAAGTTGATATTAATTTTAATGTTGGGGTTGATTGGATGTGCTAATACCCAGATCAATGAACAATCCAAACAAGAAGCCCACTATCGTAAGCAGTTAGAGAATTATGATAACTCTACTATACCAACTGCTGGTCCAGGACCACTCAAAATGCCACAAGAGTGGATAGATCAATGGCCCAAGTAAACCAATTGACTTTTACCAAATTAGATGCTATACTGTTTATAACGTGATAAATTCATCACATAACTTGAAAGGAGTTCATTCGTGAACATTAAGAAAATTAGCCTTGCTGTTGCTGGTGCACTATTAGTAGTTGGTTGCGCCACTAATCAGCCAGGTGTTATTAAAAATGCTGAACTAAGACCAGATACTGATAGTATCCGTCCAAAACCTGTGTCAACTGTATTCCACAGACCACAAGGCACGATGACGATTACTTTTGACAGTAAAGGTGAGTTCTTAGAAATCAGTTCAAAAGGCACTGCCCCTATCGCAGGTAATAATGCTTTCTCAATCGAGCAAGCGGCCCAGGTTGCTCAACTACGTGCTAAACGTAATATCGCTGAGTTTATCTCAACGCAATTACAAACCACACGTTCAGTTAAAGTATTATCTACAGCAGTGCAAAAGAGCTTAGAAAATACTACCAACGGCATGAGCGAAGAAGTTAAGATCGATGATAAAGACTTTGATGCCGACGGTAATCCAGTGATCATCAATGCTTACAATGATGGATCAAAAGACACTGCACCTAAACCTGTAGTTGAAGGTAATCCAAATACCAACAGTGAAAAGGTTGCTGAGATCGTTCGTGAGAACATCACAACATCAAGTTCTGCGTTGATACGTGGTGCTGTGATCACTGATGAGAAGATCGACCAAGCTGGTAGAACTATCGTTGTGGAGATCAAGACTGGCACTAGCACAGTCAAAGCCGCAAACGAGCTACGTAAGCTGATGGGATCTAACTAATATGAAATCATTCATCGTAGGTGTTGTAGTGGGTATTATTATATCCACTGTGGGCGTTAGCGGTGTTGCTCAGATATTAGATCACGGTGTTGCTAAAGTTAAAACAACCAGTCAGGAACTAGCACAATGAAAATGAATAAAGTAGAAATTGTGTCATTTATTGCACTTATTTTAATTTTGTTATTCATTCTAACTGGATGTAGCACTGTCTGGGGTGTTGGCAAGGATATCAGTGATGCGGCCCAATGGACGCATGATAAGATGACTACCCCAGCTAAACAAGAACCTGCTAAATGAGATTCTGGGTTGCCTTAGGCTTTTTGTTAACGTCAACACTAGCCTATGCCAACACTCGTATTCAAGTAGAAGGGCATGGCACCACTGTTGATCAAGCTAGATTAAATGGTTTTCGTAATGCCATCGAGCAGGTAGTAGGACAGGTTATCGTCAGTGATCAAGAAGTCCGAGGTGATCAATTGACCAAAGACTGGATTGGTGGCTATAGTGCAGGGTATGTAGATGACTACGAAGTATTAGAAACACGTCGTATTGATAACGAGTATGTATTAAAGATGAACGTGGCTGTGGCATCAAGCAAGATAGCACAGCGTATGTTGTCCAGCAGTAATAAGTCCATGATGATTAATGGACAGCGCCTACAGGCACAGATAGAGTCACAGTTGGACCAACGCGGTCGTGGTGATCAGCTGATCGCAGAAGTATTAAGCAGTTATCCATATAATGCCTATGTCATAAACTCAGGGCAGACAGAACTGACCTTCGGAGTGCGTAGACAGGTATATATCGATATACCCTATGAGATACGTTGGAGTAAGTTCTGGCTTGATGCATTTAATGAAACTCTAGGTGTCATAGCAGTAGATAGTAAAAGCTGTAATAGTTATTTTGTCAAACAAGACAATAAGATAAGGCTTAGTCCTACTAGAGGATTGATTAATAAGATGACTGATACTCCTTGTGGACAAGAAGCCGATATCAGAGTCAGCAGTAAAAACTCTGGTGATTGGATGTCCAGAGTCAATAGCTATTATTTTCATGATCGCCAGACCTTAGAAGTAGTCAATAATGAGATACAGACCCCTCAAGGGCGTCAACATATTGGCCTAAGAGTCAATCTATTAGATGCTGGTGGTAATATAGTTGACAGTAGATGCACACCTATCGATACTTCATCATTTATAGGCTATACTGAACCTACCTTGGAAGTCATAGATTGGAATGATCAACGGCGTAACCTACGACCGTATATAAATGGTCAGGCCAGTGTAGCAGGAGTTCTTAAAGTGCAGATCGTACCAACTGAATCAGTAGATGAATTAGCCAGACTAACTTTAACCGTAGAAAAAACTTGTGTATAAGGAGAATAAATTGAGCTTTAAAAGTAAATGGGCAGACGCTAAGGTCTGGATCTTAAATTCTTGGGAATACGTTAAATTCCATGCAAAAGAGATTTGGGATAGATTAATGCATGATCTTAAAATTGATGAAAATCATGATTTGAGATTATTTGTATTTGTATTCGTTTATATCGTATTCAGTGCCGTGGGCGCATATAACTTTGCACACCTAACAGCATTCTTATACATCATATGGTTATTGGAGAAACAACATGGCAACTAAAAAACCCAAGGCTGAATGGCCGTTTACAGAAGATAAAGCTAAAAAGTCCACTAAGAAACAGCTCGAAGAACAGAAGCTAGCAGAACAAGAAAAATTAATACAAACACTTAAATTTACTCCACGCACCTATAAAGTCAGCATGTGGGGCTATGGTGGTGAAACAGTCATGGGTACTATCAGTCGTGAGATCTATGATTACTTTAAGGCTAATAAGTTAAGTGTCAGTGACTTTGCCTGGGACGGTGACTATGCTGATGCTAAAGAGATCCCAGAAGACATGTGGCCGTTCACACCAGGTAGTTGGTATGACTGCGACGACCTTTGCCATATCAGTGGTGTTAGCATGAGTGCTGGCCATATCCAAGTAGATGATGAAGAAGGCAACGAAGTATTACTTCGTGAACTTGACAGCCTCGATGGCACAGATATTGAACTAGCTATCGAAGGTGAATATTGGACCGGTATGGTCGACGATGGAGTAGTATTCATTGGTCATAGTAATGAAAAAGGTACATTCTTTGATGCTGAGATACCTTTAACATCGCCATTTGATCCTACTAAATTAACCATAGTCCGTGATGATGTGGCAGGTGAAGAGATCGCTTATCGTATAGTCTATGATGGTGAAGAGATTGAGAACTGGGGTGGTAGCACCGACGGTAAGAGCAGTGACTTCTATTTCTATCTCATGGAAGACGGTGAAGAAGTTGAAAGTTATTCAGAGCCTGTCAGTGACTATATTAACTATTGGCCAGAAGATTACGAAAAGACAGCAGAGTTTAAGTTTAACAAAAAGAATCGTCCTCCCACACCAGGTGAGTATAAATGCACATGGAAAGAAGGATATGGCACCAGCTACGGTAGCCTAGAGTGGACTGGTGACCATTGGTTAGAATATCAATATGATCAGCCAAAAGAAGTCACAGGCATTACGGAATGGTCAGGATTAAATTGGGATACTACGGACATGAAGAACAAGCCTAAACGCAAGCCACGCACAGCTAAGACAGGGGTATATCCATATCCAACACAGGATACACTAAAGATGCAGGAACTTAAAGAAGAGTTAGATAATCTTGAAGTTGGTGACGACTAATGGCAGTTGTCATTGGTGGACAAAGTGTTGGAGGTGGTAGCATCACTACTCCGATCACTGTTACAGGTGGTGGCGCCGGATCAGGATATACTTGGGCTAGTCCAAATAGTAAGTCCAATGGCACAATCAAACTAGAAGGTGCTGATGCTGATATCTTTGTCCAAGGTAAAAGCATGAAGGCCTGGATGGAAGGTGTTGAACAACGTCTATGTATATTAGAACCTAAACCTGAGCTGTTAAAGAAATATAAAGCCTTAGAACAAGCCTACGAACACTACAAGACTCTGGAAGCTATACTATATGAACAAGAGTAAACTAACCATTCGTGTCCATGACACCAATAAGATCTATACCATCGCAGAATGGTGCAAGGCCAATTTGGAGGAGCATGAATGGGATATGACAGCTATCAATCTCATCAATCCACCAGATTACAATTTCCATTTTGAGTGTGATAAAACCCGCATACAGGTCATCCTACAGCACCTATAAACCACTTGACACGTTAACCAAAAGATGCTATAATTACTATATACAATGGAAATCTTACATATAATTTGGAATGTAATCAGCATATTCAGTGTGATATTCACTGTGATGTTTGTTTACTATTTCATTAAAAATGTTTATGTAGAATTAACTTTGGCCAAAGATGTTGACAAATTTAAGAAAACAGTCAAGTTAGTCTATGTTGAACAAGTTGATGGAATGTTCCGTATGCATGATAAGTTTACACATCATTACATCTGTCAGGCCGCGACAGAAGAAGAATTATGGGATATTGCTAATACCAAATTTCCTAATGTAAAAATATTAACTACTTCAATTAGCGCAGAGGTAATCAAATAATGACCATGCACATGGAAGGACCTTGGTTAAGTACCACAGGTAAGAAACGTGGTAAGAAGAAATTCCGCAACGCTGATGTTGCCAACCGAGCAAGGCAGAACGCAGAATCATGGCAGGCTTTTTTAGATAAATGGGATATTAAACCTGATGATAAACCTAGTGGAAAAACTATACGAAAAAGCACCTGGATGGGTCCAACTGTTAATTCACGTGTTGTGGTTGATCCTCGCCGCCTTACCAACCATATTCCTAGCTTGGATACTGGGAAAGGTGTAG
>Ga0214919_10000853_pt1 | contig 51778 bp, 106 predicted proteins | sample LL1503_MetaG_FD_177994 | JGI IMG/M metagenome (GOLD analysis project Ga0214919, IMG submission 177994) | Freshwater microbial communities from Lake Lanier, Atlanta, Georgia, United States - LL-1503 | ecosystem: Environmental > Aquatic > Freshwater > Lake | place: USA: Georgia | collected...
ATCTTTTGGACGTGGACTGTGTTTGTTATATGATTTCTTTGCTGAACCTCTTTTACGAGAACCGAATGAAACCTTTGATGATGTTAATGAACCTTTCTTTGCCATAAATTGTTACTCCTTTGTTTAGAAATAAATATATGGAAATAATTAATTCGTTGTATAAGCTACTTCATCTTTAAGGTATTTCTTAAGTGTATCGAACTCCTCTGCCTTTTCTGATACTGTCATTCTCAAACTACTAAAGATAACTTTTAAATCATCTATTGTATTAATTTTGCTATCCCAATCAAACTCATACCAATTAATAGGTTGAGGGGTTGGTTGTGGTTCTTGTACTTGTGTTTCTTCTTGTGGAGTTAATTCATAACCAACTTCTGTTGGAAATAATTCTAATTGTTCTTTGCTCATTTTATTTTATTTTTATTGTAACGCCTTTCTTTAGCTTGTTTTAGTCTTAAATATTGTTTTGGTCTATCATCTAATTTTTTGGGGGTTGATTTTATTTTAACAGGTAATGGTATATTCAAATGTGACATTGCACCGGTATCAACTCCAACTTTATAACGGCCATCCTTTTTTTCTATTTTTTTTAATTCTTTCTTTTCTATTGATTTCTCTTTTAATTCTTTGTATCCTGTAATATATTTTATAGCTAATTTTATCTGATTAATTTCACTTCTATTTCCTTTTGAATAAACCCATACCCATCCTGGTTTATTATCTACTTTTTTACAATACATCCATTTACCATCTTTATTTTGATAACATAGTTTACCGGTTTCATCAACAAAGTAATTTGGTATTTCTTCTATTTTTATTTTTTTTAGTAAAGTTAAATCTTTCATTTTATTTTATTAATGATTGTATTAAATTCTTGTCTATCTATCTTATCTGCGTTATACATTTCAAATTTAACTTCTACGCCGGTATTCTTAACAACAATAACGTGATACTCATTTGCCATACCCGATTTATATATTTCATCTTTTATTTTACTGAATTCATAATCATCTAATAAACTACTCAACCGCATAACAAATATTGGTTTAGGGTTAGTAACAATATTAGGATTAGAACTCATTCGTGGTGGGGTTGGTATTAAATTTCCAAACATAACTATTTTAATTTAAGGGGGGTGGGGGCGGAATAAGGGGGGGTTCATTGTCGTTTTCCGAAATTTGATAATCTCTATATATTATTTCTTTAGGTCTTTAATCTTTCCCTTCTTTACAATACTCTTATCCATTTTCTTTGGTGTAACGGCTTGGTTTGCTTTCTTTTTGTATGGTGCAAATAAGGCTTTTCCATCAAACCCACCATCAACACTCACTTCACTATCATTCGTTACCTCACCCGTTTCCATATCTACTACATCATTAAAAGAATTATGTTTATCCATAGCTTCTTTTTGCTTTTGAAATAATTGTCTACCACTTTCTATCAAACTTTTATCATATACCTCTTTTGCATTTAATAGAGTACGTTTAAGTGGATATTCAATGTTAAACTCTATATTGGCTACATCGGCATTTAGAACACCAATTTGTTCATCAATATTATCCATTCTCATATCAATATCTTCCATTCTATCTTTAATGATGGTGATGGAATCATTGATATTAGTAAGGATGTCATTCGTTTCATTATCCCAATCAAATGTAGGACGAGATACGTGAATACCTTTATAATCATTCGTAGGTGTTTCTAATTCATTTTCATCACCCCAAATAATATCTTCATCGGCACCCATATCGGTATCGTAATGTAATCCTTCATTACCATTTTGACCAATTATATTCATTCTATCATTTACAATTTCTTCTTCTACACTTCCCCAAGGCCCAAAGAAATCATTATCTAATTCATCGGTACTTTCATATCCTTCACTATCCTTATTATAACGTTTTCTTACATCATCTATCACTTCATCATCTTCATCACCAAATTCTTTAAATGGGGCTTTATTTTTAATATCTCCGGTCGAACTACCAAAACCATTCCTTGCTTTCCATTCATCTAATCCGTCCTTAGTGGTATTATGTCGTAGGTCCTTATATTCATCCTCATCTTCATCATCAAACTTCCATTCGTTTAACTTTTCTTTTAAGTCTTCTCTTTCATAGTCGTGGATATCAGCGGCAAGTTCTTTAATTACACTATTCCACGAACTCATTTCAAAGCCGGAAGCAATGGTGATACCTTTAAAAATTTCCATTAATTCGGTTAAATCAAAATCGGAGTGGTCCATTTCAATAGTTACAGTCTTACCATACATAGTTGCGGTAAACTTAGCGGGAGGATTGGGTGTGTTAGAGTACATCATTATAGTATTTTTATTTATTACTATAAAGATAAACAAAAGAAATGAAATAAAAAAATAAAAACGTTAAAATTTTAAGTGTTCTCGTAAGTGTGTATCGAATATAATACCATTACAATACTCTCTATTCTTATTAGCAATACCCATAGCAACCTCAATTCTAATATTCCACTCACTATCCTCTATATCCCTTAGCCACTCTATATTACGGATTAAAGCGGGAATCCAACTACTATTTTTATAATCAATTGGTTTTAAAATATCCCAATTAGTGTATATATCCCATAACTCATCCGTATAAAGAGAACGATAGGGAGTAAGAGAATTCTTTTCCATCAAACTATGTGCAAGGGGGTCTGTATGTATAAATGGTTTTCCTAAGTATAATAACTTAATAGTTTTCTCATTGAACTTAATAAGATGTAAGTGTGGGGATGTGATAGGAAATGTTTCATATACTACTTCCATTTGTGAGTGTATAGTATGTTCTACAAACTGATGTATATAAGTGTTTCCATTAACTCCGTTATTTTGATGTTGAGAGAATAGATGTGAATTAAAGAATGGGGATGTGTAGTTTAATAACGGCAATGCGTGCTTATTCCATTTAGGAGATGTATTTGTCGTAAACTTTAATTCTACCTTATCATTTGTAAGGAAGTGTTTAGCCAACGCCATCCGTACCCTATCCGTCAACTTATTAATATGTAATCCTATCCTATGTTTTTTAGGTTGGTTGGTAAATACATCCCCCCCACAAAAAAATATCTCACCTGGAAATTCTCCATTGTTATAATACGTTTGTAACCCTACCTTATTAGAAAATTTAAAATTCGTATAATTTACAAAAGGTATATCCCAAATTATCTTTACTCCTTTCATATTACTAATACGTTCTAATAAAGTAGTTGATGTTCTTACCTCATTCAACATAAAGTAATCTTCGGTATGTTTCGTTATAACAATTACTACCTTTGTACTCTCATCTAATCTTTCTAACCTATCTAATAGAGAAAGGTAATCCGATTCCATAACACCCGGTATAGATAGAACTAATACATTAACACATCCTTTTTTAAATTCCATTGTAGAAATCTGAGATGCGTGTCCATACTCCCATACAAAATTATACCCATCTATTTCAAAATAACGAGTATCGGTTTTGTTTGACCAGTCTTTTGATACCTTACTAATTTCATCCTTTGTCCAAAAGTAAGGTTCTATTGACATCCAATCACCAATATAATTTACGTTTACACTCATATCCACCCTAATTCTTTTATCCTATCAAAGATTGAAGTATTGTAATATACATCTTCGAAGTGTTTAATATTTTCTTGTGCTATCTTATTTGCTCTCTCTATTAAATCACCATATTCCATTTCACTCATATCTAACAATTGTTGGATTCTCTCAAACAATAAATCTAGCCACATTGTGTTACCTACCTCTATGTAAGTATCTTTATTAAAATAACTGGCATTATACATTTGTAACAACTCCGGTCCTAGTAAGCAATCATATTGTTGAAACCCATACTCTTTTACTAAATGATACATAACAGGATCAGTATTAATAAACGGTTTGCCTAATAAAATATTCTTTAATATTTTTTCAGTAGGTTTTCTATGTGCCTTTGATGGTTCTTTGGTATTAGTTTCATACACTATATCGATATCTGAATTGATAAATAGTTTAGCTAACCCTAAGAAATAATTTGGTGGGTGATAGCCATGCTCTGCGTTTTTGTTTGGATTGTATCTTAATGTACTATTGCGTTCTATAAAGTATGAATCATGCTCCATATACTTTTCTAATGGATAATTAGTTTCACTCAATAATCTATTATGATGAACAAACTGATGTTTATAGTTAATAGTTAAAAACATTTTAGGATGTGATATATAATCCGTAGTTAAGAATCGTTTAACCAGTCTATACCTTTCACCGATACCATTACCGATTGTACCCATATGAAACCCAATTCTTTTATCTTTCTTTAATCTACTGAATACATCTTTGTTATAATAGAAATTAGTAATACCATTCCCACTCATATCTTTTTGTAAATTAATATAATCATAGAAATATATTTTAGGTTCAAACACTGCAGTCTCAGTATTAATCAATGGAGCATTATGTATAACCTTTATATTATTACATTTAGAAATTTTATCAAACATTATATCTTCAATCTCACCTCTAATACTAAATATGTTTTGTTCTAAATTACCACCAATGATTATAATCGTTACATCCGTATTGATATATTTGTTTACTATATTACATAATGGTTGGTAATCCTCAGCAAACATTCCTATCTTTATAATATGAATTGTGTCACTACATAAATCCGTATCAGGTATAGTTGTACCTACAACATGCTCAATGGTATATCCATTCCAGTCACATTTTTGTTCCATAAAATTTTTGGTAAGGTCTTTGATTTCATCCAATTGATTATATGTGAATAGTAACCCATCGTCTTGTCTTTGGTAGAAATTAATTTTCTTCATTGTAACATCTTTAGTTTGTGTAATACACATATAAGTATATAATAATCCTAAAGTTGAAAATTTTAACCTCACAATATTTGTGTACCAGGTTCATATATAAAAAAAAAATAATGTGTCTAATTACAAGAAATGGAGAATCTCGAAACACCTGCTACCGTTGAGTTGCGTCCAATCCACTATAATGACGAAACCCTTGCTACGGTTGGATTGTATCGAGTCAAGCTATCCCTTTACTTTTCCGGGATTGTGTCAAGCTATCACTTTACTAAATTTTGGACATGAAAAAACCGGATAGATTTCTCTACCCGGCTCTTACACTATGAAAAACTAACCAATAAAATTTCTATTCAAATTCACTCGCTAACTCCTTCGCTACTGCTCTACTCTTTTTTGCAGTGCTTATAGCGTGTTCATTCATTCTTATAAGGACCTCTTGCTCTATGTACTTATTTGCTAAGTTCGTATTAATAAATCTCTTTAGTTCCTTTGTTCTATATACTACACTATATACGTCTTGCATTAAGTTCTCGCTGTAATTACTTACTATCTTATATAGCTTAGTGTACTTGTCTTTGATTGCTTCTCGTTTTGTCACTTTCTTTGCTACTATCTTTTTAGCTACCGCCTTTGTTTGTCTCTTAGCTACTACCTTACGTGCAGCTACTTGCTTCTTAATTACTTTAGATACCGCCTTCTTTGCACTAGCTACATTCTTTTTTACATTAGCTACTTTCTTTGCTTTCATTGTTACTTTCTTACTCATATGTTTGTTATTTTGTTTTAAAGAATTTATTTTTGTTACCGGTCCTATTAGTTAAGTCCCCATTGGTTTAACATATTAGCACCTTCCGCTGCCCGCGTTATTTGTTTATTACGTTGCTTTACTACATCATTCATTGCATCACCCATTGCCATAGTCATACCGATTAATTCATCAGTCGATTGAAAGGGACCATTTTCGTCATTGAATAATTTTTGTAGTGTTTGTATTGTTGCTTCGGCAGTATGTTTAGGGGTCCTGTCACTTGCTACTATTGCTACTAATACTGAATACAATTGACTGATTGCTTGTTGTTCGTTTGTTAGTTCTTTACTCATACTACTTTGTTAAATTATAAATTAAAATTGCTAAAGGAAACCATGATACTAATAAAAATTGTATAATAGTTTCAATTTTAGTTCTTAAATATGGTGGATTGACTACTGATTTATCATATACCATATCAAGATTTTTTATTTCTCTTATGCCAGATTTAGAACGTCTATCACTTACTTTGTATGTATTCCATTTAAAAGTATAAAAATGAATTTGATGTTTCTTAATAAACACATTGTATAAATCGGAAATATAAAATAAAGGTGTTATAAAAAGTAAGCCATTAAATAAACTTACAGGCCACATATACCATTTTATATATTGTCTATTCCAATGACTACCTTTGTCATAGGTGAACTCTACATCACCTGCTTCATATCCTTTATGTGACCAACACTCCAATTCATCAATTGTTACTATTTTATTGGTTGCTTTTTGTTTTGGTTCCATTAAAGAGTTGGCCAAATTACTGCCTATTCTAAATCCAAACCCACGTGTTATTGCGTTTACTATACTCATAATTTATTTAGTGTAGGTCACTACCCGTTTTTTTATTTTATAGTTTTACTCATTGTTTGTAATGCATTGTATAGGTATAATAGCTTATCCAATTGTTCGTTACTCAAATTATTCATAGCCTTACAATCGGTGTCTAATGCTATACCCATTGTTAATACTACCATTTTCAATTGCTTCTTAGTCATCGTTACTGTGATTTCGTTTCTTTTCATGTTGATTATTTATGTGTTGAATTTAATTTATAATGATAATTTTGTAAGTACATTGTTTCTAACTTATGTGCTTCAGCCTTACCCCTTACTACATCCTTAACAAATACATCATATACATTTGCTCCGTATTTTCTCATATCATTATATAAGGCCCAGTCTTTATTCTCTTGCTTTGCTCTACTAACATGCTTTTGAAAACGGCGTACTGCACTATAATTGAATGCTCTACCTATACACGCTGTAACTCCTATATAACACTTGCCATTGATAGTGTTTACAATTTCGTATATAATGTGATTTCTATCGCTTCTCTTTTTACGCATACTACTTAGATTTGTTTTGAATTGTTTGAATAATTGTTTTAATTAATACCGAACCTAATAAACAAAGTGCGGTAATTATAATAAACTCTAAAATACTAATTGATTGACCCATAATTGATAAAATTGATTGATTAAAAAAATTGATTAAGCCCAATACATAATTAAGATATTCTCAATCTGCTTACTACTTAAACCCATACCCTTCAATTCACGCTTAACAGAAGGTATAAATTTCTTATCAATCTGCCCGTAACTCATAGGATAGTCAGAAATGATACGAGTAATTTGAGCCGACTCTTTTTTCAACATACTAAAAAATTCACAAGCCTTTTTAATTTCAGGCTTATTTCTACATACTACCTTATGCGTACGTCCCATAAAATCCTTAAATATTACTATTGAATTAGGATTAACTGAATTACTCATTTTTGTAGCCGCCATATTAATATAAACGGGTCTGGCATTACGGGCAGTATTATAAGCCACGTCAGTAAATTCGTTTGTCATTTTGTTATTCATATATAATTTTTTTTTAATGTGAAGGGTACTCGCTCAACCCAATACATAAAGATAACACTATTTTTGAGACTAACAATAGCAAAAGTGAACTATTTTTAAAATTCTTTATTGAGAATCAACAAGTTACGTCACCCAAATAAGGGGACCGGCATAAGTCATTGACATACAACTACTTAGATAAGTCACTCAAAATCAATGACTTATGCTATTTTCCCCTTCATATTAGAAAAAATCTAAATATAATCGATTTTATTAGATAATTTTCATTTCACACCGGGGACTAATTAGATAATTTCTAACGAAACAGGTCTTTTTTACATTTCCACTTCATTTTATCCGCTAACTCATTTGCTTGAATTTCTAAGGGATTGTCGCAGTAATTGTAAATTGTATCGTATTCGTAGTATTTCTTTGTACTTTGTTTATAGTGTACCCATTCATGTATAATAGTAGAAATGATTTCCACTACTGATGTATGCTTATTTTTATAAACTGAAATTATATTATCTTCGAAATCATAATCGCCACAATCCTCACCCGTACTATGCCACTCTAATTCCGGTAGGTACTTACGCCTGTAATTCAAGCCCACATTGACTTTGCACCAATTCATTACTCTTATGGCGTGATGTCTTTTAAATTGTTTTATATTCATTGATTCAGTTTAAAAAGAAACGGGTTAGGAGGTCACTATTTGAGGGAGTGTAAAAGGAGTAACTAAGCAACCATTTGAGAATATTGTATTATTCTGTCCTAACCCGTTACCACTAAGATACGATTTTTATTTCAGTCTACCAAATTATATTCAATCTTTTTATGTGAACTAAGTGTGTAAAAATATCCCCTAAAAAATTTTGCGGTCCGACTGAATGAATGGATAAGGTCTATTCTCAGCTTTGATACCCATTAATTCCTTTCCATTCTCTTTGTAACCCTTATATGTGTTGAATTGTGGGGATATGTGGGTATAAGTGGTAAATTATTGTATGCCCTACCTTATTATTGCTCTATTATATATCAATATACATAAATAGGGATATGATACACTTATAGCCGTTATTTGATATGGTCTAATAAATGATATTATCTATTGAATATTATCTAATCTTTGCTTTCTTTGTTTATAGTATTCATCTAACCTATCCTCTAATTGACGGATTCTATTTAAACTCTTATTCATTCTTATAATGGCTATTGTACCTATTGTTATAGCTATTACACTTATTGTTATAATTCCTATCATAGTATTAATTATCCCTTTTTTGTTTGATATTCTCTAATTCCTCAATAAGACTCCCTATCATATCGTCTCCTAATTGGATTTGATGTAACCCTTTTACTTTTAGATAGTTTTCTAAATACATTGACGTAGAGACTTTGTTATCCCCATCTATTATCTTTATTTCAATTCTTGCTTTGTTATCCATATTATTTATATTTTTATTAATTATTCATTTGTAGTATTGTTTCTATATTGTGTATAAACATTTCTTTCCAACGTATTTGTGGAAGGGTTAGATTTACTCTCCTTTGTGGCTCATTACTATTGTATAAGGTATAGTAGTTATGAGTGTCCATACCATATTCACCTTTTACCTTATTCCTTTGTAGTATTAAGCATTCATCTATTATAGTTTTATGTTCGGACCTTATGTGTATTTGATAATGGTCTCCGTATTCATATACACCCTCTATACTATATCCATCAGTTGTATGCCTTAGTAGGGTTTCACTTATTAGTTTATGTCGATTTTCTATTGTTAGCATATTATTTATTTTTATCTTTTAGTACTCCGATTAGGGATTGTTTTACGATTAAAAGTTCTATTAATTCATCCCAACTTTCTGCCCTATCCCCTATTATAGTATTGTATTCATTCAGTATCTTATCCCTTTGGGCATCCGTTAGTGTTATACTTAATTGATGTTCTATTTCCTTAATATCGTTTATACTTACATTCATAGCTTATCATTGTTATTTAGTTTTATACCGCTTATTTCTTTTTTGTTTCTTATAGGGTATTGTTAGTGCTATACTCATACCTGTCTCATACTCCCAATATAAATCATATGAACTCCATACATACACATTCCATTTCTTTGTGTTTATAAGGTTGTGCTGATAGTATATTGATTGAGTGAGTGTATCTTCGTTTTGATTACTTAGTGTCTGTGTCCTTACTACTATACTCATTAGACTGAATAGTATTGTTATTATCCATTTCATCTTTATTATTTTTATTACTACCGCTATTATGTGTTTCATCCGTAGTGACATCGGGCTTAACTCTACCGCTATGCTTCCTAATCCAATTATACATAAAATCATTTACATTACTCATATCAATTATTTTTATATCTTTTTGTGTGTATCTATAATTCATCTTCACTTTCTATTAAATTGTTTTTATACATCCACTTACTCATTTCTAAAATTAGTTTCACACTCTTATCGTCCAAGCGACGGCTTTGTTCGACTAACCTATCGATTGATTCTTTACTCAATAGGATGTACTCGTCTATTCCATCCATATTGCTAACTCTATTTACTATATTCATATTATATTCTTGTTGTTCTATTAGGATTACTTAACCAATCTTGGTATCCCTTTTTATTTTGTTTTCTTTGCTCTCTTATTTTTAACTCCTCTCTCATTGGTAAAGATAGTATAAACGCAACTCCGAAAAACAATAAGGCAATTAGAACATAAGGTAGGTAGTTGCCTAATTGTATTGCGAGTAATCCAATACCTAATATTCCTATCGTTACTACTATGATTAATGCCATTGAAAGTAAAAATGCGTTAATGTTTCTTTTTAAATTTGTATTCATATTATTTTATATTACATTTCAATCATTGTTTTTATTTAAATAGATTTGTTATATGTTTGTCCAATTTGCCGGCGAATAGGTTTATGTTCTCTATATCCTTTGTATGCACTTCCGTCAACATTGTCAAAGGGTTTGTCACATATTGGGTAGTCAATTCATAATAGTACCAAGGTTTATCACTCCTATCTTGCCTATTCCTATGTAGTATTACCGTAACCTCATTAACTATGTTATTGCCATTACCGTTTACAATCCATCCATACATCGCATGCTTTATATGAAATGCGTATCTATCCGGGAAAATATACACATCCATAACATGCCATCCGTTTATACCCATACCTATAATATTATCAACATTCTCTATTGTTATCATACGGGTTATATTATATTTGCCATAAAATGTGTCATAGTGATTAGAAACTTTTGACAATCCAATAGGTCCTTTTTTTGTAACCACATTTGTTGTCCCTCATACGTCATACAATACCAATCCCTATGTGGATGGTCCTTTTGTGGTGGGTGTATACGGCTTAGAGTGACCTTGTAAGGATTATTAGGTGCGAATTCCCTATCAATCCAAAATACATATGCCCAATCGATTTCTTGCACTTTCATATTTGCATTTGTATAATTTCTTATCCTATCTATGTTATGTATTGTTAGCATCGATTTCGGTTTTACCTATTATTGTATGTATGTATTGTAGTATGCCTACCGGCGTTATATCACTACCCTTTAACCAAAAATCATACTCCTTACCATTGCTATTAGTTTTCAATTGGTATCGGTCTAATGCCTGGTCTTTGTTTCTATTCAATCCAAATGACCAATGATACATTTTGTATTGACCTACGTTAGTAAGGACAATTTGATATTGAGTAGGTGCTTCAATTACTTCGTACACTTCCCACTTCTCCGTTATTTGTTTGTCGTGTATTTTATCTATGTTTTTTATTTTTAACATATTATTCGTTTAACATTTTATCAATTAAGTTTCCTATAAAGTACGGAGATATTTGATGTAAACTTAACCATCTATTTATTTTAGTTTGGTCAAAATCCTTATACAATCTATAAACAGGTTCTTTTCTGCCACTCATATATTGGCTCTCTCTATTCAAATAGAATATATTTTTTACATTGCCATTTATCGTAATAGCAAATCCATATACATTTTTGTAAACATCGATTGTTTCTTCTGCCTTACTTATATACCATTTATTAATAGATGAACCCACATTTATTATTTTATCTATGTTTTGTATCTTTAGCATATCATTTTATTTTTAACAACCATTTCTACTAATTCGGTCCAATTTCGTATATCGTTTGTATTAACGTAAGTATGTGTACCAGCCGTTGTCCACAATCTATAACCCCTACGTTTATGTTTAGTCCTATTCAATAAAACTAATTGTGCTTTTGTTGTAATATATACACGTGCGATTGAATCTTTTGGCATAAAAATAAATCGGTATTCTATGTTTGATGCATCCACTCCGTACAATATCCAATGCTTACCTGCATAACTGAATTCTTTATTCTTTATATCCGCTATGTTTTTTATTACCAACATTATATATACAATTTATACTATCAAAAAAATTTAGGTAACGACACTTTTTCCCCCAACCCCCCCCGCGTTATTTACTGAAATTATGTAATTGACCACCTAATATACCAACGAACATTTTAAAATTTAATAATCCCTTTGTTAGTGTTGTATAACGATTATCTTGGTCATTATACATTTTCCACTCATTTAATGTACTACTAAATTCATTATATCTTAATAGTTTAAAGTTTACATACTTTGGATTCTTTACACCAAATGTAGTACCATAATCAAATCTTACTTTAATAATATAATCATGCTTTCGTTCCTCTATACTCATTACTACCCAATGTGCGTGTGGTGTATGTATTTTATTTCCTTCTATTTTTTGTATGTTTTCTATTGTTAGCATATCATTTGTTTTAACCTAAGCCTACTAATCTTAATTTGTCAATGAATATATCCATGTTACTAATTTCGTCTTTTGATATATACAATTTATGTCCCTTACTACTATGTAATGTAAAATATGTTCCCAATGTATTGTGTTGAGCCGGTTCTCTATCCAATGTAATTGTTATTGCATACTTTCTATTGGTTATTGTTATTTTATAACTACCTTCACGTTTTAATGTTATTGGGTCACTCACTAAACTTTCAATTATACTTTCGACATAAAAGTTTTTCTTACCTAATTGTCTAAATGTTAGTTTTATATGGTTTTCTATTGTAAGCATTCTATTTTATTTTTAATATGTTCTCAATAATTCCACTCATATCAGTTGCTACCCAATTCCAATTCTTTATTAGTTGCTTATCTATGTAACGAGTTGATGTTGTCCTATAAATAGAACTATTAATTATACCCCACATCCCATACTTACCATCAGGATTAGTTTCTCTTGCTAAATAGATAGAACACAATGGTTCATAATCCTTATCCCGTATTTTAAATTCATATACCAATTCCTTTTGCTCTACATCATATATTGTGCAACCTTCAAAAAAACAAAAATCACTTTCTGTCATTGGGTTACCTATATAATTCTTTATTGTTAGCATATTAATCTATTTGCATTACTCTTTCAATACAATATATAAAAGTTTCTTTACTTTTTATTTGTTCATAACTTAATAACATACATTTTTTATCATCATCCTGGTCCCACAATATATAACCCTCCGCCGTTGGAAACCTACTAACAAACCTATTCAATACCAATCGGATATCGCTATGTGTTTTATTTACATGTCTTATGTGTAAATGATATTGTTCGTTACCCTCTTGATTCCATTTCCATGTGTTAAATACATAATAGTTTCCTATTGGTATTGTTATTCTTTCATTGATTAACTTATGTGTGTTTTCTATTGTTAGCATATTATTTAGTTGCTTCGGTTTTCCACCAATGTTCTGCTTTAGCTAGGATTTTGCATATCTCCGATGCTAATCCATCTTTAGTTTTAACATCATCAATAGTAACGAAGCTTCTGGTTGCCAAATGCAATCCCATTACAAATATTTGATACTCTCCTCTATTTACATCCCTACCCAATCGTACTTCAATTTCTTTATTATATCCCTTACCATCACTAATTGGACCGAAGTGGAAAGAATAAAATTGTTCACTTAACTTATTTTGTGTTTCGGTTATCTCTCTCAATCCTCTTTGGTGGCAGAAGTTTAACTCTAATTCCTTTATGTTCTTTATTGTTAGCATTGTTATTATTTTTGTTTTAATTTTCATCGTTGGTTTCCTTTTCGGGTATTGGTGTATCGTTTCCTTCTATATTGTAAACTATTATTTTATTTTCAAATCTATTTAATGTATCATTCCATATATCACCGACAACATGTATTTGGTTTTTCATAATAGTCAAAGTATATTTATTATTCTTTTCGTCCACTCCACTTATTATTCCCTTAAACCCACCAAATAATCTTTTAGTGCTTTTGTTGGTTATATTAATTTTTATATCCTCATATTCGTTTTTTATTAGTATCTCTTTACTTCCTATCTTAATACTGCCTTCGTTTAATAAAGCGCTTCTTTTTGTTATTGGATATGTTTGTGCATTAACACTTATCACACTTAATAAAATTATTAGAATAGATATTATTTTTTTCATACTATTTCTTTAAATCTCTTTTAATATCCTCTTTAACTTTCTCTAAATATACTAACCTTTCATTTTGTGAAACAAACGGCACACTCCAAAATTGACGAGTCTTTGTTTTAAACCAACCGAATACAAATGAATATACCCCTAATGTTAATCTCAATTTTACTGAATTAAGATACATTGTTAATACAGGTAATGCAGGTGCTCCATGTGTCAAATAAGTTCTAACTTTTTTATCACTTAACAAAGGTGTTGGATAACCATACAATTTTGTAATCGGTGTAAACTTATATGCAAACCCCGGCGTAAATATTTGGTCAAAGAATGCCTCCATTGCTGGCGTGCATCTAAACCACCATACGGGAGATATAATATAAATCCTATCTGCCCATGTTATTAAATGTTTATACTTTTCAATCTTATCTTTTGTAAATTGGAATGTTATATTTTCTTTGTATAAATCAATTACACACGTTTCCTCTTTATTTTGTTTTAAAAATCCTTCAATAGTTTTCATTATACCATTGTAGCAGAAACTCTTTTTATCAGGGTGTCCTATTATAATTAAGTTTTTCATATTATAATTTTATATACCATTTACCAAATTTGAATATCATTTTGAAAATACCAATTATTAACATCATAGGTATTATCACCGGCCAAAATATAGAGAATGAAGTAAATGCTTGTTCATTACTTTCCCAATCATCATACCAACCACCCTCACTTGCCCATTTATCGTAATCAAATCCAATCTTCACTCCAAAGTATTTGAAAAATGTTAGTGTCAATAAAAATCCTATTATGTATATTGTTATTATTGTTATCATATATTTTAAAGTTTTTCTATTTCTTGTTTAACTTCTATCCAATATTTCATTTGAGAATGATTTGCCCAATAACAAGTATCACTATCAAAATCATCAGCTTCCATAAATCCTATAACTTCATCTACTGCTATTAATGCACATTCGATTTTATGTTCGTTGTAACCCGTTTCTGGACAGTTGAACATATCCTCTACTAAGTCTAATGCTTTTTCTTTTGGTGTCATATATTTTATAGTTTTTCTATTTATTGTTTAACTGCTTTTCAATACTGTCTTGTTGTTTAAGATACTCGGGGTCATATTCTCCTGTGGTGTGGTTCCATAGCACTTTAACCGGTCCATTGTAGGTAGCGTAGAAGATATCCGGCTTACATGGGTAGAATTCACCTTTTACTCCTTTGATTATAAAGTCTCCGTCTGATATCTTCATATCGCCTTCTAGTGTCTGGATCGAATACTCATGAGTCCATTGGAGAGAATCATTACTATCCTCCATTCCTAATACTCTTATTACTAGTCTATTACTCGGCATCCAAGTCAACGCTTCATCCATAGTTTCTGGTGTCCACTGGATTGCTTCTATCGTTACTGGCTTTTTTGTGTATTTTTGTATCATATGTTATTCCATTTATTTGCGAAGTTATTATCATTTTTAAGTAAATAATCAAACTCTTCTATTTTTAATATTCTAAATTTTCCGGTAGAGTCTTCCACTAACCAATTATCATAAAGCCAATCATCTAAATCACCTACATCTGATTTTCTCCATAGTTCGTCCATTCCGTTACCATAGTTATCATATAGTGTTTCTAATGCTGTTTTCATTTTATTTCTTCGATTTTGATGCTTTAATCAATTTTGATGCTTTAATCAATAGTATTGTTATCCACACTACTGCCGTCAATACACATGCTATTTCTACTATCAATGCTATTATTCCTAATGTTTTCATATTAATTGTCTATTTTGTAATCTATAAATGCTACTATTCCAATTAAGAAACAAACCATTGAAATTATTGCCCATTGCTTATCTAAATTGGACATTATTTGTATTAGTAAAACTCCAAATGTTAATCCACATAATATAACTAATGCTGCTCTTGCTATTGATTTTAATATTTTTATCATTGTTTAGTGTTTATGTGATACTCCTCGTTTCTTAAATAAATCTTCATAACTACCGCCACTCTTTGTTTGTTTTGGTTCTTTGTATGCTTCATATGCCATTAAGCCAATGAATACAACTACTGCTACAATTGTAACTATTAAAAATGCCATTGCTTCCATCTTATATAAATTTTAATATTGATAAATCTTTTTGTTTTGCTTCTACCATTATATCCACTACATTACCATACGTTTCAGGTAATCTCTTTATGTAATCACTATGTGCCTGTGGTTTACTACCCTCTTTACTTTCCGAATAGTGAACTGCCGGCGTTATATCTTTCGGCCATGTACTCATAGCTAACTCTAATGCATCTTGCTCACTTAAATTTCCGGTATTGAATGTGTGGTGATGATAATCAAATACAATAGGTATCTTTATTGCATTATGAATATACATTAAGTCTTTAACTGAATACATACTCGCCTTATCGTCATTCTCAATTGTTAATCGGCTCTTTACTGAATCAGATAGTAGTTTAAAATTATCTATGAACCTATCCATTGCACTTTGCTTATCACCATACACTCCGTTACAATGTATATTAATTTTATTGTAAGGTGTTTTACTTAATCCTAATGCATCCATTAACCTACCATGCACTTCTAAATCATTTATTGTATTTTGTACTACCGCTTCTTTTGGTGAAACTAATACATTGAACGGACCTGGATGAAATGATAATCTTTGTCCATACTTTGTTGCTTTCTCACCACATCTTTGTAGTATGATTGCGATTTCATTCCAATCTTTTAGTTGCTCAAATTGGTATTCGGTAGCCCACGGCATCATATCGGAACTCATACGATACATCTTAATACCATTCTGCTCATTCCAGTCTATAATCCGTTCTAAGTCCGCTACATTTTGTATAACACAATCCGATACATAATCAAGTCCCTTTTCTAAGAAAGTTCTCTTAATCATTGTTCGGTTTGTAGTGACACTTTTACCTAAGCTCATATTAATACATGCGTAACCTAAATTCATTTGTTTTTGTTTTATATGTCTTATACATACTCAAAGATACGAAATATATATGAAACTATCAAAAAAATTGGGGTAAACGACCTTCGCTCAACCCCCGCCCCTTCCCCGCTACATTCTTTTTAGGTAATGGTTTGTATATAAATGCTGAAAATATGTTTCAATTGTATATATAAATGCATTTGCGTTACTCATATCCTTTGGATGTATTGCGAATGTAGGCATTATGTTATTACTATTCAATTCTAAATATAATGCGTAAAATGGCTCATTCGTATCGGAATCAATCCATTTGTGTTTATCCAATATTAAATTACATTTATGATTATATTGATGTGAATATAACTGAATTTCATAATAGTTAGGTGTTGATTTACTTTTATCTAATACATCGGCTATATTCTTAATCATATAATCCGTGTCCTCTAAATGCACATCTAATAATTTTCTTATGTTTCTTATTTGTAACATACTATTTGATTATAAGTTCAGTAATTCGTTTTACCATTTTCCGTTTTGTGTTTATTTTATCCTTTGTTAATAAACTTCGTTGAACATTACCCACACTATCCCAATACCATAATTCATATAATGCCGTGTCACCTCGTCCAATTGGTGTTCGTTCTAAACTCATTTCAAATCCAATGTTATGATTATTAGCTACCACTATTCTATATTGCGTTTCGGTTTCCTCAACACTATGAATAAACACAGTCGTGTCTCTAATCTTTGTATATACAATTTCAATATAGTTCTTAATTGTTAGCATATCAAACCTTTTATACACCTAACTACATATCGCATATTTTTTAGTTGGTCTTTTGTTATTGCCATATACTCCGTACCATGTTTTACTATGAATAATCCAATAGGTGTAGGTTTACGAGATATAGTACAATGTATCATATGACCTTCATTTGGATTATCCACATGAATATGATAATGCATTAATGAACTTTTAATATTAGTTATCGTCCATCCATCACCTACATCTGATAATACAATGTTCTCACTATTTTTTATCGTTATCCGATTTTGTTTCAATGTTGGCTGCATTTAAAAGTTCAGTTAGTAATTTATTACCATTAACATCTTTTTTCTTACTAAGATTATCATTAATTTCTGATAAGATTTCTACCCCCTTTGTGCTATCATGTTCTTTGATACCCGCTAACTTTTGTAAATGTTCTACAACTTCCGGTTCAGGTTCATATGTCTTTGGATTCAATAAACGCTTTTGTTCTTGCTTTGCACCCACTAACCAACCGATAATGAATACCATAATTAATAATACTACCATAACTTATTTCTTTTTATGTTTTTCTTTTAATGTTGTTATAATCACATTGCGTACTTCTGCTTCAAATTCCTTACTATGTTCTGTCCTATAATCCGTTTGTGTTTTTGGTTTACTATCTATTGAGCCCATTGTGTCATCATTTAGTGAACTAGTTTTATACGGGTAAACTGCTCCTGTAATTTCCATATCAAAATATCCACCATCTTTTTTAATTTGATTGGTTAATTGTTTTGTACCTTGTTCTATTCCTACCATAAATGCAACACACCATACAATAATCAATACAATTAATGCTATTATAATTTCCATAGGTTATTTGTTTTTACGTTTTAATTCTTTTAATCTTTGTTCGTACAATTCTTTATAGTGTTTTTTACTCCAACCATCATTTCTATCATTATTCATTTCATAAAAAAATGTTTGTAACTTACTATCATGCTGACGTAATTTAAGTTCTAAATCAGTTTTGGTTTCTTTATATACTTCATAACCCATTAAACCAATAAATACTAATACTGCTACTAATACTACTATTGAAAATACAATTGCTTCCATATCATTTAATTTTTATGTGCTATACCTTTTTTCTTAAATAGGTCATCGTAGCTACCACTTTCGGTTTCAATAACTTCATCTTGTTCTAATGAACCCATTACCCTTACTGCTTCTACAAATCCTTCGGTGAATATTAACTTTTCATTCTCATCACTACCACTATAAAATTGTGCAGCAAATCCAGTTAATGTTTCTAAGTTTTCGATTTGTTCTTTTAACTTATCAACTCGTACTTGTTTAGACCATTTACCCATATTGTTTACGGATTCATAGTATTTCCAATATTCTAATTCCTCTTTTAGTTTCTTTAATGCTTTTGTTTCCATTGTATTGTTATTAATGTTAAAAAGGATTTGATGGTGTGTTTTGTTTTAACTCATCTATTTGTCTTTGTAACTCTTTTATTGTATCTACCATTGAACCATGTGTATATGTTGTATTACCATTAGTGTAAACAATATTAGTTCCATTTGTAGTTATCTTATTTATAATACCGGTTGGTGCTGATGTTAATTGTCTACTTAACATTTCATCAATTATTTCCTCATACCTTACTCTAAATAAACTCACCGTTCTAATATCAACTAATTCTATTTTATGTTCTATATTAATACCATTCAAATCTAATAAGTTAAGTGTGGTTTTACTATATCCATTCCCAATCATTAATTCTAAATGCCACTTTGGTTTTTGTGGTAAGTTTAAATTCAATACATCTGCATAATAACATTCACCGGTTGCATTGTGTATTGGATTAACACAAGTATAACCTTTGTATGTAAAACCACTAATCTTATCCCAATTCTTAATTTTCATAGGTTTCTTTAATTTACTTTTATGTGTTGGTATATCTTTGCCACCCCACACTCCTAAATGACAACTGATATGGTCATAATTAACTAAATAATCATAATCCACATTTGAGGTATCACTGCCACATATACTACATACCCAATGATTCATTTCGTTTTGTTTTATACAAAGATACTAAATGAATTATCAATATTGTACTATTCACCACTATAACCGGATTATCATTTCGTATAATACCATATGACATCCACAATATACAACCGATTGAGTTTAATATTCTTAATAACTTCATATTCTTAGCCATCATTGATGCTAATGTAATTAATGTAGCCCCATATCCTAATATTTCTATTGTATTCATATACTTAAAGATACGAAAAAATACCCATTTTACCAAAGAAAAAGGGTACTTTTTATGTACCCCTTACTGCTATTGACTTGTATGGTATGCAACATATTATAAAATATCGTAATGTGTATTGATATATTCGTATAAAAACTCAGCAAACTTTATGTTGCCAAAATAACCAGGATGTAAATCGTTTAATATATCAGCACCTAATTCATCTTTTATCGTATATCCTTTTTTCATTATCCAATGATGAAAATCAGTATGCCCTTCTATATTTAATTCATTTGATAATAATGATTTATCTAAAACTCCTTTTAGTTTTTGGCCACCTTCAAAATATATAAATTTAATTTTATGGTATTTTAAAAATGTCAATAACATCTCCGCCTCTCTATTCATTTTACTAACTTCAATATCATAATCTATAAAGTTATCTAAGTATTTTTCTAATGCACTATCTTTATTTGTATTTTCAAAATCGCCATGACATCCATCCATATAATACCCACGTGTTGCATTTACATAATCTCGCACACCATCCTCGTTAACTGAATGATTTACTACTACCCAACTATTTAGATTTGTTGAATACATATCTAATCTATGAAAGTATGCTGGTAATTCTAATAACAACAGTAACTTATCTTTTTTATCCCAATTTCGTTTTACAAAATCAAAAGCTTCTCTAACTGCTCTACCAGTTCCACCACCACTCGCTGCTTTGTTTTCTACTTTACATCCTAACATATCTGCTAACCTACTAGCATATGTAACTTCTAATGTCTTATCCCACCATACATTATATTTTTCTTTGTAAACATCACGTACTAATGTTACCTTATCATCTGCATACTTAATGGTTTCTAATCCACCACCTGCACTATGTGAACAGCCAGTTGCAAATACTATTTCTATATTATGTTTATTTGTCATAAGAATTTTTTACACCTTTCTATTGATTCGTTTTCTGCTCTTGCTTTTGCTCTATACATTATTCTAACAATAGCACCCAATTGTTCATCGGTTAAATCATCATCTAGTATTATTTCTTTTCGAATTAATAATGTTTGCTTAGCTTCCTCTGCCCATTCAATTATTTCTTTTGCATATCTTTTTTCCATATTAATTAAACCATTTATCAAATTCAGTTGGCTCTGGTCTGTCTACTTTTTTTGTTATCTTTCTTGTTTTTACAAATGGTTTATCACTTTTAATACCATCCATTTGTTTTGGATTTGATTTCTTTACTTTTACCTTTTCTGGATTCAATTCTGCTCTTAATTGAATTTTCTCTCGCATAGTTAAATCAGTTAATCTATGGTATTGTTTTAAATCTAATACTGAGTCAACTAAGTAATATCCATCCTTATCCTGCTTCAACATTTGTTTCAGTTTTAATGATTTGTTTATGTATTCTCGCTGCTACTTCATACCATTCATTTGTTACACATACTTCTAACATATCGGGTAACATACTTTCATCAAACTCTAATTCGTTTTGTTCATCGGTATTTTTTTCGTATAATTCAATAAGTTCATCCATCACACCTTCCATAAACTCACTATCTTTTAATGTGTTTATAAGTTGCTGCATAAATAACTTTCTTATCTCACCATCTCCTGTGTGCTTATTTCGTCTACTTTTCATTAGTTATTGGTTGTATCGGTTAAGGGAACTATTGATTGTCTATTTGCATCTCCATCGCTTATAACTCTAATAGATGTGATTTCAGCTAAATCGGTTAAAGTGACCTTTTCTATATTAATCCCCCACTCAGCTACTTTTTTACCAATCTTTTCAGTTAGTTCAATTTCAATATCAACCAGGTCTTCCCAATTTCGTTCCTCAATAATTTCTCTAATCATTGCACCCGTAGTATCAACTAATACATCGGTAGGGTGTGCTAATTTAGTTAAGAATAAAAATGCATCACAAATATCGTATCTTACAATTGCTCTTACAACTATATTTTTATAATCCAAAGATGTTATTGATTGTGGATGTAAATGTATTGATTGTGTTACTATCGTTTGATGCCATACTGAATCTACAAATGGTATTTTCCAATGTAGACCTGGATTCTTTATATCATTAAACTTACCAAACCTCAATACCAATGCCTTTTCCCACATATCTACTACGAATAATGGCATCAATGAATGCCCAAATTGTTGTATTACTGCTATTAATTTATCAAACATATTCTTATTTTATATAAAGATACGATAAATTATCGAAACTACCAAATGTTATTGTGATTTTCTATTCTTAGCCTTAACATCAATAGTTCCCTTTGTATTGGTTTTGCCAACTGAATTGTTAGATACTACTTTGTTCTGCTTCTTCTTGTCTGACTTCATTATGTTTTGTAATAGGATGTCCTTTTGGCTCATTGATTTGTTCATATTCTAAATCTTGTATTGTTTCTAAAAATATATAATCGTTGGATGTTTTAGGTCTTAATATATAATCGGCTCCATAATATTCTTTTGCTAACTCTAAATCTTTTATTCGTTCACCATTAATTGTTTTCTTAACGATATATAATTTATCGTTAAACCGCATTGATTGTCTATTTAATTGAAACATATTATTTAGAGTTTGTTTCTTTTGCCTTTTGTTCTGCTAAATAATCACCTAATACTTTACTACCTCGTTTAGTAGTCATTAATTCCTTTTGTGAAACTCTTATACCATTACGATATACCCTTAGTTCTAGCTCCTCACCATTCTTTAACATAAAGAAATGATATTCAGGCTTAAAGAATTGCTTTATTTTTCTAAATATATTCATAATGTAAATATACAATAAGTTATCCATTATACCAAACAAAAATAGGGGTATTTTTTAATTACCCCTATTGTTAATATAAATATATAATATTATTCAGTTACTTCTTCTACTGGAATTTCTACAACTGGTCCAACACCTGTCTCATGTACATCATCTGCATGCTCACCATTCACATCTTTATCCCAAACAAAACAATATCCAGGGTTTGCTACTGATGCTGCTGATGCTTTTACTTTATCATTTGGAGTGATAACTAAGTATCTGTCGGTTTCAAACTCATCCATACTTAACACAGCTGCTGTGAATATAGTTCCATCTTCATTTACTAATGTAACACCAACTTGTCCAGCTTGATACAATGCTTCATTTGCATCTGATAATTCTCTGAATCCAGCGTATTTAACTTCTCTTGTTATTAATTCTGACATTTTTTAATCTCCTTTTTCTTTTATATAAGTATTATGTTTTATGTAATTAAGTATGTTTTTGGCTATAAATTTATGTCCAATTTCTCCAAAATGTGAATCTTTTACTATTTTATTAGTTTCAAATTCAATAATCAAATCAGTATTCCAATCTATATGATTACTACATTCATATGCCGTTTCTACAATACCCCTATCACATTCAAATTTAATTAAATTAGAAAAATCTAATATAGATGTATTTTCTTTTATACATTGCTCTATATTTGGATAACTCCATAAAAATACATTCTTAGTTATATTACTTTTAATGTAACTTAATAGTGATAATATCATTACAACTGAATTTATTGATAACCAATCTTCGAAATCTAAATGTGCCATATAAAACTGGCGATATTTATCATTATCATATTTTAAACCGCCACCCGCTTGAAATGCAGTAGTTTCCCATTTTCCTTCATTATTTTTATATGGAACTTCAAATCTATGGTAATGTGTTAATTGAAATAATACAACATCATTCTCTTTTATATTTGGTAGGTCTTTTAATAGTTTTTTAAATTGTTGTGAATTACTATCCCCACCTTCTGCTCTCAGAATCCAATCTAACTTTAATTCATCTGCTATTATTTCAAAAAATGGAATTCCCTTTCTACCCAACCATTTGGTATATTCGGTTTCCATAAAATTAATATCACCTTTTATTCTCGGTAATCCTGGATCTTCAAAGTGTGAATATCCTAATAGATTGCCGGCACTATGTGAACATCCAAATATCCAAAGATTATTTTGTTCCATTTTTAAAATGTTTTATTATATAATCTGCCCAAAGTTTATGACCAGGCTCACCAAAATGCCCATCGGGAACCTCACCATTTGTTTCTTGTGCCAAAGCCATTTTATTATCAAACATAAAAGAACTAAATTTAGTATATTCTGCAGGCATTAAAAATATATTTTCATTATCTATTTCTATTAAATCATTATCATGTGTCCATATACATACATTATCACATAATAAATTTAATAAATACTTTATTGCTTTAATTTGTCGGATTAATCTATCTTTGAATACTTTATTATTTCTATTTAGTATGACGCCCAACAATCCACTTTTATTTAAGCCATGTATTTCAAATATATCATCCGGTGTTGTTGATATACTACCTATATTAGTTGGTTGTAATATATCATTTATCAGTAAATCAAATCTTTCAAAGTAAGATATTCCAATTATAATATAATCATCCTTCTTTATGTTTTCTATATTTGTAAATATATTATCAAATATCATTTCATTTGATGCACCACCTTTAGCTGTATTCACTAGTTCTAAATTGAAATGGTTAGACACATAATCAGGATAGATTAGAATTTCTTCTCCATCCTGTTTATTTAAATATTTTCTATAAGAAAGTGTAATTGGTGAATATGGATTTTGCTTTGGTGAACGAATACAGCCATCACCTGCGGTAAAAGAATCACCGAAACACCATAATTTATTTTGTGTAACCATTATTTAATATTAATATACTACCATTCAATCAACTTAGCAATAGGCCATGCTGGATTTGAAATACCTAATAGATGTGCTTCCTCTATTAATCTTTCTTTTAATTCATCATCTTCTATATCTAGAAAATTAACATGTTCGTATTTCACTAATTCATCTTCAGCAATAGAAATTGTTGAAAATGTATTATCTTCATTTAATACAATAAGCCCAAATAATTTTGCTTCTACTAATTCTACATTAGCAGTGTGTTCTAAAAATGGGTCAAATGCTTCTAAATTTATCATTTTGTTTTGTTTTATATAAATATATGTTTTTATTATTATAATGTAACTACACCACGTTTTTGTACAACTTTTGTTGCACAATCATTTGCATATTCAATACTAACTTCTATACTATTTGTTTTTAAATAACTAATTACTAATGAAGCCATAAAGGTATCACCTGCACCACTTAAATCTCTAACTTCAATATCATTGTTCACCGGATATGTAATACCATCATACATTGCACCTCTCTCACTCATTGTTATAATCAATCTATCTCGCCACATTTCGTATTCTTGTCCTTTACAATTTTCCCATTCAACTTCATTTATCTTAATGAATGTATAATTACCCATTTCTGCTGATAATGGTTTCTTTGTATCTATAAAAGTTAATGGATGTGAATCACTAATCAATTTCAAATCTTCTAACGATAAAAATCCTTTGTCATAATCACTTACTATAACCGCATCATAATCATTGAACGGAACTCTTTTTACATCAAATGAATTACTAACCTTATCATTACTATCAATTCTGATAATCATATGATTTGCTTTTTCCTCTACATATCTCGTCTTTGTAATTTGTTCTTTGTTAGTAACCAATTCAACTTTCTCTGCACCCAATGATTTAAGATTTGCTACTACATTACCACTCATACCCATATTGGTAATTGTTCTACTCGGTTCAAAGATTGGCACCGGTCCTTCAGGACATAATCTCTTACAATAACCATATACAAATACATCAGTACAACTATCACCGATAACTAAAACTTTCATAATAACGATTTCCTATAAGTATTAATATGTTCAAAAAAATGATTAGCCATTCGTTGATGTCCTAACTCATTAAAATGCTTATCAGGATTACTATTCGGTTGTATAATATGTTGTTCCTCTAATTGGTCTTGCCACTTTGTATAAAACGAATAGTTTGTAAATTCTTTTGTTGAATTGGGGGCGGGAATAAAATCTATAATTTCTTTGTACCTATTAAAATCTGAATGTATTTGTCCCTCTGCACTCCAATAATAAATTGGTATTTTCTTTTTACTACACCAATTGTTTACTTGCTTATTGAACCATTTGTAATTAACATTTCGCATTTCTATTAGATTATCTATAAATGTACCTTGATTTCGTATAAAGTAATTTTCTAATTCTATTAGTTGTGCTTTTGTTGGATAAATATTATACCTATCAAAAAATGTAAATTCAAATATTACCTTATCACCCGGCTGAATTTCATCTCTCCTATCTATAAATTGTAATATAGATACCCAATTACATTGTCCGGGACGTGCACTATTTACTAATTCTAAATCTAATTTATCTGCTAATACATAAGGCCAGCTAATTCTTAATGTATCTTCATCTCGTGGGTTAATTAAATTCATTCCGGTTGAAAATGAACACCCAAATACCCAAAGTTTATTTTTCATCCTCCTCCCAATTTAAAAAATCTTCACCTTTGTAATCAGGATGATTTTCTTTCATATCATCAATACCTCTTACCCAAAAAAATGAAACGATTGCAGCCATTATAAAGCTGCAACCGATTCCTACTACATAGCTCATTATCATATCTTATTCTTTTATTTCTATTGAACTCCAATCATTTGTATCAGTGTCCCATATCCATATTGGATTTGCTAATACATATCTAATGTTTAATAACGATGCATTCAAACTTATCATACCCTTTACCGGTACTTCGGTTTCCTCTTTAATCATTCCACCACATTCATGTATGTGTCCAAATACGTGGACCTTAGGGTGTATGTCATTGATTCTATTAGCTAACATCTCACAACCAACATTATAGTTACCCCTCACACTTACATCAAATCTACCATATCTCGGTGTATGTGTCACTAACAAATCTACAGTTCCGTCCGTTGGAACTTTTTGCCATACTTCATCTAACTCTGCGTTTCTATGTTTCATAAATGCCCACATACCAAATACAGGAGACCATGGACTACCATAGATACCTAATCCATCGATGTTTATAAAACTAACTTCTAAATAGGTAACTCCATAGTTATTTGCCAATAACCAATTACGCCTATCCATTTGCTGTAATACAAAATCATGATTACCCGCAACTAATACTTTATGTTTTGCATTTTGTTTACTAAACCAATTCATAAATAAATCGGTTTCTTCAAATTCACCATAACGAGTACAATCACCACTATGCACAATAATATCTACATAGGGTAACTCACCATATAATTCAGTAATCTCAAGGTGTCTACCATGAGTGTCACTTAAGAACATTATTTTCATAACCAATTAATTTTTCTATTTCTAATATTGTATTCGTAGGATTAAAACTATCAATTATAAACTTATAATTCTTTTCTAATCTTTGTTGAACACTATCTGATTCATATATTGCTTTAACTTCATCAATTGGTAATTCATTGATTCGTTTTAAAGCACCTACAAATATTTCTATTCTTTGTGTTTCCGTTTTATTATCATCCCAACCAATTTCTAATCCAAATACATCTTCAAATGTTTCTATTCCATGTCCTCTTAATGCTGAATTAAAACCATTACATTGTAAAGATAAGAATATATTTTTACATAACCAAGATCTAATTGTTTTTTCTGTCAATCTTAAATCATCCCCACTATCACCACTACTTTCAATAGTAAATGAAATATATGAATCTAATGAATTTATATTAATTGTATCATAAATATCATTGGTGTCCGAACTTTGTATCTGTCCTAATGCTACCGCCTCTTTATTCTCATATATAAAAAACTCATTTACAAATTGATTTAAGTATTCGGTATCAATTACTAAATCATCATTCCCACTTCTGCCACCACCCGGTCTATTTCTATAATTAATAAATGCATCGATTGTATTAATATCACCAAACGTATCTTTTTTTATTATATTACCAAATGTATAATAACATTGGTTTAATTGAATATCTGCTTTTTTTAGCAATTCAAATATTTTAAGTCTTCGTAGATTTATAGAACGATTAAATAAATTAAACTTCTTTGTTCTATTATCTTTTATTTTATATGCTACATTTGAAAATAAGTTTGTAAATGGGTAACATCTATTTTTAAAAGATAAATCATTATCAATACTATACTTATCTAAATGCGTTGTTAAGAAATATATGTTATGATTTGTGTTTCTATTTTTTACAATTGCTTTACGTCTATGCTCATTACAATATTCATGTTTAATAAACAAAAATATATTTAATTTTATATTTGGATTTACCGATTCATTTATGTTATCAATTGTATCTAATGTAGTAAATAATACATCATTATCTTTAAGATTAGCAATATAACTAAAATCACTATATTGTAATTCTATAAGATTATACCCAATTGATTCAAAATATTTAAAGTCTAAACCATAAATAGAATCGTAGTAAAATGTCATTTTATAATTTTAAATCTTTAATCGTATCAACTATATCTGCTTCACTCTTATATATTTCTTTAACCTTATCTAATGCTTCATTGTATGCTAATTCAGCTATCGTTGCTGCATCATCTAATTTAATATATGAAAATGTATCACCATCTTTGTTTTTAAGCGAAAGAAAGCCAGTTGCTTTTATTTTGTTTTGCCAATTCATAGGTATTACTTTTTTGAATAAGTATTATCATTTGTAAGTTTCCGTAATAAATCTTGCTGACCCTTTGTAAAATTCCCTTTCTCAGTCAGGTGTTTATCTAAAGATTCTAACAATTTAAGTTTACGGGTAAAGTAATCTCTTGCTTGTTCTAATAGTAATCTATCGTATCTGCTCATAGTTATTCAAATGTATTTGTTACTGAATTATATTTCCAACGATATATTGTACCTGTCATAACCACACCATCTAAATAATATAAATTATTCAGTTGATATAAATTTAATTTATATAACCATGCCTTTGACCCAGTTTGATATGTTATTATATTAGTTTGATTAAACGTTTTATAATTATCAGTTGTTTTATACATAATTAATTGAAATCCATTATACCAATTAACACCACTATCAATTGTTCTATTGAATAGTATTTCAGTTGTACCATCATTATCAATGTCTGCTGCTACAATATCTAATACTAATGCCCATCCGAGTGTGTTTGGCTCACATATAATTGTATTGTTACTAAAATCATTGTTGTTATTCCAAAATATAGTAGATTTAGAATATCTATCTGAATTTGGGAATCCTTCAAATCCTGTCATTATAACATCATTCTGGCCATCTTTGTTTACATCTAATATTTCAATTGTTAGATACCCCGATGCTCCATTATATTTCCAATCGGTTGTTTTAAAAGTACCATCACCATTTCCATATAAAACTTTAATACTATTTCCAGCAGTTACAATAATATCAATGTTTCCATCCTTATTTAAATCACCACTTGCCCCACCATGCCAAAAGTTTTTACCAATATCCGGTAATGTTCCTAATTTATATTTGCCTGTTTTTTTGTCACTTAATAACAATGTATTTGTTTCACCCGGCCAATAATTATTAGTTTCATATCCATGATTACATAAAAATAAATCAGGTAAACTATCATTATTAAAATCACCTACAATTGTTTTTCTAGTTGTTTGATTACCACTATAATCAATTGGCAACATGCTATTATCACTAACATATGATTTACCATTGTTTATAAAAACATCAGGTTTTGAATTAAACTCACCATCCGAGGTGTATGGGTAAAAAATATCTTCTAATCCATCATTATTCATGTCTACATATACCCAACCATTATTACTATTACCATTATATTTTCCAATAGTTCTACTGCCAAGTTTTATTCTAAGTGAATCTATATTAATAAATTTCTTTGTATTTTTTAATTCATACGATGTCTTACCATAATATATAATTTTTGGTATCTCAACCGGAGATATAACTACCTGCGTACCTGGTGTTATAACATTTGGAATTGTTTTACTACAACTAATTAATACAATTAATATAATTCCTAATACTATATGTTTCATAATATTTTTTTATTATTACGATATCTGTTATTATTATTTAACAATTCACTTGCTTTTAAATTATTAATATCTAAGTTAAGATATTCACATAATTTTTTAAGTTCGTCTTTTGTTTTAAAAATGCCTTCATATGTTATATGAAATGCATCTATACTAACGATATTTTTATTTTGTTTAACAAATTCTTTTTCTATTCTATTTAGCTCACCCATCCTATCTGAAATCCATTTATCATTTATTTTATAGTTTGAATGATAATCATAATTTGGTTTTTCATCACAATATAATAAACTAACTGCACTATCAAATGTATCAGTACGTGTTAATGTTAACACCTTATCAAACTTTGATATATAATTTGGTATATCTTTAATATGATGATGTATTTCTTTAACAATAAAATTATCACTATTCAAATCAAAATCAACTGGAAAAATTGGATTGTGTAATTCGTTTATTGTTTTATACCCCAACTCCATACCCAACCATTTTAGGAATGTTGTAGAGCCACTTCTCATATTTGCAATAATTAAAATTTTCATATTAATTTTTAACGAATAATTGAATACCTACTATTACAAATCCTAATCCTAAACATACCGCATTCTTTATTGTAAGTGTTTCTTTGAATAGGTAGTGTGACATCAATGTGAATATAATTACACCGATACCAAATCCTAACAAACGAGAAGGCCATATTTGCCCACCAAACCCAGCTATGAATGCATTTACACTTTGTATGTAAAACCATCCTAACGGCAACGATGCTAATATAACCAACCATTGATACTTCTCATACCAACCATACTTGTAACTACCTTGTAATTGTAAAAATGTACCAATCTGTCCTAAGATACCAAATAAGATACCTATGATTATTTTATTATAATTCATTTGTTATATATTTTCTTTTCAAGATACATTCGTAATAATCCAAAACCTCATCTTTGCCATCTTTACTACGAACCCATTTTTGTCCAAATTCTTTTTTACATTGCTCTATTCTCTCTCTCTTTGATTTAGTTTTATCCGTATCGTTTTTATAGAATAACCAACTTGTCCAATAATGGTCGTGATATGGGCTGTAAAATGTTAATGCTATTTGATAACCAAAGAACACAAATGATAAAACAGGATTCCATTCAAATCTATAATCGGTATCATTCCATTTTGTTTTCCAACCCAACCCACAATAACTGAAACCTACTTTAAGTGGTACTGCAAAGTTATAGTTTTTCTTTTCTTGAAATAACTCTTCAAAAGATTTTATCTTACGAGCATGTTCAGGATTTAATTCATTCCATCTCTTTTGTGCTGCTATTTCCGATATAACCGCTGCAGTTATCAGTTTATTATTTCCTTTAACCCATTTTCTAGGAAAGAAATAAGGAATACCTATTGCTATTTTACCGGCATAGAAACCAACTTTAAATGGTTTGAATGGTGAGTTTAATATTCCCAACCAACTGAAACGATTTATTAAGTATTTTAATTCAAATTTTAACTTATTCATATTATCTATTTAATTTTGTTATACATTCATCAACCTTATCTCTTAACTTACCTTTGAATTGCATTTCACCATTTACTTTTACGTGTCTCCATTGTGGGATATTCATAAACTTAAAATGTAATGCCACATTCAAATCATCAATTGCTATCCAATTACTAATCTTATTATCTTTAACCCACTTTGCTATTTGTGCCGCTCTCATATAATCATTTGAACATCTACTCATCTTATACCACAGGTATTGATATGTTGTTGTATCAATTAAATGTGAACGATGTATTCCATAGTGTTGAAATATTGCACGCATCTGGTCAAATGAAAAATGATTTCTCCAATCTGAGCTCAATACTAACTCAGCATTTGTTTCATCTAATATAGTTTTCAATGCTTCACATTCAGGTATATCCCAAGCGTATGGTATTGTAAATGGTGTTACTATTCCTTCATCAATAGTAACCTTTCCATCACCCCAATTTCCCCACGCTAAAGGCCCATCTACATCTATGAATATTATTTTCTTTCTCATAACTTATTCGTATTTGTTTCTATCAATATTAATTACATACGGAAAACGGGGAATACCATCAGGTGTTAAATTGAAATACTTAATCGTTGCTTGCTTACCGATTAGTTTCTTTTTACTCTTTAACATTTCAGCAGTTTCATCCCAAGTTCCTTTTACATTTGATTTGAAAGGTTTACCATCAATCGTTTCAAATACCATATAACCAGCAGTTCCGGTTCTATTACCCTCACCCTCTACAATATCTAAAATAGTATATTCATCATCAACAAACGATTTATGTTTTAATAAGTTCTTACTTCGTTTGTTTTCATACTTACCATTCGTTCTTAACATCTGACCTTCGTAACCTTTCTCTACATATCCCTCATACAATTCCATAACTTCATCTTCATTGTTACATGAATAAGTTTCTACTATTCTACAATACGGGTGTAAATTTAAGTATGTTGAAAACAATATTCCTAAATCATACATTCGTTTTATAAAGTTATTATTTGAACTCGGTAAATCGTATATGTGATATTCAATTTGTCTTTCACTTTCTTTTAAGTCAGCATCGGTTGGTTTTGTTTTCTTTACCAATGATACAATCTTATTAAAGTCATTTGCGAACTTATCTGCATACAACTCACCATCGAATATCAAATCAGGATGCTTTTTAAACAACCCTTCTAAACTTTCTCTAATATGTGGTGCTGAAAGAATAGGTTTACCATTTCTACTAAACATACCTTCACTTGTCACAATACATCTAATACCATCTAACTTAGCTTGTGATGCAATTGGATATGTAATCTTATCTTTACAATCTTCCCATTTAGCAGCCAACATTGGTTCAAAGTATTGTGTTTTGTTTATGTCTTTAATGAGTTCATAGTAACCACTCTCTAACTTCTTTGTTCTCTTAGCGATTGCTTCTTTCATAGCTTGTTCCTTATCGGTAGTTTCGTTTAACTTACCGGTATTCTTACCATACACTATTGTCCATTCATTTGTAGTAATTATACCACCAATTTGTCCACTATGGGTTCGGTATTTATTACCTACTACTTCAATTGTCCACTCTTGTGTTGCACCTGTCTTTGTCTTTTTGTAAATTGTTTCTAATTTCATATTAATCGTTTTTATCGTATTCAGCATCTAAAATTCCTCTCATCAGGGAAAGGAAACCATCTTTATTTTTTAATTCCGTTTCACCTACTGCATTTATTGAAATTACATTATCGTAATCTTCATAACATACTGAAACATTATAACCAAATTCACCCGCTTCTCTTTCAATAATGATTGCTGCACCAACACTCGTTTTATCACGTCTACTTAAACGAATAGTATAACTGTGGTCTGGAGATTGACTTGTTCTTTTATAATCCACCTTTGCGCCCATCACTTCCCATTTTTCAATGTAAGTGCCTACTAATTTTTTTATGTTTTGTATTGTTAGCATATAATTCAGTTCATCCTATATCAACCACTCACCATCGGGTCGAATTTAAGATTTTTTTAGGTTTTGTTTTGATTGATAGTTATTTCTTTCGTTTGTAGTATTCATCATTAATTCTATATAATAGCAATCCAAAGAATGCATCCTTCTTACCAATTGATTCCTTACTCAATTCAGTTTGGTATATTACCGTAGTCCATTCATCATACACTATCGTTATATGATACTTCCCCAACGGATTTATATTCCTATCTATAAGGACACCAGCCCTATCATCCAACATCATACCCTTATTATCCATCCTAGCCAATACAATCTTATAATAATCCTCTCTCCTTTGTGGGTTTTGTTTTTGGCAGGCCTCTAATACCTTCCAATCGTTTAATTGAGCCCCAATCAAATCTCCTATGTTTTGTATTGTTAGCATATTATAATTGTTGTATCTTTTCCATTACATCCGTTACATCTATGTCTCTTAAATAACCAATCACATCATTTGTAATTGGTGTATCATATGTTATTTGACCATCTTTACCTAAGACTGCCAATTCATATAATCCCTTATCACCACCGTAAGAGTGTTCGTGTTTCACTACTGATGCACCATACCCATTGTCAAATGTGATACGAGTAATAACTCCATCTTTTTGTGGGTGTTTCTTAAATTGTAAATCGTTAAATGTTTTCATAATTTGTTTTGTTTAATCTATAAAGGTAGTTCATTTTTCTGATACTACCAAATTTATATTATGGTTTAAGTTGTTTTATATGTTTACAAGTTTGTGGTATTGCTTTACTATACTGATATGCCGGACAAGTACAACTCCAATCACTTGTTCCACCCACATTTTCTGTCACTTCGTATGTTAAGTTAGGACCTGAACTACTCGGTACACTATGTTTAATTTCGGTTAAAGTTAAATCGGTTATACCCATCATATTAGGTCTTACATCTGTTAAGTCAACCTTACTTGCCACATCATACATATTTGAAATAGCAAAATCTTTAAATCGTTCCACTGTCAACATATGTGCTTTTGGAATAGGTAATTTTTCGTGCAAATACCAACCATCAGTTCCCTCACCCAATACACATATTTTAACATTGTATTGTGCTTTTTCCCAATCCATTTCAAATAGCACTACATTATTCCAATCAGTAGTACTATTATCCATCACAAAAAATCCATCAGTAGATACATCAATACTAAGTTTCTTACTACCTACTATGATTTGTTCGTTATCTACTTTGTTAAAGTTTTCTGGTTTTTTCATATTTTATAAATTTTAATTTTTCTTAATTTTGTTTGTTTATCGTTTGCTCCAATTAATATATCAATTCGTTTCTTATATCGTTTGTTCATTACATCGTGAACCCTATATGTACCATCATATTTACCGGCACCAACAATTCTAATCTTTTGTCCAAACTTATATTTCTTTTTTAAATCCCTACTAACTGCAATAATTCTATGTTTCTTTGGGTTAGTAATCTTAAACCCACTCGCAGTTATATTGGGTGTACTATCAGTTTCGGCTTCACTTGCTTTATATGTTGTTAGTGTTACTATTTCAGGAGTAAGTGTTTCAATCAGTTCATTGACTCGTAATTCTTCCCTTTCCATTTCGTAGGGTAACAATACCATTACAATTGAAAGTATTATATTGTAATTCATAACTTATAATAATTTAGGTGTCCAATCATCTGTTAATAATTTAAGTTTCTCCATTAGAGTATCTATATTCATTATATCTTCATGCTTTATCCAATAGGGGTATCTTACACACATTGCTTCGTTACTCCATTTTCCAATTGTGTAATAACCATTTTCTACCGGCCTTCTATCTAATATAATGAAATGCCTCATATGTCCTCTCCATACATTAATTCTATAATCATCTCTCCTTTCATCAATATCCTCAATGTAGTTTTTATCATCCCACTCTTTACGGAATAGTTTTTCAAAGTTCTTAATTGTTAGTTTCATAATATTTTCTTTTATGTCTTTCTTCAAATTTATCCTCTACTAATTGTGCAGCTTTCTTATATCCTTTATCTAATAGTAATATGACCGCAAACATATCAGCTGAAATTTCATCACCATCGTTTCTATCGTTTGTGTGTTTCAACATTATGTGTGCTACTTCATGTGCTTCAACCCATCTTAATTCATCTTTGGTTAATGGAATTTCACCATCTATGAATACACAACCCGAACTTGTTTCAGCAAAACCAAAACCACACATATCAAATAAAGGTTTCATCACATCATATCGGTAGTCATCTTTGGTTAGTATTGCAACTGCGATGTCACTACGGAACTCACTAAAATATGTTTTTGTTTTCATTAACTTTTAATTAAATCGTTAAGCATACTTTGAATATTTACTACCGATGATATTCTTTCCTTATCATATCCTCTATGGAATAAAGGTAGATATGAACCATTCGGTCTTTTTTCAAATAACTGAACTTCAATGTGATTACTTCCATTGTTTAATGTAATATCCATTCTCATTATTTCCGGTACTGAATATGTACTTTTTAACCATTTGAAATAAACTCCATATTTTTTATATCTCCCATCACTTCCTAAATCTAGGACATTGGTACATACATATTGTTGTGTATCTGCCGAGAATAAACCGATAGTAAATACCTTATCCATTAACATCACTGGTCCTCTTGCCATTTTTTGAATACTCATAACTTATTGTTTTTAATTTTATCTATATAATGTTACAAACTCACCGAACTCTCTATCAAACACTTCTAATAAATGTTCGTAATTACCTTTCATCATTTCTGCTTGAATAGCTTTACCATCTAATCCTAATTGCTTAGCTAATCTACTAGCCATACCAATCAATACAAATGCGTTACCATCAGGTCCCGTCAAATCAATTTCAATTCCCAATTTTTCATTTTTACTTTTTATCATAACTTAATTTTTATTTTTATTAATGGCTCTTTCCATTTCATGATGTTGTTCTATCCACTCTCTAAGAATGAATAGAACTTTTGTTATTATTGTTTTCATATTACCACCAACTTGTGTAATATACTGTCTTACCATTTGCTATTGCTTCCCTTGCTTTAGCAACAAATAATAAATCATTTTCATTTTCTTCATCATTATTACCACTCTGCCCAAAAAAGAAACCCGATGTATCAGGTAAATCATTTTGTTTTATATCATGCTCTAAATCCTCTAAATCATTTAAAGTTAATACAACACAATCACCATTGAAATCATGCGATGTTCCACCTTTACTTTCATATAACGATTGCATCCATCCATGTAAGTTAGGATGTTTACGCCAATAGAAAACTTCCTCTGGTTTAAAATTCTTAGTTTCAAAGTCTACTTCCGTTTTCGGTTTAGCGTTAGTAGAAAACGCGTACATATCTAATCCCATAAAATTATTTTTTATTTTTGTTTTCAAATTTTGTTATAATACTATCAACAATCCATAGTCCAAATCCAAATCCGACTATCATTAATATCATTATCAATTTCATTGCCATATACTAATATTTTACTTTACCAAATGCCATTGCCATAGATAATTCGTATCTATCATAGAACTCTACATTTTGTTTCACTTCGTTAATATCGATTTTACAATCAACCGTGTCACCTTTTGCATTACAACCTACGATTAAACCATTACCTGCGAATGGCTGATGTGCTCCTTTATACACAAAGAATATGTTTTCACTATTAAACAATCCTTCATCATCTACCATAATAGTATCACGCTTCTTTAATGAATGTGCTATTGTGAATATTTGTGAACCAATTTGTTTGTTAATATCATTGTAGTCAGATGTAATATCTACTTCAATAACTTGTCTTTTTACTGCATCAATTTTAATTGCTTTCATGTTTTACTTTTTAGTTTTTATTTTAATAATGTGTTTACAATCTTTACCTCTACCGAAACCATGTGCTGGACAACTACAACTCCAAAACCCTTCATCATTTGTCACTTTGTATGTGTTACCATTACTACCATTAACTTTGAATTCTTTTAGTTTAGTTTTAATTAATTTAGGCGTTTTACCTAATTCAATTTTATCCCACATCTTTTCTAATTCGTTCCAACTATACCATCTATTTACTTCTATCCACCCACTACTCTTTTCACCACCGGTACATACAATCCATGTCTTACCGGATAATGGTGATTCAAAACAAATAGGTGGTAAGTGTGATTTGATTCTCATAACTTATTTTATTTTCTTTGAATACTCTTTGTTTATTATTATTGTTTCTATATCATCATTAGATGTCAATTGTGTAATATGTGAATATGATAATTTGTTTATATTCACTCTATCACCTAATTTTGTCACTATGGTTATATCGTAGTATGTTTTCATTAGTCTAAATGATTTCTACCACCAGCACCCATAGTACCAAATGATGCGTTACTCATAAATGTTTCAATACCATGCTTCTTAAATGGTTTTTCTTTCTTAGGTTTGATTCCCATCTTACGATTATATCTTTGTGTAAATAACAATAACAAATCATAGAACCTATCTTTCCAAAACTCTATTGCTTTTGTTTCTACCTTATCGTACCTATCAACACGCTTTGCTCTACCATACTTAGTCATAATAGCTTCACCCCAAACAGGTGTATAACATTTTACTTTTGTTTCACCCGCTATATCCTTTATATTAAGATATGTTAATGCTTCGTTACATACATCTAATGCCTCTTTATGATAACCTGCTTTGCTCATCCACTTTGATTTCTCAATCGATTCTATCAAGTTCATATTAATTTGATTTAAAGTTTAAGTTCGAATATTTTTTCATATCGTATTGTCTCATTAGGTCACCCGCATTTAGTTTCAATGTTGGGTCCTCATATGATTGAGATATGTTTAATTCTTTCATCCAATTTTGAAACTCTAAAGTACCAATTGTTTCTTGTCTTTCTTGTTCTAACTTCTCCCACATTATTATATTTGGGTCCGTTTCGTTATTATATATTGCCATCTTATTTGTTTTTGAATATTGCTTCTGTAATTATTAAGTAATACCATCTCGGTAAGTAAAAGAAACACTTTATAAAGACCCATATATTGTATCTTACATCATGTTCTAATGCTCTACCTTTCATTTGTTTTTTAATTGTATATAGTAACGGAAATAACGCTACTAAATACCATAATATAAATGTTCTCATATTAAGATACCCTCAATGCATACTTGCCGTTTAATTGTTTAGCCAAATACCATCCACGTTTCTTTGATGGATTTCGTAATGATTGTAAATGATGAATAAAACTACCACCATTAATCATAATTGCGTTACCTCTAATAACAACATCATAGTACGTTTTCAATTCAGTATAAGTTGCATCCATTCTATTATTCAGAAATTGCCATATTTGTTTTGTAATAGTTCCATATGGTTTCTTAGAATGTGGATGAACTTTTGGTGTATTTGTCACTACAGCTTTTCGTGCAGTTCGATAATGTATATTCATAATACTTTGATATATTGCACTATTTTTAGTTTGCATTTTATTATAGTGCCCATCTGCTAAACCTAATTTCATGTTACCTAATATACGAGCATTTACAACTGATACTTCATTATATGCCATATTCTGTCTATGAATACCTTTCGTACTATTGTAGTTTGGATTCTTAGGATGCAGATATATGTCAATGTATTCTGCTAATATCCAAGGTACATCATTTTGTTTACCAACACTCCAATTTGTCACTACGGATTTTCTATCACTATGTCTACCTTTCAATACTACCCAACCAAAAATTTGTTCTAATACTTTTTTAACTTCTATAACTTGGTCCTCATTTTTCATTGGGATAGTTGCGATATAATTTTTTGTTCTGCTCATATTGTTTGTTTTATTTTATATAAGAAGGTCCGTATTCACCCCAATTTGCTGTTCCATCTATAATGTTACCTCGTGCGTGTTTTGCTGGTGCTTTCCAAGTTGCTGGTTTTAATAAGTCACCTTTCTTAATCGGTGCACCTTTCAAATCACCATCCACTCTACTAATGAAACCCCAACAAGTAGTTCCAGTCCATAAACGGATATACTTATTACCAATCTCAACTACTAACGGCTGATATTGATTAATCATATCGGCGGTAGTATAATACTTTAATCGTTTTGCATTCACTTCATCAATAAATGTGGCAACAATAGGATTACCTTTAAGATACTCTATTGCTTTTGCATCGGTTACTCTCATATTATCTATTTTTGTTTAAGGTAAATAATTTTTTATTGTTATATCTTTGTTCATCTTGTTTTATAGTATCTGCATAATTATTGAATGCACTATAATCTCTTTGTTTAGCATCTTCATCCGCATCTTCGTTTGATACTACTCTATACTCACCATTTACTATTCTATCATCTTCGGTAAAACCCGCACCATCGTATTCAGGTTCAACTTCTTCATCAATAGCATTTTTAAGAATATCACGTTCTTTATCGTATTGTTCTGCATTAAACTTACTTACATAATCTAATGCTTCATCTAAGCTTTTACACTCATCATATAAAGCAGTTTGTATTTTATCTCTCAATACTTCCGATTTATGTAATTCAGTCTTAAAGTAATTTATACTACTCATATTACTGCCCAACTCTTTTAAGTTCAATGTATTTGTTTCTACTAACTTACTAGTTGCATAATACAACTGATTCAATTCTAACAATGTTAATTCTAATTTCATATATTTAATTTTTATTTGTTTTGTTTATAGGTTTGGTTGTAGTATTCTTCTCCTGCTTCTCTATATCCGTATACTCCATCTATATTACCATAGTAAGCATCTATTATCTGCTCTTTTTCTTTTTTAAGTAAATTAACTAATTCATTTCTGTATTCAAATTTTATTGAATTTGATAATTTATCAATTAATTCTTGCATTGCTGTTTTCATATTTTTATATTTTTATTTTACATTAACTAATTTACTTTGAGCAGCTTTTGTTATCATTGGATTAACATCATACACACTAAACTTGCTATCCATAGGGATAATGAATTTGTTATGTGCGGTATCAATCTTATTTCTAACAAACTTAAACTTTAAGCCTACAATTACACCCGTCTCATCTAAGTGTCTCATATCGTACGCATCACCATCAATTACTTTATAACCCATAAATGATTTTGGTAATTGTTTACCTTCAAATACCATAGCAACTCTACCTTTATTATTTTCTAATAACTCTAATGATTGTAACATATTGTAACCACTAAAAGAATAAGTCAAATCATAGTTAGGATAGAATTGTAATAAACCAAATCGTTTAGCTACCTTAGTATAATCATAAAATGTCACTTCGTTAAACACTTCAAATATTACTTTACCATTGTATTGAAACAAAGTAGGCTCAATATCCGATGTACCATTCAAACGAACTGAAAATGTATATCCTTTAGCAAATGCATCGTTTCTTGCTTTATTAATTTCAGTTACTAACCAACCCATAAAGAACTCTCTATGCTCAAAGAACAATTTAGTTTTTTTGATACGAGCTTTATTGATTGCGTTTTTCTTTACGTCAATTCTATTGTGTCCACTTTCAGTTAAACACGCTTCTCTACATTCTGCCGTACTCATAGGACAAACATTATAACCACTTAACGATGCCGGCGCAAGATACAAAATGTAAGTCATTTCGTTATACTTTAAACCTTTAGCAATCTTTGAACTACTTGCTACACTACCTAAATAAGATAAACCCGTTACCTTTTTAGCATTACCAATTGTTGTAAACTTCATTGTATTCATATTATAAATTTTTGTTATGTGACTACTCATTCTCTCGACTCAATACATAAAGATACGACTTTATATTGGACTTTGAACAGCCAAAGGTAACTATTTTTGAAAGTTTTTATTGGGAATCAACACGTTACACATATGATTTTTTGTAATATGGTAAAAAAGGTGTAGACATAGATAACCCATTGATTGTCAACAAGTTATAACTTATTGATTTTCAATGGGTTAGGAATTAGGGTTATTATATTACATTTTTATCTAATATTTACCCTAACTTTGTGTATTTTTACCAGGAAATTTCCCAATCTTTAAACTCTGCCGCTAAACAATCTATTTTATAATCCATTCTGCCACCAACAACTTCCTGAATTTTATTCTTTGCCACATTTCTAATACCATTGATACCATGTGTTAATTCTAAATTGTTTCCCTCTTTAATACCTTTACGATAATTTGATTCATTCTGCCAGATATGTGTATTGATTTGTGCTAATACTACAATTGCTCTAATAGTTTCACCACTAATTTGTTTGTCACTACTATCTAAACATAATTGAATATCATGTACGATGTCCGCAATTTCCTGTGCGTATTCTGCTTTGTGTTCAGGAATCTTTACTTCTTTTAATTGAGCTATACTCAATCTGTCAATTAACTCCGCTAATGTTGGGAGATATTTTCTTTCACTCATAATTGTATGTTTTTTAAATAACGAATTAATATTTGTTGATTATTTCTAATTTCATCAAAGGAATCATAATATAACTTATGTAATTCTTGATATGATAAATTTGATAATTCATTTACTTTATCACAAAACTCATTCAAATCATATCCAACATTACAATAGTATAAAGGAGAATTAAATGTCATTCCAAATTCCTTACTGAAATATTCTAATGTATTTTCCGGTCCCCAAAAACAAAATGGAACTCCAAACAATATTGGTTTATATATTTTTTCAGAATAGTGTAATATATTACTTCTATCTGCGTATGGATGAAATGGTGTGCGTGAACTAAATCCTTCTGTTATTATTTCAAAGTAAATATTAAAGTAGTGTGTTATATTTGTATTAGGTGGTGAAAAATATCTTGGATTCTGTATTTCGTTTTTTACTTCAAAATACTTAGATTTATTTTCATTCATACCATCTAATTCTAATGGTAAAATACTATATGCGTTAGAATTTTTAATATATTCAGTATCGGTTTTATTAACATCATACCATTGTGGATTAAATTCCTCATGTTCCAAATTCCAACAAAAACTAACTAATCCATCATCTAATTTATTAGTGTTGTATAATGATTCAAATATTTTAAATCGTTCAGTTCTTAAATGATGATTTAAAAATAAATATTTTTTCAATCTTTTTTTACTACTCAGATTATTTTCTTGTATATAATTTATAGTTTCAATTTTATCACCAAAACTATGTAGTAATTGTAATGCGTGTATTGGAAAAAAGATATGTGATTTGAATTGACAATTAAGTATATTTACAGTCAGTATTTTAAAATTAAACCCACTTAATTCTGCTTCCAATCTTTTATAGGTATTTACATCAATATAACTTTCGGTAGAAATAAAATCTAAATATACATTTTGAATGTTTTGCTTTTTTATGAATAATCCAATACGTTCTATTTTAGGACGAGATGAATCTTCCATTATACTTAATACTAAGCATTCTTTTGTTGGATTTATAAAACCACATGGTAAGTGTTCATATTCTACAAACTCTTTATTTTCGTATCTAAAATATTTATTCAACTGAAAACAATTTTATAGTATTAATCTTTTCTTTCTCTATCAATTTAACCAAAACATGGTAGTTATATTCACAATTAAATTTTGTTTCTTCAACCAGTTCTCTTAATTTTTCTATATCCATATTTGCCAAATCATCTAATATCTTTAAAAACTTAGTAAACCTTCTTTTATAAAATATAGCCTTAGCATTATCCTCATGTCTAACATCATCCAGTATCTCATAAAATTCCGTAGTATCATCCAATATATCTGCATCATATAATTGTGGGAACAACTTAAATCCATATTCCTCTAATCCTTTATAGATGCCGGCACTTCCAAATATCAAAAATGGTTTCTTACATACAATAGGTCTAAATGCCTTTTCAGTAAGAGAACAAAAATCAACCGGGTCACTTAGGGTTTCTATTACTAAATCAATCAGTGCGTTATTATTCTTTTCAAAGTTCACCCACTTACAATTGTAATAGTGTCCACCTTCTAATTCATTTTGAAATACTCTAACAGGAAACTGAAATGAATCATCTATATCATCCAATAGTTTCTTATTACCATCTCTTTCTCTTTCTGAATATGTAATATATTTCTTACCATCATCCCAATGTCTAAAAAAGAAAGTTGCTTCACACTTACTCAACATCCTATTATCCAATAAGTGTTTATATAAGTGCATTCTTGCTTCTCTTGGTTGGTTATTAGTAGTATAAAAATGCTTTTGTGCCTTTGAACTATTAACTACAATATTCTCTACTTCAATTTTTTCTATATTGTTTTCTAAAAAGTAAGGTAAACATCCTAAGTTATAGATTACATTTATATTTTCCCAATCATGCGACCAATTCTTTGATGCGATACTAATAAATACCTTATCAATTTGGTCACCGAAAAAACGATTAAGGTGAAATACCAATTCAGGTACAGGACCACTCACTGTTAAAAAATCCATATCTTCACCATAGAATATGAACTTCTTTATAACACCAGTCCTAAGTTTGTCTAAAATTTCTTTTGATTTCTCTAATTGTAAGAAACCAGGTATTGCAGATGATATTGATTCGGTATAGAACATACAATAAACTTCTTCATCCTCTACAAATTTTATATCACCATACTTTTGTACGCTGAATATAAATTGCTTCATATGACCTTGTCTAATGTAATTGTTTTGACCTTCCTCTGAATAGAAATCTAAATCAATAACACCCCATTGGGATTTGTATTCTGTAAACTTAATTTTAATCTCTTGCATAATTCTTATAATAACTATACAAACTCATTAAATCACCACCACAATTTTCAACTGCTTCCTCAAATATATTCAAACCAAATACTTCTTTGAAATCCTTTTCCAATTTATAAAGTATCTTTTGTTCGTCTTTGTGTGCTTCTAATTGTAATTTAATGGCTTTTAATCGTTTCATTCTACTTGCTTCTAATGCTGCTTCTATACGATTCTTTTCATCAGTCCCACCATAGTTATCATATGTTTGTTGATATACTTGTTGTGTGGTTGCTTTCATTTCATCAGCTTCTGCAAATAAATAACTATAATCATAATCACCATTTTGTATCTTATCAAATAAAGGGGCTCTATCTGAAAGCGGTTTTTTTCTCTTACCCTTTGTCCACCATCTGAAGCGATTGTAACTCATATACTGCTCTTTTTAAATAGATTTCATTTAATTTATGTGTAACTTCTGCAATTATTCTTTCATCCTTTGTAACTTCTGCTACCGCGGCTTCAACATCGGCAGTACAGAATCTTGTATCATAATATGCATTGATTCTATCCATTGTTTCCTCTGCCTTAGCTTCCCAATATTGCTCATTTAATTTTTCATTAGCAAGATATTGTTCGTATAAATAATCCTCATCACCACTTTCATTAATTGGTGGGTTCGTTGGTAATTGTTGGTTCATAATATTCTTTTAAGGTTTTTTCTATAAATTGTATTGCTTCACTATCACCACTATATGCATCATAACTAGTATAACAATGAACAAACTTCTCAATTCCATGTGTTTCCAATTCCCACATTACGGAACTAATGTTTGATATGTGGCAGTGATTAAATCCCATTAGATGCATCTTTCATTCTATTCATAAATATCGCCATAGAGGCACTTTCGTTTTCTTTTGCTATTTTGGTCACTCCATCATAATCAAATTCAGTATTAGTTACTGCACTACTAATACTTGCATACTTTTTAGTGAGGTAACCGGATAATGGTCTTGTATGTTGTTTTAAAAATGCGGCTTTATTATCCAAATATTCAAACAACTCAGAGTCGGTCATTTGCTTTAGTTCTTCATCAGTTTTGTTCTTAAATTCCATACTCAAATATACTAATAATTATTTAATAAAACAAAAATAAAGGGGAACATTTCTGCTCCCCGTTTATTAATTATGCTTCTTCATTCAAGAGTTCTTTACGTCTTTCTAACACCTTTTCCCATTCTTCATATTTTAAAGCACTCTTATCTGCATTACAACGTTTACATGATACAACTAAATTATCCAATTCAGTTAAACCACCTTCTGCGTATGGTACTCTATGGTCACACACTGCTTTTTCCATTGTTATCGTATCATCACAATATCCACACTTACCATCTTGTTCTTCAAATTTGATAAGTTTATCATCATAAGAAAATGTTCGTTTAGAATCTACAATTGTAACTTTATTATCAGCTATCATTGCTTCAAAAATTCTATCAGTTACATAAACTAAATGGTGTGCATCGCTAGTAGAACGTAATAAGTCTTGTATTGTAAATTCCATCTTTCTCTTATTGTCGTACCATATATTATTTGGTGATTTAAGTTTCTTTAATTTAGCCATTGCTGTTAAAAACATTGGGAAAAACTTGTCACTTTCTACTTTATATCCAGCATCAATAAATTTCTTCAAAACATAGAATGAATAAGTAAATGAACGTCCAGATACTTTCTTCCTAATATTATATTCACGTATTGCTTTATCTAATTCCTTGAGATACTTTTCAAACTTTGTTTTCTTACCAACCCATATATTATCAATTTTAAATGAATCATATAAAGTATCTAATGTAGGTTGTGTAAGTTCCATTGTTTTGTCATTTACAATACTATTAAACCAATGTGCTAATACTTCTTCTAAATTCCTACCAGTTGGTTTTGCGTTTATATAAGTATGAATTGAACCTTTGTTATCGGTTGAAATTTGAAACATCTTATATTTCAATTTAGCATTTGTTGAATCATCCGTATATTCACCATCAACTAATGATTGAACATATGCCGCACCATCCGAAAATTGAGCTGAACGTTTATCTTGTTTAGTAAGTGGTGTCCCATTATTGATTAATATAAATCTGCTATGTGCGGCTTCCTCACCAACATTTTCACTAACTAAAAATAACAATTCAGTATCTAAAATAGCTTCACGCATAGTATCATCTAAATCAGAAAACCATTTACCCCCCAATCCAACAAAATCACTACCAAATTTTGTAATTTCTTTTGGTAACTTTACACAATCAGATAAGATTGCTAAAATGGTCTTATATCGTTGTTGTCCATCCTCAACATAATACTTATTACCTATCTTTGTTAATTCAAATAATGGTAATGGATTACCTAATGCTAAGCTAAGAAATAACTTCTTTTGCCAAACCGCACCCGCTGTTTTTGGAATATCAATAAATAGATATTTCCTTTGTCTACGATAATTGATTAAAAATGTTTTGTGATTGCCTAACAATTCACTAATTTTCATTGTTTGTAATTTGTAACCCTTTGCGATGTTTACTGGAATTTGTTCCATATTGTTTGTGTTGGTTAACCTATGACCTTCCGAGGTTTTGTGTTTTAAAGCTTACGCTTGCGACCTATATTGGTCTTTTTATATTAACAATTGTGTTAATTAAATATTTTGTTCTTTGTATAATTTTAAATACTTATCACTCATTTTTTTGTAGTTCATTCTGAAATTAGGAGGCATTGCTTCATAGATAGCTTTGTTACCATATGGTGCATTACCCGGTGAACTCCATTTTTTTGAATATCGCATCCAATTATAAAACTGGATATATGCGTTGGCCTTTTTGATATAATCATTAAGGTCAATTGGTAGTTTCCACTTCTTAATTAACTTAACCGTACGTTTTTCATTATCCAATTCTAAATCTCTACTTTGTTGTATTGCTTTCTTAATACTTCTAATTTTCTTACCACCCAACCAATCATCTAAATGGGTCACTCCGGTTGAACCCGTTTGCCATATGTTAGTGCTCTTATCTTGCCATTGTGTTAAGTGTGCATATTCATGTGCTAATACACCTAACCAATCCTTACTCTTACCCGCTACTACTAATTTCATAGTTTCTTCACAAAAGTAACCACTACATCTAATATTACCACTCAATACCAAATATTTTACAGGTCTTATTTGGCATTTAATACCTACCTCTTTACAATGTCCTTTCACATGATTAATGAATGCTCTTACGTTTTTTGTTAATGCCATTTTAGTTTGTTTAATTGTTAATAAAAGGATTCACTTGTTGTGGCCAATAATCTTCATCATCACCACCTGCGATTTCATTATCATCCGTAAAACGATATTTGTGAATAGTGTTATCGTAATGTACTGCTCTACCACTTTCTTCGTCTTGATATTCTAATTCACCTTCCATTAAATCTTCATCGTGTCCGGTCACTTCATATAAACCACAAAAGCCCATACCCGCTTCTTCGTATGCTAAACTGAATGATAAGGTTGGAAATGCCTTTGCTGCATATTGAATGAATGCACTATTAGGTCCCCATGCTGTATCATACGATATTTCCAAATAGGTATCTGTATTTAATCCGATACAACTTTCAGCTACATCCCACTTTGTACCCCAGTTATTCACTCTCCAACTATACCAACCCGGATTTGCACCGGACTCTGTTAATAAATCAGCGGGTGTTGGATATAATATTTCCATTGTAAAATTCAATTCATCACCTTTCTCAGGTTTTACTAATGTCAATTCTTTGAATTTATTTAATTCATGAATATCACCACTTACTTTTAAGAAATTGTTGCACCAATTAGGCATATATTTAATTTTTAGGATTTAAAAAATGATAGGGGAACTAACTTAATAGCTCCCCTATCGGTTAGTGTTGGGTATAGCCGTTATGAGTATGTATAAAACTATACCCTCATAACCTATTACCAAACAATAGTATCATCATTTGTTTCTTCCTCTTTCACTTCGTTGAATAACTTTTCACCTTCATTCTCATCAACAATGTACTTTTGAATTAACTGCTTGATATAAGTTCTTTCCGAATCCATACCACCATCTTGTGAATAGAACGGGAAGATTGCTACCTCAGCTGCTTCTAACAAACTGAAACCATCGTATAACAAACCTGCCATCTCTACCGAAATACGAGTTGATACAGCCGTAGTTAATTTGCCGGCATCACCTTTGATTTGGTCTCTAGTGTGTGCAGCAATCTCTGCTACTGATTTCAAATTGTAATCATTCGTATCAGGATATAACATCTTTAACAATTCATATTCCTGCTCAGCATTCAATACGTCTACCTCAATTGTCACGAATCTATCTAACAATGCTCTATCCATTACACGCGTTGCAGTATATTCCGAACCAATGTTAGCAGTTGCAATAAAGGTCACTCCTTCTGCCACCTTAACAATTGGTGAATTTTCTTGCTCATCCAAACGTAAGTATCTTTGTGTTTGGTCTAACACCGTCATTAGGATATTAGCGGCTTCTGGATGTGCTCTACTTAACTCATCTAATAACACAACTGCGTAAGGTGTCTTAATAGCTTTAACGAATGCACTCTCACTAAAATAAGTACCACTTGCTTTGTTGAAATGGGTATTACCAATTAACGCCGCTCTCGGATCTTGTGTTGCACCTAAGTTAAAGTAATGGAAAGGTCTCTTTAACGCTGCAACTAATGCTTTAGCTGCCATTGTCTTACCACTACCAGCAGGTCCGGTCATCATTATATTACGAGCTCTAACTGCTGAACGTAATAAATATTTCCACTTCAATTCATTCATAATTAAGTTAGCAGGTTTTAATTGCATACCATCCTTGTGAATAAAATCGATAACGTCTTTATGTTCTGTTGGATTCTCTACGATAGTTTCAGCAATATCGGTATTCATTGGCTTAACCAACATATCCGTATATTCTTGCATCTCTACCATACGATAAGTTTTAACACCATTCTTATTGATGTGTCCTCTTACTGCTTTACCTTGTGTTGCTGCTCTCTTTCTCATTGAGCTACCCACAATGGTAGAATCACTACTACTTAATACATCACCCGCCGTATTAACTAAGTTAAAACGCGATTTGATGTTTTCTACTTTGTACACTTCATTAGTGTAACCGAACTCTTTGTTTACTTTACTCATAACTGTTTGTTTTATTTTAAAATTTAAATATTATTTCTTTAAGAATAGCTCATTCATTGTCTTAACAATAGGAACGATTTGTTTAACATCAATGAAACGGCTATCGTTACCATACATCACTTTGAAATTCTCACGCGAACGTCCATATCCATGTGTATCACCTACAAAGTAACTCATAATTTGAATACCCATATCCTTAATTTGCCCTATCATTTTCTTAGTATGTAACAATGCATTGTGTCCACTATAACTACATTGATCATTTGAGAAACTAGGTTCACCATCACATATGTTTAAGAAATATGATTCCATATCTTTGTTACTCTCTACTAAGTGTTTAAGTATCGCTTGATAACATAAACCTTCAGGTGTTGTACCATTAGCGTGTAATGCAGGGAACAATCTCTTAACTTTCTCAAACTTATCAAATCTACTATCATACGCTATACATACATAAGGTCTATTACCCCACGTACCTCTGATAGAAACTTGTACATTTAAGTTATTAACCATTGATGCTGCTTTACAAATAGCAATTGTCACTGCTAATGTATCATCCCACAACGTACCACTCATAGAACCACTACCATCGATAGTAACGTGCAACATTACTTTCTTAAATCTATCTACTTCTTTATGTGAGAATACATTAACATAATCATAACCTAAGGCCGCTACCATTCTCTTATCAATTCTACCATTCTTTTGACGTGGATTGATTGTTTCTCTTTCCTCACTACGAACTGCAATACGCTTACCTAAGATAGTACCCATTACGATACCTCTTTGTAAAGTATCATTATTCCATCCACTCCACTTTTCATTGTAGAAATTAGCGAACGGAAAGTGTCCATCTTGCATTAATGCTTCTGTCATTTTCTTAGATACGATACATTGAACAGGTTTGATATAACCACCATTGTCTAATTTAGTGTCACCTACTGATTGCATTTCAGTTCCACTTTCTGACATTTGCTCTAAGGTATCATCCTCTTTCTTAGTTAATCCTTTCTTTTTGATTTGGTTATTAACGAAGTCCTTTTGCTTTTGGATTTGTTTATCCAACTGCTTTTTACCAGTCGAACTCATCATATCCTTATCACCACTTTCGGTTGCTTCACCATCACCCTCAGTCGGTTCACCCTCGCCTTCACCATCACCTTTTGCACCATCCTTACCTTGCTCATCAATATCAACTAAGATATGTTTTAAGATAGTATTAGTAATTGATTCGGCTACTGCTAATGAATCTTTGGTATTTTTCAATCTACCAATATTCTTAAGGTCTAACAATTCATAGATTTCCTTTAACCCTTTCAATTTGTTAAGGTCAGTATTACTATTTGTAATGTTAATGATACGGAACATATACGATTGTAATTTCTCATCCGTATATTCATCACTCTTTAATCCTTTATCAATTGTAGCATCATAGAAATACTCATCATACAATGCTCTATAATAATCTCTATAACCTGGACAAGTATTGTATATGTATTGGTCAATCCTTCTATCCTCTACGAAATTGGTTAGTGATTTAACTACATCAAATAATTGTTCTTTGTTTCTATGTCTGTCCATAGAATCATATTCAGGAGCATTTATATCTACACCCGCTGCTTTGGCAAAACTATTAAACATATCATCCGATGCAGAATACTTAGGCATCAATTCAAAATCCGTAAGAACAATGTGTGATGCTTCGTGCAATGCTAAACCAACCGCAACATCAAACTTTTCGGGTTTAACTTCGGCTGATAACACTACTGATTTTCCATCGGTATATGAATCACCTTTACGGGCGAACTTTACAGGAATAGGTTTGTTTGTAAGAATGCTAACAAAGTTAGAGATTGCTCTCTTATGTGCATTCAATTTAAGTAATTCGGTAGTATCTGTTTCTACCTTATTAACGTCTTTTGGTTTCCACTTATCACCACCCCAATATGTAGTAGGTGTGTCGTAAGTGCTCCATTCATTAGCCCAAAACGAAGATGCTGATTTTTTCTCTTTTTTCTTTGTGTACGAACCCTTAGTTAAATAATCTAAAGTACCCGTCTTAAAACTGTCATACCAACTCATACTCTTTAAGTTTATATGTGAATAAATATTATGTAGAAGATAGTAGGGGAATCGAACCCCTACCACGTTTCCAAAACTATCTTAGTTTATCTGCAATTAAGCAGAAATCTTAGCTCTACTAGCTAATTGGCTCAATCTTTGTGAATAATACAAAGCTC
>Ga0214919_10000854_pt1 | contig 51755 bp, 45 predicted proteins | sample LL1503_MetaG_FD_177994 | JGI IMG/M metagenome (GOLD analysis project Ga0214919, IMG submission 177994) | Freshwater microbial communities from Lake Lanier, Atlanta, Georgia, United States - LL-1503 | ecosystem: Environmental > Aquatic > Freshwater > Lake | place: USA: Georgia | collected...
ATAGATCAAGGTCAACCCGAGCGCAATCAAAGCATAGACTGCGCCCGTGGTCAGACCATTGAGCAAGGCCGACAGCAAAATGCTGGCATCAAACATCATCAAACCCTATTGCTGACCGACTCAAACAGAAAGCATCAAGCATTCAAGGGGAAGATGGGTTCCACTTCGCGGTAGTCGCGTGGCACGATCACCTTGATGTCGCCCTTGACCACTTGCGTCATCAAAGGTTGTGCACCCATGTTTTGGCCATTGACAAACTGCGTGGCGCCATACGGCATGATGTGATTTGAGAAGGTACTCTTATTCAAAGCATCAATGATGGCGGCACGGTCGGTCGACTTGGCGCGATCAATGGCATCGGCCAACAAGGACATGGCGGTGTAAGTCATGAACACTTCATAGCTGAAGAACTGGCCTTGCGCTTCCACGCGTTTTTTGAGTTCCAACGAACGCTTGTCGCGGGGGTTGAACCAGTGGTTGCAATCGATGATGCCGTTGGCGGCTTCTGGAAACTCTTTGACAAACTTGTAGCTAGATGCAGCGCCGCCGAGCACCGAGTAGATGGCTTTCGGTGAAATTTTTTGCTGCTGCATGGTGCGAACCAACAAGGCATATTCGTTGTAGTAGTTGGCAGGAATCACGATGTCAGGATTGACTTGCTTGATGCGAAGTGCAATGTTGTTGAAATCGCGCGTGGGGTTGGCATGCTTGATCACTTCTTTCACGTCATAGCCATAACCAGGCAATTCTTTGGACAGCAAATTGGCTGTGCCCGTGCCAAACAAAGACTCCTCGTGAATGATCATCGCAGTGCGTGCTGGCTTGCCTGCTGCTGTGTTCAACACGTGCAAGTTAGCCACAGCCACTTCGGCACATTTTCTGTAGCCTGGGCCAAAGCGAAACGTGTTTTTCAAACCGCGTTCCACAATTTGATCGGCCACGCCCACGTCCACCACGTGAGGCAAGTTGTACTTGGCTGCCGCTTGGGTGGTGGCCAAACAAATGGCAGAAGCAAACGCACCCACCACCGCACACACACCAGCTTCGTTCATCTTCTCAATTTCGGCCGTGCCGGCTTGTGGACTTGACTGAGCATCGCCCAACATGGCTTCAATTTTGGCGCCGCCCAGTGACTTGATACCGCCCGCCTTGTTGATGTCTTCAATGGCCATCAATGCGCCCATGCGGCACTGCTGACCCGAATACGCAAGCGCACCCGTAACAGGGTGCAACACACCCACTTTCACTGCCTTCGCTTGCGCGCCGGCAATCAAAGGGAAAGACATGGCAGAGGCCGCGGCTGCGGTCTGGCTCATAAAGTGACGACGTGTGGTCATGGGAAGCTCCTTTGGTAGTTCTAGGTGAAGATCAATGAAAATTAGCCGACAGTTCCTTGTCCACCCAGATTTGGGCGTCAATACTGCCAACACGGGACAACTGCATTTGGTACTCGTAACGATCAGGGCGATAAAGGCCCTGCAACCACTGAACAGGTTTTTCCTGATCATCGTAAATCAAACGGCGAACTGCCAACAAGGCAGAACCCACTGGCACGTCCAAATGACGCGCCGTGTCGGCATCGGCCAGGCGAGCAGAAATGGATTGTTCTGCGCGACCCACCTTGACACCCGCCTCTTCCAACAAAACCAAAATTGGCTTTTGCGCCAACTCCCGACGGCCAAAACCATGCGCAATGGCTTCTGGCACCCATGTGGTGATGTGAGAGACGGGGCCTTCACGCGTACTGCGAACACGCTCGGCTTTTTGCACCATGGCACCCGCAGTCAACTGCAACTTATCGCCGATATCTTTGGGCGCCTTGAGGTGCTGCACAGAAATAACCTTGACGGAAGTTCGAAGACCCATGGTGACCAAGTTTTCTAACAAGCCCGTCAATCTGGCTTGCTGACCTTCATGGTTTGAAACTTGACTCAACTTGACTGGTTTGTCGAAACCTTTTTGATGCAAAGGCCGCGTCCCCCTGCCTGGCTCTCGTTTGATGAGGCCCTCTTCGGCCATTTGAGACAAGGCTCGACGCACCGTGACGCGCGCCACTGAATACTGTTGCATGAGCGCCAACTCACCTGGCAATCCGGAATCAAACTTGCCTTCCTGCAATTTTTCGCACAAGACCAGATAAATCTGATGGTACTTGGGCAAGGGTAGGTTTTGATTCATGGCAGCAGTGTTCCATCAGTCCTAATGATCTGTCAATAGGACATTCCATAGGACAAATTTAGGGCATGTCTCGCGGCCCAAGCAAATCGCTTCATGCAATGCGCTCAGCCTGGCTCAAAGTTCAGGCGTATTGGGTTCTGAGTTCTCGCTTGAGCAATTTACCGCTGGGGTTTTTCGGCAGCGCCTGTGCAAACACCACCCGCTTGGGCGACTTGAAACTGGCCATATTTTGATTGCAATGCGCCATCACTTCAGCCTCGGTCAGGGACTGCCCCGTCTTCAGCACAATCACAGCGGTCACGGCCTCTACCCACTTGGGGTCAGGCAGTCCGATCACCGCCACTTCACTGACGGCGCTTAAACGGTAAATCATCTCTTCGACTTCGCGACTGGCCACGTTTTCGCCACCCGTTTTGATCATGTCCTTCTTGCGGTCCACCACACTGATGTAGCCTTCTTCGTCGATGGTGGCCAAGTCGCCGCTGTGAAACCAATCGCCGGTAAAAGCGGCGCGGGTTTTTTCTGCGTCATTGAAATAACCCAGCATCAAATGGGGCGAGCGGTGCACGATTTCACCCACCTCACCTGGCGTCACGTCTTGCATGTCATCGTTCACCACCCGTGTTTCTACGTTCAACACCGCACGCCCGCAGGAACCGGGCTTGCGCAACTGGTCTTCTGGGCCAAGCATGGTGGCCAAAGGTGCAATTTCGGTTTGGCCATACAAATTCCACAAGCGCACCTTGGGCAGACGCGAGGCCAACTCTTTCAAAACTTCAACCGGCATGATCGACGCACCGTAGTAGCCCTTCGCCAAATGCGCAAGCCTGTTGGGGTCAAACAAGGAGGAACGCAAGAGCGCAATCCAGACCGTGGGCGGGGCAAAGAAGCTGGTGATTTTGTACTTCTCAATGAGCGCCAACAAATTGTCGGGCACGGGCTTGGAGGTGATCACATTGCTACTGCCAATGTAAATGGCCGGGCCAAAAAACACATCGAGCTGCGCACAGTGGTAAAGCGGCAAGGCATGCAAGGCCAAATCGTGCTCTGCAATTTCAGCGTTGACCACGCAACTCACGTACTGCCAAAGCACCGCGTCATGGGTCAACATGGCCCCTTTGGGCATGGACTCTGTGCCACTGGTGTACACGATTTGGGCCAAGTCTTGGCTGGCCAAGCCTGATTCGGACAAGGCGGCTTGGCAGGCAGCCAACTCATGGAAGTTGTGCATGCCAGTGACGGGTTCAGTGTCATCTTCCGAGGGCAACCAGACAAACTGTTTAACCTGAGTTTCCAATGTCGCTGCCAGCTTGGCCAATTCTGCCAAGCCACTGTCTGTGGCCAAAGTTTGTGCGCCAGCATGGCGCAAGATGTAAGCCACTTCATCGGCCTTCAACATGAAGTTGATGGGCACCATGACCGCGCCCATGCGGGCCAGAGCAAACCTCAATGCGGCAAAACCGTGAGAGTTTCTAGCCAAGACGGCCACCCGGTCTCCCGGCTTCACCCCGACGCCCGAAAGACCAGCGGCAAGGCGCGACACCAGCGCATCAAATTCAGCATAAGTCCAAGCCGTTTGACCGCACACAATGCCCAACTTTTGGGGCAATCGCAGAGCAGTGCGCCGCAGCGCATCGGCAATGGTTTGGCGCCTGACAGCAGGCGAAATAAGGGGCTGTGCCGCAGTTGACATTCAAAAACTCCAAATCAAATCGATAATGGCCCGATTGAACTTGAAAATTGAGAGACTGCAATTGGCACTTCCACCACCCTCCCCCCGAAAACTGTCACATACGAGAACCGCAGTCTATTCAGGCTTCGAGCGGGAAGACGGCATGTGGGACATTGAAGCCGCACTCACCGACGTCAAAACCTACAGCTTCGTCATTCCAAGTCAAGGCCCGCGCGAGGCAGGGCAGCCCATTCATGGTTTGAACATTCGCCTCACAGTAGACGATCAATTCATCATCCACGATGTGATCACCGACATGGCCCACATTCCCCACCCAGAATGCGACCAAGCCCCCCAAGGCATGCACAAATTGATTGGCTGCACTTTGGGTTCAGGTTGGCGCAAAACGATTGATGCGCACATTGGCGGCATTGCGGGGTGCACCCATTTGCGGGAGATGTTGTTCAACATGGCCACGGCGGCTTACCAAACCATTCCTTCTGCGCGGCAATTTAGAAACCAGCAAGCCGGTCTGCCCGATACGGTTCCCACCGCACCGCCACCGCATGTGGGCAAATGCATGTCATGGGCCTTTGACGGACCCGTGGTGCAACGCCATTACCCCATGTTTTATAGAAAACCGGGCGAAACTCAATGACGCAGTCCCTGCCATAATCTGCCTTTCCAATGCGCGCCGCCATGGCGTGCGCCTTCCATCAGCCCCTGGATATAAACCAGTCACCGCTTGGAGTCTCTTGTGATCAAAAAAGTATTTATCAAAACCTTCGGGTGCCAAATGAACGAGTACGACTCGGACAAAATGGCCGATGTCATGAAGGCTGCCGAGGGTTACGAGCCCACCCAAAACGTCGACGAAGCCGACCTTATTTTGTTCAACACCTGCTCGGTGCGTGAACGCGCGCAAGAAAAAGTTTTCAGTGACTTAGGCCGCGTGAAGCACCTCAAAGAAAAAGGTGTTTTGATTGGCGTGGGCGGCTGCGTAGCCAGCCAAGAAGGCGCCGACATCATCAAACGTGCACCCTATGTCGACGTGGTGTTTGGCCCGCAAACTTTGCACCGACTGCCCGAACTTTTGGCCGCTCGCAACGCCAAAAAACGACCCCAAGTCGACATCTCTTTTCCTGAAATTGAAAAGTTCGATCACCTGCCGCCCGCCAAGATGGACGGCCCCACCGCCTTCGTGTCCATCATGGAAGGTTGCAGCAAATATTGCAGCTATTGCGTAGTGCCCTACACACGCGGCGAAGAAGTCAGCCGTCCCTTTGAAGACGTGTTGGTCGAAATAGCAGGCTTGGCCGAACAAGGCGTGCGCGAAGTCACTTTGTTGGGTCAAAACGTCAATGCCTACCGCGGCAAAATGGGCGGCACAGCCGAGATTGCCGACTTTGCGCTCCTGATTGAATACGTGGCCGACATGCCAGGCATTGAGCGCATTCGCTACACCACCAGCCATCCCAATGAATTTACCCAGCGCCTGATTGATGCGTACGACAAAGTGCCCAAACTGGTCAGCCACTTGCACTTGCCCGTGCAACACGGCTCAGACAGAATTTTGATGGCCATGAAGCGCGGCTACACCGCCATGGAATACAAAAGCACCATTCGCAAACTGCGTGCCATTCGCCCCGACATGGCCATGAGCAGTGACTTCATTGTGGGCTTCCCAGGCGAAACCGACGAAGACTTCAACAAGATGATGAAGCTGATTGACGACGTGGGCTATGACACCAGTTTCAGCTTTATCTTCAGTCCGCGTCCTGGCACCCCAGCGGCCAACTTGCAAGATGACACACCGCACGACGTCAAGCTCAAGCGCTTGCACCATTTGCAAGCCACCATTGAAGCCAATGTGAAAATCATTGGCGACAGTCGCCTGAACACCGTGCAACGCATTTTGGTAGAGCGCCCAGCGCGCAAAGACGCCACCGAAATGGCTGGCCGCACCGAGTGCAACCGGGTGGTCAACTTTCCAGCCGGCCCCAACGGCATGCGCTTGGTGGGTCAGATGGTCGATGTGCGAATTGACACTGCCTTGTCGCATTCATTGCGCGGCGAGTTGGTTCTCACAGAATCAACCGTCTCAACGCTTTAAGCAATGGCGGCGAAAGTCGCCATGTTCAATGCGCGGCCTACCCGCCAAAGACCAGTTATAAACATAAACTTGCGCAGTAAAAGTTTGCGGCCCTTCGGCGTGTAGCCATTGAACCTGAATTGGCACACGCACGTACATTGAGTTTTCAATTGAATCAGGGTCTACTTCTTCTAAGTCGTCCAAAGCTTGCCATTGCCTTGGCTCAATTTGATACAACTCACCCAACACAGGGCCCAGTGGCAGTGCCCACGTACCCTGAACACTGAGCGCCGGATATTCACCCATGTCAAACAAAGCTGCATGAATGTGGGCTTCGCCCAAACAAGTTGCACCTGCCATGTGGTGGTGGTTACTCAGGCCCGACAGCAAAGTGCCGTAAACAAACAAAAGGTTTTCAGAATTCATAAATCGCTTCAAGAAGTGGCCCGCATCTTTTGCACTTGTGCCAGAAATGAACTGACTCGAAGCTTAAATCATTTTCTTTCTCAGCATTTTGCGTTAAAGTGATTCGATGAGAGCTGAACAAAATGAGCGCGTCACGCGCATTGGCCCCGGTACCCCTTGTGGGCAAGTCATGCGCCACTATTGGCACCCAGTGGCCTTGCTCGATGAGTTCAATCCCGCACTAGATCCCAACATGGGCGTTCGAGCCGTCAAGGCTGTCAAGTTGCTAGGCCAAGATTTGGTCTTGTTCAAAAACGCACAAGGCGAATTTGGTTTGCTAGACCGCGACTGTCCGCACCGCGGAGCCGACTTGGCCTATGGCCGCAATGAAGGCGATGGCCTTCGTTGCCCCTTCCATGGTTGGAAATTTGATGTCACGGGTCAATGCCTAGAAACGCCAGCTGAGCCCAAAGGCAGCGTTTTGTGTACGCGCATCAAGCAGCGCAATTACCCCGTCCAAGAACGCAGTGGCATTTTGTTTGCATGGATGGGCGCAGAAGGCAGTACGCCGCCGCCCTTGCCAGAACTCGATTGTTTCAAAGCACCTGGCACACACACCTTCGCATTCAAAGGCTTGTGGCATTGCAATTGGCTTCAAGCATTTGAAGTAGGCATCGACCCTGCCCATGCTTCTTTCTTGCACCGTTTTTTCAACGACGCCTCGCTTGAAGACACCTACGGCAAGCAATTTCGCGGCGCCAGTGCCGGCGAAATAGAAGGTGAAAAATGGCCCATGACAAAGGTCATGCGCGAGTTTGATCAGCCCGAGATTTCTTTCACAGAAAAGCCCTACGGCTTTCAACTGACCACCCTCAGGCCCTTGAACGAAAAACTCACGCACGTTCGCATTACCAATTCCTTGTTTCCCAACACCTTTGTCATTCCCTTGTCGGAAACCATGACCATCACCCAAATGCACGTGCCAGTCGATGACACGCGCACTTACTGGTATGCGGTGTTCACCAGCTTTGCCGATCCCGTCAACAAAGATGCCATGCGCAAGCAGCGCCTGGAGGCTGTCAGTTTGCCCGACTACATTCCAAAATCTGGCAAACACAACCAATGGGGCTTTAACCCAGAAGAGCAAATGACGCGCACCTTTTTAGGCATGGGCGAAGACGACATCAATGTGCATGATCAGTGGGCTTGCGAAAGCATGGGCGCCATCCAAAACCGCACACGCGAACATTTGGGCACCTCCGACAAAGTGATCATTGCCAACCGGCGCATTTTGGCCAAAGCCATTGACGACGTGGCCGCGGGTTTATTGCCGCCCGGGTTTGCCAACCCTGAAGTGGCCGCATCTCGAACAGGACCGGACACGGTGGATGGCATTGCACCCGCCCAAGGTTGGCAAACATGGTCCACAGACACCATGCAGGCCAAACGCGATGGCGCACCTTGGAATGCTTCATTGACCAAAGCCGCATGAATTTAAAACGCATCAGCTTTGCCGAACAATGCGGCCAGAACACGCCTCACAGGCAAGCTGAAGTTCAAAGGGTTCTGGCCTTGGCCCAAGCCTCAGGCCTTGAATGGATACGTTTGGTGTGGTGCGATGTGCACGGTAGTTTGCGCGGCAAAACATGGGTCACCTCCGAGTTGGCCGCCGCCTTCGCAGAGGGCATGGGCATGGTCAGCACCCTCATGCTCAAAGACACTTCCGACCGCACGGTTTACAAGGTGTTTGAGGCCAATGTCAAAACTGAGTTGCCTGGATTTGAAGGCGCCAGCAATGTCATGCTGTTGCCCGATCCCAGCACTTTCAAAATACTGCCATGGGCCGAAAAAACCGGATGGCTGTTGTGCCAACCGTGGTTTCCCAACGGTCAAGCCGTGCCCTATGACTCACGCCGCATCTTGCAAAGCGCGCTTGAAAAAGTGGCCGCCAAAGGCTGGGGCATGAAATGCGGTCTTGAAGTTGAGTTTCACATTTACAAACTCAAAGATGCAGACCATGGCGATGATGCCGATCCTGTACAAGCGTCATGGCCAGGGCCCGCACCCCAAGTGAGCATGATCCATCCTGGCTACAACTTGTTAAATGAGTTGTGGTTTGACCGCGCAGAACCTGCTCTGAGAATTGTGAAGCAAACCGCTCAGGACCTGGGTTTGCCGCTGTTGTCTTTAGAGATTGAACTTGGCCCCAGCCAAGTAGAAGCGGTGTTCAAAGTCACCGATGCCATGACCGCCGCCGACAACATGGTCTTGTTCAGAAGCGCCGTCAAACAAGCCTTGCGGCGAGGCGGTTATCACGTCACGTTCATGTGCCGCCCCCCGTTTGACCACATCATGAGCAGCGGCTGGCACCTGCACCAATCGCTTTATGACTTGTCTTCTGGGCACAGTCTTTTTGCACGAACTTCACAACAAGATATTCAAGAAGCCCACGCTCTTCGGGCCAACGATGCTCGCCACACGCTGTCTAACATGGGCGCACATTATTTGGCAGGCTTGTTGGCGCATGGCCAAGGCATGACGTCTTTGTGCACCACCACCGTGAATGGCTTTGGCCGCTTCAAACCCAACGCACTTGCGCCGCAAGCCATTTTGTGGGGTCGTGACAACCGGGGTGCCATGCTCAGAGTGGTGGGCGGCGCCGGCGACCCTGCCACACGCATTGAAAACAGATTGGGTGAACCTACCGCCAACCCCTACTTGTACATGGCCTCGCAAATTTTGGCTGGGTTAGATGGCATTCAAAATTCATTGAGTGCTCCCGAGGCTACAGAAACGCCCTATGCCGAGGGCGGCTCTCGCCTGCCGACCACGTTGGGCGAAGCTCTGACACACCTGGACGCAGACGCGGTTTTGAATGCAGGCTTAGGCCGAGATTTTGTGCGCTATTACCAACGCATCAAGCAGTCAGAGCAAACACGTTTTAATGCAGCAGAAGACCCCGTTGAATTTCAGCGTCGCGAATATTTCGGCCGCATTTAAGGTCTGCCCAACGCAAAACTGCTGGGCAACTTAGCATCGGCTTTTAGCGTTTCATGCCGGGGAATCCACCCCCGCCCATGCCACCCAGGCCTCCCATACCCTTCATGCCGCCCAAGCGCTTCATCATTTTCATCATGCCGCCGCCCGACATTTTTTTCATCATGTCTTGCATCTGCTCAAACTCTTTGAGCAAGCGGTTCACCTCTTGCACTTGAACCCCCGCGCCCATGGCAATTCGGCGCTTGCGTGTGGCCTTGATGAGTTCAGGTTTGCTGCGCTCCCTGAGCGTCATGCTGTGAATGATGCCTTGCTTGCGGGCCATGTCTTTTTCTGCTTTGCCCAAATCCATGTTGCCCGCTTTGGCCGCCAGTTGGCTGGGCAATTTGTCCATCAAACTCGACAAACCACCCATCTGTTTCATTTGCTGAATTTGTGCCAAGAAATCATTCAAATCAAAGCCAGCGCCGCTTTTGACTTTGGCCGCCATTTTTTGGGCGGCCTCCATGTCGATGCCTGCCGTGACTTGCTCAACCAAGGCCAAGATATCGCCCATGCCCAAAATGCGGCCGGCATGACGCTCGGCATCAAACACTTCAAGACCATCAATTTTTTCGCTGGTACCTGCAAACTTGATGGGAGCGCCCGTGATTTGACGCACAGACAAAGCAGCGCCACCGCGTGAGTCGCCATCCATCTTGGTCAGCACAATGCCGGTGAGTGGCAGCGCATCGCTAAATGCTTTGGCCGTGTTGGCGGCATCTTGACCTTGCATGGCATCGACCACAAACAAGGTTTCCACCGGATTCAATACAGCGTGCAGTTCGCGAATTTCGGCCATCAAGGCTTCGTCAATGGCCAAGCGACCGGCTGTATCTACCAACAGCACGTCAAAGAAATGTTTGCGTGCGTAATCAATGGCGGCGCGCGCAATGTCCAAGGGCTTTTCATCGGGTGAGCTTGGGAACCATTCAGCGCCAGCTTGTGCCGTGACAGTTTTCAACTGCTCAATGGCCGCGGGACGGTAGACGTCGCCCGATACAGTCAGCACTTTTTTCTTGCGCTTTTCTATTAAGTGCTTGGCCAATTTGGCCGTGGTGGTGGTTTTACCGGCACCTTGCAAGCCCGCCATCAAAATCACCGCCGGCGGTTGCGCCGCTAAATTGATGTCGGCCACACCATCGCCCATGGTGGCGGCCAGTTCGCGGTTCACGATGGCCACCAAGGCTTGGCCGGGTTTCAAAGAACCCAAGACCTCTTGACCCAAGGACTTTTCTTTGACACGGGCAATGAAATCGCGAACGACTGGCAGCGCAACGTCGGCTTCCAAGAGCGCCATGCGCACCTCACGCAGCATGTCGGACACGTTGGATTCAGTGATCCGCGCTTGTCCACTGATCTGCTTAAGAAGTAGCGAGAGTTTGTCGGTGAGAGCGGAGGCCATAAAGAAAATTTTTCATAAACCGCTAGCTTTTGAGCCCATTGCCAGATTGCAGCGGCTCAAAACGCTAAACTAGGAAGCATGATTTTAGCCAGTCCCTCCGAATTGGCGATGTGGTTGACTGTTTTAACCGTCATCGCCTATGGCATTCCCGCTCTTGTAGCCGATCGAATGGGCCCCAACTTGACCCGTCGATACCTGTGGCTGGCTTGGGTCATGCACGCTTTCACGCTGGGCCTGGGCTTGTGGGGAGAAACACCCCGCTTTGGTTTTGCGCCGGCTTTGTCGGTCACCATCTGGTGGGTCTTGACTGCTTACACCTTTGAGAGCCAATACTTTCCAAAGTTCAAAGCACGTTGGGCCATGGCGGCTTTGGGCAGCGCCGCAGTGGCGCTTTCTTGGTACTTCCCCGGTCAAGCCCTTCAAGTGTCTGCCTCTATTTGGCTACCCCTGCACTGGGCTTTGGGCATTGCGTCGTATGGCATGTTTGCAGCCGCTGTGGTTCACGCAGCGCTCATGACCAACGCCGAGATTGAAATTCGCAAAGGCAACGAAAACCAAAGCGGCCTGCCCTTGCTCACGCTCGAGCGCCTGATGTTCCGCTTCGTGCTTCTGGGCTTTATTTTGCTCACCTTGACCCTCATCGCGGGCTTTGTTTTTGGCGAACAGCTTTACGGCGCTGCAGGCGTTCATTGGAAGTGGGATCACAAAACCGTGTTTTCTGTTTTGTCTTGGCTCACCTTTGGCGCTCTTTTGCTCGGACGCCATCAGTTTGGTTGGCGTGGCAGGCGCGCGGTGCGGGTGCTCTATATAGGCTCAGCATTTTTGTTGTTCGCCTACGCCGGATCGCGGTTTGTCCTTGAAATCATTTTGGGACGCAGCCTTTGAAAATCTTCATTTTTTTGCTGGCTGTTTTGTTTGGGGTTTGGTTTTGGCGAAGAAACCGCCTGAATGCTCTCAAAGAGAAACAACAAGACAAGTCTCACACTGCTGCTTCCCAAGTCAATGCCAAAGTTGACTTGCAAGAACCTAGCGCCATGCACGCCTGTGATCATTGCGGTGTTCACCTGCCCGAATCGGACATGGTGAAAGGCCGCGCGGGTCGTTATTGCTCAGAATCTCATCGCCAAGCCGCAGGCGATCAGTTGGCCTGAGTGCCATGAGCTTTGACAATTGGCAACAGGGCTGGTGCCAAGGCGCTGAAAAATGCGAGTCGCCCAATTTTGGCCCACGCCCCCCTAGCGCCACTCTTGATTTGCTGGTGATTCACTCCATCAGCCTCCCTCCCGGGGAGTTTGGCACGGGCGCCGTTCAACAACTCTTTACCAATCAACTCGACTGGGAAGCCCATCCCTACTTTGCATCGATTCGAGGCTTGGAAGTTTCCTCACACTTTTTCATTGAACGAACGGGCAAGGTTTGGCAATTTGTGAGTTGCGAGCAACGCGCTTGGCACGCCGGCGTTTCAAGTTACCGAGGCCGCAACAATTGCAATGACGACTCGATTGGCATTGAACTGGAAGGCTTAGAAGGCGACAGCTTTGAAGCGGCTCAATACGAAAGCTTGGCGCCACTTTGTTTGGCGCTTGGCAAGCACTACCCCATTGCGCACATTGCAGGCCATGAACACATTGCACCCGGCAGAAAAAAAGACCCAGGTCCAGGTTTCGATTGGGCTTTGTTGAAGAAAAATGTGGCGTGGCCGCATCAGTTTTTTCCCGACAACTGAATTATTTTGAAAAATTTTTCTTCATTACATTTTTGCCATTTGTTCGAACAGTCTTAGGGTTTTCAGATTGCGAAGGCATCAAGTCAATTTGAAAACGCATTTATTTGCAAGGATTTGCGAAGGCAATTGCAAGGAAACCCTCGCCAAATATAGAGTCTCTACTCAATTTGCAGATTTGATGCGGATTTCAAGCCTTCTTTTTTTGTCTCAAAATAGTCATATTTTTACGATAACGGAGCCTCTCAAAACATCTTGCTTGCACAGAAGCACAAATATTCCCCAAACACTACCCCTAGTGGCTTGAAATCATCTTAGACCCCATATATAGTGTCTAGACGCCAAAGTCACGGTCTAGTGAAAACCAAGAAAACCACCTCTTTGTCGAACCACAATAACTTAAAACCGAACTGCCCTTGATCACAGAGAACGCCATGCAAATTGAGCTAAATCAAACGCCTACCAACACCAGCTTATTGAGCAACCCCAGCACTTCACAGACCCCGCCATCTGCAAGCCATGCATTGGCAAATTACCAAATCATTCGCCGAAATGGCGCTGTGGTTCCCTTCGAACCTAACAAAATTGCTGTTGCCCTCATGAAGGCCTTTTTGGCAGTGCACGGCACCCAAGGCGCAGCTTCGGCCAGCGTGCGCGAAGTGGTGGACGGTTTGACGCAAGCGGTCATTCGCGCTTTGGTGCGCTCACGCCCAGGTGGCGGCACTTTCCACATTGAAGATGTCCAAGATCAGGTAGAACTTGGCCTCATGCGCAGCAGCAACCACGAAGTGGCTCGGTCCTACGTGTTGTACCGCGAGCGCCGCACGCAAGAGCGCGCCCAAGTGAAAGAAGAAAAAGCGGCGGTTAGTGCACACCCTACGCTTCACGTCTTAGATGGCGGCCAACGCGTGCCCCTTGACATCAACTATTTACAAGGCCTCATCGTCAATGCCTGCCAAGGCTTGGGCAAAGACGTGCATCCCGACCCCATCGTGTCTGAAACCATGCGCAACCTCTACGACGGTGTGCCCATGGAAGAGGTTTACAAGGCGTCTATCTTGGCGTCTCGCACCCTGATCGAAAAAGACCCTGACTACACGTACGCCACTGCGCGCCTCCTGATGCACACCATTGCCAAGGAAGTCTTGGGCAAAGAAGTGCTCTTGAAAGACATGGCCGCTCACTATCTTGACTACTTCCCCGTCTACATCAAGAAGGGCGTAGACAACGGCTTGCTCGACGAAAAACTGATGCAGTTCGACTTGCCAAGATTGGGCGCAGCCCTCAAAGCCGACCGCGATTTGCAGTTTGACTACCTCGGTCTGCAAACTTTGTACGACCGCTACTTCTTGCACGTGCGCAAAACCCGCATCGAGTTGCCCCAGTCCTTCTTCATGCGCGTGGCCATGGGCCTGGCCTTAGGCGAAGCCGACCGCGAAGCCCGTGCCATCGAGTTCTATGAAGTGCTGTCATCGTTTGACTTCATGTCCAGCACGCCCACACTGTTTAACAGTGCTGGTTTGCGCTCACAGCTCTCAAGCTGCTACCTCACCACCGTGCCAGACGACCTGGACGGCATTTACGAGTCCATCAAAGAAAACGCTTTGTTGTCTAAATTTGCTGGCGGCTTGGGCAATGACTGGACACGTGTTCGCGCTTTGGGCAGCCACATCAAGGGCACCAACGGCGAATCACAAGGTGTGGTGCCCTTCCTCAAGGTGGTCAACGACACCGCCGTGGCGGTCAACCAAGGCGGCAAGCGCAAAGGCGCGGTCTGCACTTACCTAGAAACATGGCACTTAGACATTGAAGAGTTCTTAGAACTGCGCAAAAACACTGGCGACGACCGCCGCCGCACGCACGACATGAACACGGCCAACTGGATTCCAGACCTGTTCATGCGCCGCGTCATGGAAAACGGCACTTGGACCTTGTTCTCACCTTCCGACTGCCCCGACCTGCACGACAAATTTGGCATTGCGTTCGAAAAAGCCTATGTGGCTTACGAGCAAAAAGCAGCCGCCGGCGAAATCAAGCCCAGCCGCACCATTCAGGCCAACGACCTGTGGCGCAAGATGCTCTCCATGCTGTTTGAAACAGGTCATCCTTGGATCACGTTCAAAGACGCTTGCAACATTCGCTCACCTCAGCAACACGCTGGCGTGGTGCACTCCTCTAATTTGTGCACCGAAATCACCTTGAACACCAGCGACACCGAAACCGCGGTGTGCAACTTGGGTTCAGTTAATTTGCCACAGCACTTGATGGACGGCCCCAACGGCAAACAACTTGACCACGCCAAGTTGCAGCGCACCATCAAAACGGCCATGCGCATGCTCGACAACGTGATCGACATTAACTACTATGCTGTGAAAAAAGCACGCGACTCTAATATGCGTCACCGTCCTGTGGGCTTGGGTCTCATGGGCTTCCAAGATGCGCTTTATCAAATGCGCGTGCCTTATGCGTCTCAAGAAGCCGTGCAATTTGCAGACACCTCCATGGAAGCCATTTGCTACTACGCTTACTGGGCCTCCACCGAATTGGCAGCCGAGCGCGGCAAGTACTCTAGCTACAAAGGCTCATTGTGGGACCAAGGCATCATGCCTTTGGACACCCTTGATCTGCTCCAAAAAGAGCGCGGTGGCTATGTAGAAGTAGACCGCAGCAGCACCATGGACTGGGATGCTTTGCGCAAGAAAATTGCCAAAGACGGCATGCGCAACTCCAACTGCGTGGCCATTGCGCCTACCGCCACCATCTCCAACATCATTGGTGTCGATGCCTGTATTGAGCCATGCTTTGGCAACTTGTCCGTCAAGTCCAACTTGTCTGGCGAGTTCACCATCATCAACAGCTACCTGGTGCGCGACTTGAAGCGCCTGGGTCTGTGGGACGATGTCATGGTCATGGACTTGAAGCACTTCGACGGCTCATTGCGCCCCATTGACCGTGTGCCCCAAGAAATCAAGTCTTTGTACGCCACCGCTTTTGAAGTAGAAACTACCTGGATTGTCGAAGCAGCCGCACGTCGCCAAAAGTGGATTGACCAAGCGCAGTCACTCAACATTTACATGTCAGGCGCATCTGGCAAGAAGCTTGACGACACTTACAAGCTAGCTTGGTTGCGCGGCCTCAAAACCACTTACTATCTGCGCACCATCAGCGCCACGCACGCCGAGAAATCGACCGTGTCTAACAACCAAATGAATGCGGTGTCGTCTGGCGCAGCATCAGGTGGTGCAACATCGAACGCATCAGGCGCTTCGCAGTTTTCTGCAGTGCCCGCCACCGATGTGAAATTCACCGCCATCGACGATGTGGGCTGCGAAGCTTGCCAATGATTTTTTAAATTTCCCAATTCAAAAAATCACCATTCAGAAATCATTGCAAAGATCATTGAAGCGAACTTCGAGAAGAAATGCAAAACAAGACGATGCAAAAGCACAACACTTCTTCTCGTGATTTCATTTCATTTCAAAACATTGCTTTGCATTTCGCCTACAAGCTTTCATAATTCACACATTGGAAATTTCTATGTTGTCCTGGAACGATTCATCTACACCTGCATTGCAACCTGCAATGCCAAGCTTCCCCCCAAGCGGCCCATCTGCCGACCGCCTTGCTGATCTGTCTTCTTTCAATTCTGCTTCTACTGTCAGTCCCATCATGAGTGCGGCTACGCCTGCGCCATCGGCACCCACAGGCGCCGCGCGCCGCGTGAACGCAGCTGACAAGCGCATCATCAACGGCCAAACCGACGTCAACCAGTTGGTGCCCTTCAAATACAAATGGGCCTGGGAAAAATACCTCGCCACTTGCGCCAATCACTGGATGCCGCAAGAAGTCAACATGACCCGCGACATTGCGCTTTGGAAAGACCCCAACGGTTTGACCGAAGACGAGCGCCGCTTGGTCAAGCGCAATTTAGGCTTCTTTGTCACAGCCGATTCTTTGGCTGCCAACAACATCACTCTGGGCACTTATCGCCACATCACAGCACCCGAGTGCCGTCGGTTCTTGTTGCGCCAAGCCTTTGAAGAAGCCATTCACACCCACGCCTACCAGTACATCACTGAGTCTTTGGGCCTGGAAGAAAGCGAAATCTTCAACGCGTACAACGAAGTTCAGTCCATCCGCGACAAAGACGAGTTCCTGATTCCGTTCATTCACGCCATCATGGACCCGCACTTCAAAACGGGCACCCAAGAAACAGATCAGACGCTTTTAAAGTCGCTCATCGTGTTTGCTTGCCTCATGGAAGGCTTGTTCTTTTACGTGGGCTTTACCCAAATTCTGGCATTGGGTCGTCAAAACAAGATGACCGGCGCTGCCGAGCAGTACCAGTACATCCTGCGCGACGAGTCCATGCACTGCAACTTTGGCATCGACTTGATCAACCAGATCAAACTCGAAAATCCCCAGTTGTGGACCGCAGAGTTCAAAGCCGAAATCAATGAGTTGTTCTTGAAAGCCGTCGAACTCGAATACCGTTATGCCGAAGACACCATGCCACGCGGCGTGCTCGGCCTCAACGCTTCCATGTTCAAAGGCTATTTGCGCTACATCGCCAACCGCCGTGCCACGCAAATTGGCTTGGAAGCCCTCTTCCCCAACGAAGAGAACCCCTTCCCATGGATGAGCGAAATGATTGACTTGAAGAAAGAACGCAATTTCTTCGAGACCCGCGTCATTGAATACCAGTCGGGCGGCGCCCTGTCTTGGGACTAAACCTTCAAACATGACGATTCTGTTTAAACCTCATGCCATGCCCGCACTCAGCGGAGCTGGGGTGAGGTTTTCCCGCATTCAAGGTGTTGAGATTCAATCTCAGCGCCTTGAATCGCTTTGCGGCTCCAACATTCGCAAAGTGTTTCCCTCTGTTGATTTTTCTAATTGATCAAGGAGAAAAAAATCATGGCAACTGCAAAAAAAGCGGCACCCAAAAAAGCCGCAGCTAAAAAATCGGCTCCAAAAAAAGCCGTTGTGAGAAAAGCGCCTGCTAAAAAAGCAGCCCCAAAGAAAGCCGCTCCTAAAAAAGCAGCTCCTAAAAAGGCCGTAGCTAAAAAAGCAGCTCCAAAAAAGGCAGCCCCAAAGAAAGCCGCTCCTAAAAAAGCAGCTCCTAAGAAGGCCGTAGCCAAGAAAGCAGCTCCTAAAAAAGCCGCTAAGAAAGCCGTAGCTAAGAAGGCTGCTAAAAAAGCTGCCCCTAAAAAAGCCGCTAAAAAGCCTGCCAAAAAAGCAGCGAAGAAAGCAGCGAAAGCACCCGCTGCCCCTGCTCCCGCTGCAACAGCGTTAAATCCTCAAGCTGCATGGCCGTTTCCTTCGGCCGCCAAGCCCTGATTTAATGTCAAAGCGCTAAGCGAAAGCAAAGCAAAGCCCGATGCTGAAAAGCGTCGGGCTTTTTTAATGTGCAAGCCCAATGGCTTAAGGGTAAAAAGTGAGTAAGCGATAACCCATGAAAGCCGCTTCTTCTTTCTTCAAACTCAAAAGAAGTTGCTGCTCTATGATTTCGCCGGGAGACACGACTGCGGGTGCACCCCAGTCAACTGGGTTCAATACCTTGCGCATCACGGGTGTATCTTGTGCATCTGTCAAGGTCAGTTCTATCCATGGCATTGCCACTGGCACAGAATCAGAATTTCTCAAATTAATTTGCAAAGCCCACCGAATTGGCTGAGCACCATAGGCCAAAATTTCCTGCGCTTGATCGGTAGGAATGGCGTCAACAGACGCATAGTCTATGACAACGGCATCGGGTTTTTGCAGTGGCCGAATTTGGCAACCCACAAGCTGGCAAGCCTCAAGCAGTAGAGGTTTCAAACGCGGATGGTAGGTGGCCAGCGGATCTTTGAACAAAAAAACAGTTTGAAGCACAAGGCCCAGCAGCCCGAACACTGCCCAAGTCACCAAGCCCCAAAAGCTCATGAGGTTTTAGGCGGAGGCGCCGCGTTGAGCCGTCATCAAAATCCAGCCATCTTCTCGATCGGCGACCGACAGATTGATATGCGGCGCATAGGCCTGAATCAGCTCTTCTTCTTGGCGCTCTAATATACCTGCCAACACCAAATGACCCCCTGCTTGCACATGACTACACAGCAAAGGCGCCAACACTTTCAGGGGTGTGGCCAAAATATTGGCCAGCACCGTGTGGTAAGTGCCCTGCGCCAATTCGGGCAAGCCCGCATTCAAAGACACTTCGTTGGCTTGCGCGTTAAGTGCCGTTGAAGTGACAGCGGCTACATCGATGTCCACCGCGTCAATTTGCTCAGCCCCAAATTTGGCCGCGCCAATGGCCAAAATACCAGAACCACAGCCGTAGTCCAACACCCGCTGACCCTTCAGGTCATGCGCGGCAATAAAGCGCAAGCACATGCGCGTAGTGGGGTGGGTTCCGGTACCAAACGCCAAACCAGGATCTAAACGAATGATTTCGCGCGCTTGTGAAGGCGGCTCGTGCCAGGTGGGCACAATCCAAAATTCTGGGGTAATTTCAACGGGTGCAAATTGGGATTGCGTCAAACGCACCCAGTCTTGATCGGGCACGGCCTCAACAGACATGACTTCACAGGCCTGAAAAAAATCTTGCGCTCCCAACAAGAGGGCGGCTTTGCGCGCTTCTGCTTCTTTGGCAAAAAGGGCCACTACTTTAGAGCGTTGCCAGCCTTCTTTAGGGGGCGGCATACCAGGCTCGCCAAACAAAGCTTGTTCGTGCTCTGTTTCTGCGTCTGCGTCTTCGACTGAAACACTTAAGGCATCCAAGGCTTCGAGGGCTTCACTCAAAACATCGACGCGGTCTTCAGGGCACAGCAAGTGAAGTTCAAACATGCTTAGCCTTTGCGGTGTCTCAGCCACTCTTCCAAGTAGTGAATGTTGGTGCCACCGTTGACAAACTTAGCATCGCGCAGAATTTCACGGTGCAAAGGAATGTTGGTGCTAATGCCCTCCACCACAGTCTCGGCCAATGCAGTTTGCATGCGTGCGATGACTTGCTCGCGGGTGTCGCCATGGGCAATGATTTTGCCAATCATGGAGTCGTAATTGGGCGGTACAAAATAGTTGTTGTACACATGCGAATCGACCCGAATGCCAGGGCCTCCAGGTGCATGCCACGTGGTAATGCGGCCGGGTGAGGGCGTGAACTTGAAGGGATCTTCGGCATTCACACGGCATTCGATGGCGTGGCCCCGAATTTGAATTTGACGCTGTGTGAAAGGCAACTTTTCGCCAGCGGCCACCATGATTTGTGTTTTGACAATGTCAATGCCCGTGACCCACTCGGTGACAGGATGCTCCACCTGAACGCGGGTGTTCATTTCAATGAAGTAAAACTCGCCGTTTTCGTACAAAAACTCAAAGGTACCGGCACCGCGATAGTTGATTTTTTTGCAAGCCGCCACACAGCGCTCGCCGATTTTGTCGATCAGTTTGCGGGGAATGCCAGGCGCTGGCGCCTCTTCCAACACTTTTTGGTGACGCCGCTGCATGGAACAATCGCGCTCACCCAGGTAAACCGAATTCTTGTGCTTGTCCGCCAAGATTTGGATCTCGATGTGACGCGGGTTTTGCAAATACTTTTCCATGTAGACCGCAGGGTTGCCAAATGCAGCTCCCGCCTCGGCCTTGGTCATTTGTACCGCATTGATAAGGGCCGCCTCGGTGTGCACCACCCGCATACCTCGGCCGCCGCCGCCGCCAGACGCCTTGATGATGACGGGGTAGCCAATGCTTTTGGCGGTTCGCCGAATGATGACGGGATCGTCAGGCAACTCGCCCTCGGAACCAGGCACACACGGCACGCCCGCTTTGATCATGGCCTGCTTGGCCGAAACCTTGTCGCCCATGATGCGAATGGACTCAGGCGTGGGGCCAATGAATTGAAAGCCGCTTTTTTCAACGCGCTCGGCAAAGTCTGCGTTTTCACTCAAAAAACCGTAGCCCGGGTGAATGGCTTCAGCATCGGTCACTTCGGCAGCCGAAATGATGGCCGGCATGTTGAGGTAGCTGAGGCTGGAGGCTGCGGGGCCAATGCAAACAGCCTCTTCAGCCAACTTCACGTATTTGGCTTCGCGGTCAGCCTCTGAGTAAACCATGACCGCCTTGATGCCAAGCTCTCGGCATGCGCGCTGAATTCGCAAGGCAATTTCGCCACGGTTCGCGACCAGAATTTTCTTGAACATAAAAATCTCGGTGAATTATTCGATGATGTACAAGGCTTGACCGTATTCCACAGCCTGACCGTTTTCGCACAAGACCTGTTTCACAGTGCCCGATTTGTCAGATTCAATTTCGTTCAAAATCTTCATGGCTTCAATGATGCAAAGGGTGTCACCCTCTTTGACGGTGTCGCCCACCACGACAAAGGGGGCAGCACCTGGGCTAGAAGACCGGTAGAAAGTGCCCACCATAGGCGACTTGACAGTATGGCCAGCAGCGGCAACTTCGGCCGCAACGGCAGCGGCAGTGACCGCGGCAGCATCGGCAATTTCGGCGGCTGTAGGGGGCGCAACAGGCGCAGAAGGCAATGCTGGTGCAGCAGGTGCCATGACTTGATGGCTTAAAACAGGGGCACCAGAGGGTGTGGCGCCTTTGACAATTCGAACCTTGCCTTCTGCTTCAGTGATTTCTAATTCTGTGACGTTGGAGTCAGATACCAAGTCGATCAAGGTTTTCAGTTTGCGCAAATCCATGTTACCCCCTGTGTTTGCTAACGAAAACGCTGAATCTACACTAAAAAAACCTCTAAATAGCTACATTGGCTCTCCAAAGCCATTTAACTGACCGATTTGAGCCAAGCATCGAGGTCAGATTGCTCTAACTTGCCGGCTTTTTGCTTTAAAAGTCTGCCATTTGCTGCGAAAAGGACGCTATAAGGCAAAACACTTTGGGCATTGCCCAATGATTGGCCCAAAGCCGTACCAGTAAAACCAGCCAAGCCATTCGGAAATCGCAAGGGTTTCTGCGTCAAATAGCGGCGAACCATGCTGGGTTGATCTACAGCCAGGCCAACAACTTGAAAGGATTTAGCTTGATTTGCAGCATAAAAGGCGTCAATTAAAGGAAGTTCTTCAATACAAGGGGGACACCAGGTGGCCCAGAAATTAACCAAAAGAGGTTTGCCGCGCAGGCTTTGAAAGCTCAAGGTACCCCCTTCTGGCTTTTCAAATTCTTGCAGCCAGAAGTTTTGAACGGCCTCATCCATCACGCCTTGAGGCTGAAATTTCTGCCACGCGAAAAGGGCACCAGCCAAACCAGCAGACACCCCAACGCCCGCTAACAGCCAGTGCCGGCGCGGCATGCTTTTTTCACTGTCTTCTTGCTTCATACCAAACTCATGCCTCAATTAATCGTTTAACAGCTTCACCGTTGCCTCTGGGCGAGCGCCCTTGTCCATCCGCTTTCAAGGCGCCTCGGACGTCGTCAAAATCATTGACCAACAGATGAACGCCAATTTCCTCGCCCAATTCCTCGCAAAAACTGTGAATGCTCAGTGCTTCCACAGGTTCACCATGCAAGCCATTCACCGAGCGGGCCTCAAATGCCACGCCTTTGTTGATGAGATCAATCTCGCACGACTTGGCATCGTCACAAAACAATTGCAAGTAAATATCTGACAAGCGCGTTGCGGTGCCATGCCAGACAGCTCCCCCCAAATAGGGCCTGAACTCGGCCAAGCGCGTCATCCACATCAAGGCATGCTGTCTGAGGGCTAGCAGCTCTTGGGGCTGTGAGTCGGCACAAAAAAGCTCGATGTACTCACGCACTTGCGCTTCAACTTGCTCGTTGTTGGGCAAAGGCGTGCGGGGTGGCAAACCCAAGACCTTCAAGGCGCGCCGCTTGGCGGGGCCGTATTCCAAGCCCTCTTCTACCACCCACTGCGCTGCCGAAGCTGCAATTTCATCTGTCAAATCTGCCATGACGCCATTGTGCACCGCCTAAAATCCCCCTATGCATATACATATATTGGGCATTTGCGGAACTTTCATGGGCGGCTTGGCCGCCCTGGCCAGAGAAGCCGGTCACAAAGTGACGGGTTGCGACGCTGGCGTTTATCCCCCCATGAGCGATCAACTCAAGGCTTTGGGCATAGAGTTGATGGAGGGCTTTGACGTTGAGCAAATGCAGCTCAAACCAGACCTCTATGTCATCGGCAATGTGGTCAGCCGAAGTCGGCTGCCTTCTGGCGAACCTAAATTTCCCTTGATGGAAGCCATTTTGGAATCGGGTTCCCCCTACACCAGTGGCCCGCAATGGTTGTCAGAGCACGTGCTGCAGGGACGGCATGTATTGGCTGTCGCAGGCACGCATGGCAAAACGTCTACGACCTCTATGCTGGCCTGGATACTGGAAGCTGCCGGACTTGAACCCGGCTTTTTAGTGGGCGGTGTGCCTTTGAATTTCGGTGTTTCGGCGCGCTTAGGGAAAGTGACAGCAGGCCACGCACGCAATTACTTTGTGATTGAAGCCGATGAATACGACACCGCCTTCTTCGACAAGCGCAGCAAGTTCGTGCATTACCGCCCCCGCACCGCCGTCTTGAACAATTTGGAATTTGACCACGCCGATATTTTTGACGACCTGCCAGCCATTGAGCGCCAATTTCATCACTTGGTTCGCACAGTGCCAGGCCTTGGCCGCTTGGTGGTCAACGGTTTAGAAGAAAGCTTAACGCGCGTCTTGGCGCAAGGTTGCTGGAGTGAAGTGCGCAGTTTTGGTGCTGCAGTTTCAGACTTCTCAGCAGTGGGCGAGCCCCACAACTTTGAAGTGCTTCGTTACGGTCAAAAACTTGCAGAAGTGAAATGGGATTTAGGCGGCGTGCACAACCAGCTCAACGCCTTGGCCGCCATTGCGGCGGCCGAGCATGTGGGTGTTGAAGTCAGCGTGGCAGCCCTAGCACTTGCAAGCTTTCAAAACGTGAAGCGCCGAATGGAAGTGCGCGGCAGTGTGGCAGGCATCACGGTTTATGACGATTTTGCACACCACCCCACAGCCATTCGCACCACGCTTGATGGCCTTAGAAGGCAAATTGGAAAAGGCCAGCGCATCTTGGCTATTTTTGAACCCCGCAGCAACACCATGAAACTGGGCACCATGAAATCGCAGTTGCCTTGGAGTCTTGAACAAGCCGACTTGTCGTTTTGTCACAGCGGCGGTTTAGATTGGGACGCGCACACGGTTTTGGCAGAAATGGGCAACAAGGCCCAAGTGGCCGCCAACATCGATGAGTTGGTCAAGCAAGTGATGGCGCAAGTTCAATCGGGCGACCATTTACTTTGCATGAGCAACGGTGGTTTTGGCGGTGTGCACGATCGCCTCTTGAAGGCACTGAAGCAAAAATAAAAAATCGACTTATTTTTTGCGCCGCGTCTCAACCGCCTTAGACAAAGTTTCTAAAACTTTCTCGCTGTCTGCCCAGCCAATGCAGGCATCCGTGATGCTTTGTGCGTACTTCAAAGCGTTCACATCGTCTTTGCCAGGCGTGAATTTTTGTGCACCGCTTTCAATGTGGCTTTCCACCATCACACCAAAGATTTGGCGCGAGCCTGTGCTCATCTGCGCCGCAATTTCTTGCGTGACCACCAATTGGCGTTCATGGTCTTTGCTGCTGTTGGCATGGCTGCAATCAATCATCAAGGTGGGTGGCAATTTGGCGGCTGTCAAATCATGGCAAGCCGCATTGACACTGGCTTCATCGTAATTGGGCGCTTTGCCACCGCGCAAGATCACGTGGCAGTCGGGATTGCCCTGAGTTTGTACAACGGCTACCTGACCGTTCTTGTGAACCGACAAGAAATGATGGCCCCGTGCCGCTGCTTGAATGGCATCGGTGGCAATTTTGATGTTGCCATCGGTGCCATTTTTAAAGCCAATGGGCGCAGACAGGCCAGAAGCCAGTTCGCGATGCACTTGGCTTTCGGTGGTGCGGGCGCCAATGGCGCCCCAACTGATTAGATCGCCAATGTACTGCGGTGAAATCACGTCAAGGAATTCACTGCCTGCGGGCAGACCTTGGCGGTTAATTTCGATCAGCAATTGGCGTGCAATGCGCAAGCCTTCGTCAATGCGGTAGCTCTCATCCAAGTAAGGGTCATTGATCAAGCCCTTCCACCCCACTGTGGTTCTGGGCTTTTCAAAATACACCCGCATCACAATTTCCAAGGTGCCTAGGTATTTGTCACGCAGGGGCTTCAGTCGGCGTGCATAGTCCAGTGCAGCAGCAGGGTCGTGAATGGAGCAAGGCCCAATGACCACCAACAAGCGGTCGTCTTTGCCCGACATGATGTTGTGAATCTTGCGACGTGTTTGTGAAATCAAGGTTTCCACCGCCGTGCCCGCAATGGGAAAGAAGCGCATCAAATGCTCTGGTGGTGGCAACACGGTAATGTCCTTAATGCGTTCGTCATCGGTCTGGCCTGCTCGGTCTGAAGGGCTTGCATAGCGTGGCTCCGAAGTGGCTTTGGCTTTGGTGGTCATCTGGTGCTCCTTTTTGAAAATGAAAACTTTGAATGCTGATTGACTTGTGGCAAAAAAAAACCGCCGGGGGTTGAGTCCGGCGGTTGGTAGAGGGGTTCAGTGACTTACGCGCTGGCCTCTCGTCCGCCTAGGACAGAGAATGCAAAATAAAAGCTAAAAGAGCTAATGCGCTTGGTCATGGAGAGTGAATGTAGCACAAGTTTTTGGCAGATTTCTGACAATTTAAAGGCCCCAAGGCATTTAAGCCGTGCCGCCCACCGTCAAACCTTCAATGCGAAGGGTGGGTTGGCCCACACCCACTGGCACGCTTTGACCTTCTTTGCCGCAAACGCCCACACCGCTGTCAAGCCGCATGTCGTTGCCAATCATGCTGACTTGTTTCAAGCATTCAGGGCCACTGCCAACCAATGTGGCGCCCTTCACAGGGTATTGAATTTTGCCGTTTTCCACCCAATAGGCTTCGGAGGCAGAGAACACAAACTTGCCACTGGTGATATCGACCTGGCCACCGCCAAAGTTGGTGGCGTACAAGCCCTTCTTCATGCTGGCCACGATTTCTTCGGGCGACTTGTCGCCACCCAACATGTAAGTGTTGGTCATGCGGGGCATGGGAATGTGGGCGTAACTTTCGCGTCGGCCATTGCCTGTGGGCTTGACGCCCATCAAACGCGCATTCATGGCGTCTTGAATGTAGCCTTTCAAAATGCCGTCTTCAATCAAGACATTGCGCTGGCTGGGGCAACCTTCATCGTCCACATTCAAAGAACCACGTCGATCTGAAATGGTGCCATCGTCAAGCACGGTGACACCTTTGGCCGCCACGCGTTTGCCAATCATGCCGCTGAAGGCGCTAGAGCCTTTGCGATTGAAGTCGCCTTCAAGGCCGTGGCCAATGGCCTCGTGCAACAACACGCCTGGCCATCCTGGGCCCAACACCACGGTCATGACACCTGCAGGCGCTGGTCTGGCGTCTAAGTTGGTGAGTGCAGCATGCACCGCATCGTTGACATACTCATTCAACATGGCATCGTCAAAATAAGCCAAACCAAAGCGGCCACCACCACCGCCACTGCCGACTTCACGGCGACCTTTTTGTTCGGCAATGACTGTGACAGAAAGGCGAACCAAAGGACGGACATCGGCTGCCAATGTACCGTCTGCTCGGGCCACCATGACCACGTCATATTCGCTGGCCAGACCGGCCATGACTTGCACCACACGCGGATCTTTGGCGCGTGCCAGTTGCTCGACTTTTTCAAGGAGCTTTACTTTGTCTGTGCTATTCAGGGTGCCCATCGGGTCGAGTGAGGGGTACAAAGAACGAATACCCGCTACTTTGCGGGCTGGCACTTTAGCCTTGCGATTTTGCTGAGCTTGGGCAATGGAGCGCACAGTGAGCGCCGCGTCCATCAGGGAGGCCTCAGAGATGTCATCTGAATAGGCGAAGGCTGTTTTCTCGCCAGCCACTGCACGCACACCTACACCTTGATCAATGCTGAAGCTGCCCGTCTTCACGATGCCTTCTTCCAAACTCCAACCCTCAGATAGGGTGTACTGAAAGTACAAATCGGCATCGTCAACCTTGTGCGCCTTGATGGCAGAGAGCGCTTTGGAGAGATGGGTTTCATCCAAACCAAAAGGTTCAAGCAAGAGGGACCTGGCCGTGGCCAAACGTTCGATGGTGGGTTCGCGTGAAATCATGGTGACATTGTAGGCAAGCCCAGAAGGCCCTGCACATTGCGGGCTTGAGAACCACCCATTTTGAGCTGGATCTAAGTCTGAACCAAGCGTTTGGCCTTGGCAATGGACATCAAAATACCCAGCCCCAAGCCCAGCGTGACCATGGCAGTGCCGCCATAGCTGATAAAGGGCAAAGGCACACCCACAACGGGCAAGATGCCGCTGACCATGCCCATGTTGACAAAGGCATAGGTGAAGAAAATCATGCTGATACTGCCCGCCAACAAACGGGTAAAGAGGGTGGGGGCCTCGCGCGCAATGACCAAACCTCTAAAGACCAAAAAGAAAAATCCTGAAATCAGGAGCAAGGTACCCACAAGACCAAACTCTTCAGAAAATGCAGCAAAGATAAAGTCGGTGGTTCTTTCGGGAATGAACTCCAAATGAGTTTGGGTGCCCTGCATAAAGCCTTTGCCCCAAAAACCCCCTGAGCCAATGGCAATCATGCCTTGAATGATGTGGAAGCCCTTGCCCAGCGGGTCTCGTGCAGGGTCTAGCAAGGTACACACACGTTGCCGCTGGTACTCGTGCAGTACTTTCCAATCGACCCCATCGGCGCACAATTGAGTCTCAAACATGACCAGCAAAATGATGCCGATCAAACCAAGCACAACAGGCGGCAAAATCAAGCGCCAACTTAAGCCTGCAAAGAACAGCACGGCCACACCTGTGCTTAAAACCAGCAGCGCTGTTCCCAAATCGGGTTGACGCATGATGAGGCCCACCGGCACCATGAGCAGAAGTCCTGCCACCAAAAAGTCCAAGGGTCGAAGTTGGCCTTCTCGCTTTTGGAACCACCAAGCCAACATCAAGGGCATGGCAATTTTCAGAATTTCACTGGGCTGAATGACGATTCCCACGTTGAGCCATCTTCTGGCACCTTTTTTGGTAATGCCAAAAATGGCCACGGCCACCAACAACAGCACGCCCACGGTGTAAATGGGCACCGCCAGGGTCATGAGGCGTTGGGGTGGAATTTGCGCCACCACAAACATGATGCTGCCCGCGATGAACATGTTTCGGGCATGGTCCACAAAGCGCGTGCCGTGGTCATAGCCAGAAGAAAACATGATGATCAGGCCTGCACACGCCAAGATAAAGACGGCGAAGGCCAAAGGGCCATCGAATCCTACAAACAAATGCAGGAAACGAGACCACCAGCTGGGTTTTTCAATCACACGCGCCATGCCGCAATTATCCTTCGCTTACCCAGCAAATTGGGCTTTACCTTAAATTTGACAACGCTTCAAGGCCGCCAAGGGCCGGCTCATGGGACAATCTAACCCATGTTTTTATTGTTTGAAGAAGCCGGCAAATTTGTTGCCGGACGTGTCCTGTCAGAAGCAGAAGCTTCGGTTCAGGTGGAATTGGACAGCGGCAAACGGGTCAAGGTCAAAGGCGCCAATGTGCTTTTGAAATTTGAGAAACCTGCACCTGCCCAACTTCTGGCTGAAGCGGCACAAGTTAGCCAAAGCATCGAGCTTGATTTGGCTTGGGAATTTGCGCCCGAAGACGAATTTGGCTTTGCCGATGTGGCACGTGACTATTTCAGTGCAAATGCCAGCACCGTTCAGCAGGTGGGTGCACTCATGCGCCTTTTCGAAGCGCCGCATTATTTCCGCCGAGCTGGCAAGGGTCGTTTTAAAAAAGCTTCTGCCGAAACCGTTCAATTGGCTTTGGCGGGCATTGAGAAGAAAAAACAAATCTTGGCGCAAATTGAGCTGTGGTCACAAGACTTGATCAAAGGCAAGTGCCCAGCGCCCATTAAAGAGCAGTTGTACAAAATTTTGTTCAGGCCCGATAAAAACGCGGCTGAATACAAGGCCGTGGTGGAAGCCAGCCGGGCCAGCCAAACAGCGCCCCTTACTTTGCTGCAAAACGCTGGCGCCATTGCCAGCGCTTACGATTTTCATTGGCAACGTTTCTTGTTCGACAACTTTCCCAAAGGCACTGGCTTTCCCAAATTGGAAGCGCCAGCCATTGCCCAAGAGTTGCCCTTGGCTGCTGTGCAGGCCTATTCCATTGACGACTCGCAAACCACCGAAATTGACGATGCCCTTTCGATCCAAGGCTTGGGCACAGGCACCGTGGTCATTGGCATTCACATTGCTGCGCCCGGCTTGGCCATTCAGCCCAACAGCCCCATTGACCAGGTGGGCAGAGCGCGCTTGTCAACGGTGTACATGCCGGGCTACAAAATCACCATGTTGCCCGACGAAGTGGTGCAAGGCTATACCTTGGCAGAAGGCCAGACTTGCCCTGCCGTCTCTTTGTATGTCACTTTCGACGAAGCCACCTTGGCCATTCAAAACAGTGAAACCAAATTGGAGCGCGTGCCTATTGCCGCCAATTTGCGCCACGACCAACTCGATCAGTGGGTCACACAAGCATGGCTTGAGGAAAGCCAACCCTTACCTCGCGACAACGAGCCCCACCTGGGCATCACTCACACACAGTTGGCGTTCTTCTGGCGCTTGGCGCAGCATTTGAAAGCGGGTCGTGAAGTGGTTCGCGGCAAACCCGAAACATTCAATCGACCCGACTACAACTTTCGATTGGCGCGCCCCAACTCAGACACACCACCTGGAGGTCATGAAACCGTTCAAATCAGTGTGCGACAACGCGGCGCACCCCTTGACTTGATCGTCGCAGAAGCCATGATTTTGGCCAACAGCACATGGGGTCAATGGTTGGCCAGTTTGGGTGTGCCGGCCATCTACAGAAGTCAAGCCAGTTTGTCACCGGGTATCAAAGTTCGCATGGGCACCAAAGCCTTGCCTCACGCCGGCATTGGTGTACCTGCCTACGCATGGAGCACTTCGCCACTGCGTCGCTATACCGACTTGGTCAATCAGTGGCAAATCATTGCTTGCGCACAGCACGGCGCAACAGCCGCTTTGGCGGCCCCCTTCAAACCCAAAGACGCGCAAATGTTTGCCATCATCAGCGCCTTCGAAGCTGCCTACACGGCCTACAACAGCTACCAATCTGGCATGGAACGTTTTTGGACGCTTCAATATGTGAAGCAAGAAAACATCACCGAAGTAGTGGCCAGTTTGGTCAAAGAAATGGGCGGCGGCAGTTGGTTGGTTCGTGCCGACCATTTGCCCCTGATGTTAAGTGTCATGGGTGCAGCCGGCTTGATGCGTGGCGACAAAGTCAAGGTTCAGCTGGGCAGCATTGACGCCATGGCCTTGGATATCACGGGCACTGTGATCGAAAAAATCACATCTTCTGACAACAACTTGGATGCTGAAGATGCATCAGGAGACGAGTCGATGGAAGACTTGGAAGAAGCCGCTACAGGACCCATTGCCATTGCCCTGAATGTGAACGAAACACCCTCAGAAGACGCCCCAGCCTAATTTAGGTACTTCACGCGATCAGCACCATGCTCTCCCCCTCAATGCCCCTGTCGCACCATCAAGGCTCGCACCGTGCCTTGCTTTGGGCCTTGGGCTTGTCGCTGGTTTTTCATGCGGGTCTGCTCAGCTTGAAGTGGGCCGCCCCGGCCACATTCGATCGAATCTTTGAAACCAACACTTTAGAAGTGGTGCTGGTCAATTCAAGCAGCAAGAATGCCCCCGATTCGCCCTTGGCCTTGGCTCAGGTGAACTTGGCGGGTGGCGGGCAAGTGCCGGGCACTGGCCTGCAAACCAGCCCATTCAGTGCGTCAACAGCCAATGCCAACACGCAAGAGTTAGAGCAACTGCAACAACAAATCGAATCGCTCAAAAATGAAGAACAGCGATTGATTCAACAACTGAAGCAAGCGTTATTTCAACTCAACAGCCCAAATCAACTTCCAGTCAGTGAAGCCAAGGCGGCAGATGCATTGGCTGAACGCAAGAAACAACTCGCCAACCAATTGGCTCAAATTGAAAAACAATCTCAGGCTCTTCAAGGGGGTCCTAAAAAACGCTTCATCGGTCCTGCCACAAAAGAGGTTTCATTTGCGCGCTATTACGACAAAATGCGCCGCACCATCGAAGTGACAGGCACTGAAAATTTTCCGCAAGCTGCAGGTCAAAAACTCTACGGCCAACTCACCATGGTCATCACCTTAGACAAGCAGGGGCATGTTTTGAACACCGAGGTGGCCAGCGGTTCTGGACAATTTGTTTTGGACCAACGCGCTCAAGCCATTGTTCGCGGCGCATCACCCTTTGGTGCTTTCACAGCAGACATGAAAAAAGAGGCGGACCAATTGGTGGTGGTCACACGCTTCCAATTCGCCCGTGACGAGACGCTTGAAACCCAAATGCTGGCTCCCGATTCAAGCGCAGCATCAAAGCGTACTGTTCAAACTCAGTCCAAAAATTAACGGGTACTTTTCATGGACTCCTATTGCGTTTTCGGCCATCCCATTGAACACAGCAAGTCGCCTTGGATTCAAGCGCGGTTTGCCGAACTCACAGGTCAAACACTGCAGTACGAAAAAATCTGGGTGCCACTCGACGCTTTCAACGCCTCCGTTCATGCGTTCAGGGCAGCTGGCGGCAAAGGCAGCAATGTCACCTTGCCTTTTAAAACAGAGGCCGCCGCGCTTGCCACTGAATGCAGTCCCCGCGTGGCATTGGCACAGGCCTGCAACGCCCTCAAATTTGATGGCGAACACATCTATGGCGAGAACACCGATGGCATCGGCTTGGTGACCGATTTGGTCAGCAATGCTGGTTTCTCATTGCAAGGTCGCCGAATTTTATTAATTGGCGCAGGCGGCGCATCAGCGGGTGTGCTGGGGCCCTTGTTGGCTCAAAAACCGCAATGTATTTGGGTGGCTAACCGAAGCGTTGACAAAGCAATTCACCTTGTCGCAAGGCATGCCAGCTTGGCTGCATCAGAAGGCGTAGATTGCCAAGCCTTTGGCTTGACCCACGAAGCCATTCTGAGCCAGTCCTTTGACTTGGTCATCAACGCCAGCAGCAGCAGCCTTCAACAAGCGGCATTGCCCGTGCCCGTCACAGTGCTTCAAGCCAATGGCTTGGCCTGCGATTTGATGTATGGCCCAGCAGCGCAAGGCTTTCTTGAATGGGCCCGTGCGCACGGCACCGAAGCCCGCGATGGTCTTGGTATGCTGGTCGAACAAGCGGCGGCTTCTTTCCAATTATGGCGCGGCGTTCAACCACCGACCCAACAAGTGCTGGCTGAATTAAGGGCCTTGGTCTCTTCTTCTCAGTGACATGTTGACTTCCATTCTGAATGCTTTGAAACAATGGCTCTGGCTGGTCTTAGCAGGCTTTGTCATTTTGCAATTGTTCTTTGTTGGACGCGTTGCATTCATGGCTGTGGTCGACCCTTCGTCCACGGCTTTTGAAAGATCGCAAGCTTGGCAAATCGTCAGCACCCAAGGTCGAATCAATTGGCGGCAGCAATGGCAATCTGACGATCAAATTGCAAAGACACTTAAGCGGGCGGTGCTGGCATCCGAAGACAGTGCCTTCACAACGCACAAGGGCATCTGGTGGGATGCGATTGAAAAAGCATGGCAAAAAAATGCCAAAACCCAAGCTAAATTAGAGGCGCAAGCCGCTAAGAAAAATGGCGCTAAAACTGCAGCACCTAAAATTGTGGGCGGCTCTACCATTACCCAGCAATTGGCCAAGAATTTGCTCTTAAGTGGTGAGCGTACGCTGCTGCGAAAGGGCCAAGAGTGGGTCATCACCATGGCCTTAGAAACTTTTCTGAGCAAAAAGAAAATTCTCACGCTTTACCTTAACCATGTGGAGTGGGGTCAAGGTATTTTTGGTGCAGAAGCTGCCGCACAGCATTACTTTCAAAAGCCAGCGGCTAAGCTCAGTGCTTGGGAGGCTGCACGCTTGGCTGTCATGCTGCCGCGGCCTCGTTATTTTGAAAAATTGCCACAGTCGGTATATTTAAGCGATCGCGCAGAAACCATCATGGCGCGCATGAACGATGTTGCCCTGCCCTGATCATTGCTTCACAATCGATCTATGAGAATTCTTGGCATTGACCCCGGCCTACAAACCACTGGCTTTGGCGTCATTGATGTGAGCGGCTCTCAGCTTACTTATGTGGCCAGCGGTGTCATTCGCACCGACAAGGTGAAACAAGGCAATTTGCCCAATCGCCTGCGTGTGATTTACGATGGCATTTTAGAAATCAACCAGCGCTATCAACCTGAATCGGCTTCTGTCGAAATTGTGTTTGTCAACGTGAACCCTCAAGCCACTTTGCTTTTGGGTCAAGCGCGCGGTTGTTGCTTGACGGCCTTGGTATCTTGCAATTTGGATGTCGCTGAATACACTGCGCTGCAAATGAAAAAAGCAATTACGGGCCAAGGTCGTGCAGCAAAGTCTCAAGTTCAGGAGATGGTCAAACGAATGTTGAAGCTACCCTCAGTTCCAGGACCCGACGCAGCCGATGCTTTGGGATTGGCCATCACTCACGCACATGCAAGCCCCTCAATGAACAAATTGGCAGCTTTAGATGTGCTCAATCGCAAGACCCATGGCATGTACCGAGGTGGCCGGAGTCACTAGTCTGGTTGGGAACCGTTTATTTAGGCAAGACCATTCTGTCGCGATTGGCCAAGTCTGGAAAAATTTTGATGGCGACCAGGGCAACGCCTACAGTGGCTAGACCGCCAAAGACGACTGAGCCCACTGGGCCCCACATTGATGCTGTTGCACCCGATTCAAATTCGCCCAGTTGATTGGAAGCACCGATGAAAATGGAGTTGACTGCTGCGACTCGCCCGCGCATATCTTCTGGCGTTTCGAGTTGAAGCAATGTGATTCGGGTGACGACGCTGACATTGTCTGCAGCACCTGTAACCATGAGCGCGGCGATTGACAAGGCCATGTTGGTTGAAAGGCCAAAGACCAAGTTGGCAACGCCAAACACAGCGACAGCCACCAACATAAAGCGGCCTACTTTGCGTTCAATGGGCCATTTGGTCAAAATCACAGCCATGAGCAAAGCACCCACTGCAGGTGAAGATCTCAAAATACCCAAACCTTCTGGGCCTGTATGCAAAATGTCTTTGGCAAAAATAGGAAGCAATGCCGTCGCTCCACCTAAAAGCACCGCAAACAAGTCAAGGGCGATAGCCCCTAAAAGTACTTTGTGATGCCAGACAAAATGCGCGCCTGCCAACACACTCTTGAGATCCGCTGCAGCTCGAGAAGGTTTGTGATCATAGCGAACGGTGAGTGTGAACAAAAAAGCTAACAACAAAAATATGGCACAAATGGCGTAGACGGCATTGACGTGGGTGGCATACAAAATACCGCCCAATGCAGGACCACTGATGACCGCAGTTTGAACACCGGTGGAACTTAAGGCAACAGCACGCTGCAATAAATTGGCCGGTACCAAGTGGGGCGTGAGGGCTTGTTGCGTAGGCATTTGGAAAGCGCGAACCATGCCCAAAATAGCGGACACAAAAAGCACCAACTCACGGGTAATGCCATCGGCCTGTGTGCCCCATACCAATAAACAAGCCACTGCGGCTTGTATCAACATGCAGGTAGCGTAGATGTGCACCTTGTTAAGCTTGTCCACAATGTGTCCCGCTGGCAAGGTCAAAATCAAAGCGGGTACGAATTGAAACAGACCCACCAAACCTAAGTCCCAGGCGCTGCCCGTGATTTCGTACATGTGCCAAGCCAAAGCCACAGAAAGCATTTGATTGGCCAAGATACCCGAGACACGCGCCAGCCAAAAGCGCAGAAATGGTTTTTGCGCCAGCAAATCTTGCAGCGTTGCTTGAGTATCCGTGCTCATGGATTTCAATTACCAGGCACGCACTGGCAAAGCAAATCCTTCGGGGGCTTTGTGAATGTCGTCAAAGCTCACCATTTCAAAAGCATCAGGTTGGTCAAGCAAGGCTCTGAGCAACTGATTGTTCATGGCATGGCCAGAACGAAAGGCGGTATAACTAGCAATCAGGGGTTTGCCTACCAAATACAAATCGCCCATGGCGTCGAGAATTTTGTGCTTTACAAATTCATCGTCGTAGCGCAGGCCATCGCTGTTCAACACCTTGTACTCGTCCATCACGATGGCATTGTCAAGCCCACCACCCAGCGCCAAACCGTTGGAGCGAAGCATCTCAACGTCTTTGGTAAAGCCAAAAGTACGTGCACGGGCAATGTCGCGCGCATACAAATCTCTGCCCATGTCAAACACCACTTGCTGACCTGTTGAATCAACTGCTGGGTGATGGAAATCAATTTCGAAACTCAGGCGATAGCCCTCGTAGGGCTCGAGCTTGGCCCACTTGACGTTTTCGCCCTGCCCGTCTTTCACTTCCACCTTTTTGAGAACACGGATGAATTGCTTGGGCACTTTTTGCAATTCAATGCCGGCACTTTGCAGCAGGAATACAAAAGACGATGCAGAGCCATCCAAGATCGGCACTTCTTCGGCAGTGATGTCGACGACCAAATTGTCGATGCCCAATCCGGCACAAGCCGACATCAGGTGCTCTACGGTATGCACTTTGGCTTGGCCACTGGAAATGGTAGAGGCCAGACGTGTGTCGGTGACGCTTTGCGCAGAGACATGGATGTCGACAGGCTCTGCCAAATCAATTCGTCTAAAGACAATGCCCGTACCTGGCGGTGCAGGCCTGAGCGTCAGTTCAACACGTTGGCCGCTGTGCAAACCCACACCCACGGCCTGGGTGAGGGTTTTAATGGTTCTTTGAGCAAGCATGGTCGGATTTTAAATTCTCAGACCAAAGCTTGCTTAAAGAGGGTTTTGAGAACGACTGTTTGAAAAAAATCAGTCTGCTTGCTTGCGCAAGAAAGCTGGAATTTCAATGTCGTCCATGCCAGCAGACGCCATGCCATCTACCTTGGCAGCCGCTTGTGTGCGGTTGGTACGCCACACGCTAGGCGTGTTCAAACGGCCGTAGTCGCCACCCAAGGCTGGGCTTTGAGCACCCAATGAGGGTGACACAGCATCTTGTGTTTCAACAGTAAACGGTGCATCGTAGGTACCGGTGCGCAGCACTTGCAAAGGGGGTGCTGTGCGGCGTGCACCTTGGCTTGACAGGCCCGTAGCCACCACAGTGACGCGAATTTCGTCGCCCAAGCTCTCGTCGTAGGCTGTACCGTAAATAACGTGTGCGCTTTCTGAAGCATAGGCACGGATGGTGTTCATGGCTTGCTTGGACTCGCTCAATTTGAGTGACCCTTTGGCGGCGCTGATCAACACCAACACGCCTTTAGCACCAGACAAATCAATGCCTTCCAACAGTGGGCATGCTACGGCTTGCTCAGAAGCAATGCGAGCACGGTCAGGACCACTGGCTGAAGCAGTACCCATCATGGCTTTGCCGGGCTCACCCATCACGGTGCGCACGTCTTCAAAGTCGACGTTCACATGGCCAGGCACATTGATGATTTCTGCAATACCGCCGACAGCATTTTTGAGCACGTCATTGGCGTGCGCAAAGGCTTCATCTTGGGTCATGTCTTCACCACCTGGTAACTCCATGAGCTTCTCATTGAGCACCACGATCAGTGAATCCACGTTGGCTTCCAATTCTGCCAAACCAGATTCAGCACTTTGCATGCGGCGACCGCCTTCAAAGTCGAACGGCTTGGTGACCACACCCACAGTGAGGATGCCCATTTCTTTGGCAACGCGTGCAATCACAGGTGCTGCACCTGTACCGGTTCCACCACCCATGCCGGCCGTGATGAACAACATGTGCGCGCCTTCAATGGCCGCGCGGATGTCCTCAATGGCTTCCTCGGCCGCATCGCGACCTTTTTCTGGTTTGCTGCCCGCACCTAAACCGGTGTGACCCAATTGAATAAAGCGGTGCGCTGCACTGCGCGCCAATGCTTGCGCATCGGTGTTCGCGCAAATGAATTCAACGCCCTGTACATTGCGCTCGATCATGTGCTCAACGGCGTTACCGCCGCCACCGCCCACGCCGATCACTTTGATTTGCGTTCCTTGATTGAACTCTTCGACTTGGATCATTTCAATGCTCATGGTGCTCTCCTAAAACTGTTGCAGTTGCTTAAAAATTGATTTTTGAAAATTTTATTTTTTTTTGGATTAACTGGGTTTCAACATCGCCGATGCGGACTCCCCCTTGCCAAGTAAAGTTTGCGCCAATCCATCAGAAGTTACCCACGATGAAATCTTTGAAGCGTGTGAAGGCGTTGTTCATTGAACCCTTCTTTTGTGAGACTTTGAAACCTCTTAGGCGTGCCAAACGAGCTTCTTCCATCAAGCCCATGACGGTGGCCACGCGGGGTTGGCTGACCATGTCAGACAAAGCGCCGTTGTATTTGGGCACGCCGCGGCGCACAGGTTTCAAGAAGATATCTTCGCCTAACTCCACCATGCCAGGCATGACAGCGCTGCCGCCTGTCAGCACAATGCCAGAGGACAAAACTTCTTCATAACCTGACTCGCGAATGACTTGCTGAACCAGCGAGAAAATTTCTTCGACGCGCGGCTCAATCACACCGGCCAGAGCTTGTTTGGACAACATGCGGGGTGCACGATCACCCAAACCTGGCACTTCGACTTGTGCCTCAGGATCGGCCAACAATTGTTTGGCACAACCACTCTCCACCTTGATGTCTTCGGCATCTTTGGTGGGCGTGCGCAGCGCCATGGCAATGTCACTGGTGATCAAGTCGCCAGCAATGGGAATGACCGCCGTGTGGCGAATGGCACCGTTGGTGAAAATGGCCACGTCGGTGGTGCCTGCACCAATGTCGACGCAAGCCACGCCCAACTCGCGCTCGTCTTCAGTCAGCACGGCCAAACTAGAAGACAAGGGATTGAGCAAGAGTTGGTCTACTTCTAAACCACAACGACGCACACACTTGATGATGTTCTCGGCAGCACTTTGCGCACCGGTCACGATGTGCACCTTGGCTTCAAGGCGCATGCCGCTCATGCCAATGGGCTCTTTGACATCTTGGCCATCGATCACAAACTCTTGGGGCGCGACCAACAACAAGCGTTGATCGGTAGAAATGTTGATTGCACGGGCCGTCTCAACCACGCGGGCGACATCGGCAGGCGTGACTTCTTTGTCTTTCACCGCCACCATGCCGCTTGAGTTCAAGCCTCGAATGTGACTGCCAGTAATGCCAGTGTTGACGCGAGTGATTTTACAATCAGCCATCAACTCGGCTTCTTTCAAAGCTTGCTGGATGCTTTGCACCGTGGCGTCTATGTTGACCACCACCCCTCGTTTTAATCCATTGCCAGGCGCCACTCCCATGCCGGCCAGCTTCAATTCGCCACCTGGCATGACCTCGGCAACGACGACCATGACCTTGGAAGTTCCAATGTCTAGACCGACCACCAAATCTTTGTATTCTTTTGCCATATATCCAACCGTTCTGATCTAAATCTTCAATCTGCCAATTAAGGTTTTTTTACACTGTCTGCCACCAAAGTGGTTACACCCCTCAACCTCAGGGCATACGCACTTTCGTATCTCAAATCTGCTGACAACAAGGAACTTGAAGTGCGCCCATATCGAGAAGTCACTTGCGTCAATGTTTTGAAAAACAATTGAAGCCTGTCACCAATTTCCTGCTGCGTACCATGACCCAACTCCAAAGTTGCACCTGATTCCAACTGTGCAGACCAACTGCCTCGCTGACTCAGCTCTAACTTGTCCAAACCCATGTCCATCTTTTCCATCTGAGGTTTCAGAAATTTGAACATCTCCAAAACAATTTTGGCCTGTGATTCTGGCCCCTTTAAGATGGGCAACTTGTCGCTGTCCACTTCGTCTGCATTCACTTCAAAGATAGCGCCCTCTAGGCTCAAAAATTTGCCATCGCCTTCGCCGCCCCATTGCGCCACAGGCTGAAATTCGTCTAAGGTCACTGACAAACGATTGGGAAATTCTCGCCGCACTAGCGCAGATCGAATCCAAGGAATCTGCTCAAAAGCATGTCGGGCTTGAATCAAGTTCAAAGTAAAGAAATTACCCGTGAGTTGCGGCACCACATTGGCCCGCAACATGACAGGGTTGCTGTGCGTCACATTACCGCGCACCGTGATGCTTTGAATGGAAAAGACCGGATGCCGCAGCAGCCAACTGAGGCTACTGGCAGCACACAAAACCAAGGCCAGAAAAAATAGGCCGATGGCGGTCCATTGCATAAGCCGCACATCCATGGGCAAGACAATTGGTTTTTTCATGCGCCACCTTTCGAGAAGCTTGAATGCTCCAAGCTGGCAGAAGCCAGTAGGTTAATGCACAAGGCCTCGTAACTCATGCCTGCCGCTTTGGCTGACATAGGCACCAAGGAGTGGCCGGTCATGCCAGGCGAGGTGTTGATTTCCAAAAGATAGGGCTGACGCGTTTGTTCATCGATCATGACGTCAACACGGCCCCAGCCTTTGCACGCCAAGACTTGATAAGCTTTGACGGCATGGGCTTGAATGACTTTTTCTTCAGCTTCTGTCAGGCCCGAGGGTATCAAGTACTGGGTGTCATCTGTGAAGTATTTATTTTGATAGTCATAGTTGCCAGAGGGTGCAACGATGCGAATGACTGGAAGTGCAAAGGCCGAGTCACCCTCACCCAAAATAGGGCATGTGACTTCATCGCCAGAAATGAACTGTTCGCACAAAATATCGGCATCGCATTGAGCGGCATCTTCAAGCGCTTTGGGCAATTCGCTGGCCTGCGTCACTTTGGTCACACCAATGGAAGACCCCTCTCGGGCGGGCTTCACAATGAGCGGTAGACCCAAGCTTTGAAGCACACGTGCTTGGGCTTCGGGTCCCATGTCATTTTGCTGAAGCAGCACATAGTGCGGTGTGGGTACATTTTCTGACAGCCAAATCCGCTTGGTCATGGTTTTATCGATGGCAATGCTAGAGGCCATCACACCCGACCCTGTGTAGGGAATGCCCAACAATTCAAGCGCGCCTTGTACAGTGCCATCTTCGCCAAATCGGCCATGGAGGGCTATGAAGCAGCGTTGAAAACCTTCTTTTTGCAGCTCGAACAAATTGCGCTCTGCAGGATCGAAAGCGTGTGCATCAATACCTTGCGCCTTCAAGGCAGTCAGAACTCCTTGGCCTGACATGAAAGAAATTTCGCGCTCGGCCGATTGACCGCCCATGAGCACAGCCACTTTGCCAAAATTCTGAGAAGCTGCGCTCATGCAGCACCTCCCATTTTTTGAACTTGGGCAGGCACCGCACCAATCGTGCCGGCACCCATGCAAATGACAATGTCACCGTCTTTTGCATTGTCAAAAATAGCCTGCGCCATGGCCTCAATTTTATCAATAAATACAGGCTCAATTTTACCGGCCACACGAAGTGCGCGAGATAAAGACCGACCATCTGCAGCCACGATCGGCGCCTCACCTGCTGCATAAACTTCTGACAACAAAACCGTGTCTGCACCTTGGCTGATGACGCTCACAAAATCTTCAAAGCAATCGCGTGTTCGGCTGTAACGATGCGGCTGAAATGCCAACACCAAACGGCGACCAGGAAATGCGCCGCGGGCAGCAGCCAGCGTGGCTGCCATTTCAACAGGGTGGTGGCCGTAGTCGTCAATCAAAGTAAAGCTGCCCGCTTGCTTCAAGAGCTTCACTTCACCATAACGCTGGAAGCGTCGGCCAACGCCTTTGAAGTTAGCCAAGGCGCGCTGCACGGCTGTATCATCAACACCCAACTCCACCGCCACAGAAACTGCGGCCAATGCATTCAAGACATTGTGCAAGCCCGGTAAGTTTAGAACTATGGGCAGATCCGTTAAGACCACGCCGTTGCGACGCTGTACCGTGAAATGCATTTTTCCATGGTCTGCCCTCACTTCAATGGCTCTAATTTGTGCGCCTTCTTCAAGCCCGTAGGTGGTCACGGGGCGAGCCAACTGATCAACAATGCTCTGCACACCCGGGTCGTCTGAACACACAATGGCTGTGCCATAAAACGGCATGCGGTGAAGAAATTCAACGAAGGCCGACTTCAACTTTTCAAAGTCATGACCATAGGTTTCCATGTGGTCAGCATCAATGTTGGTTACCACCGACATCACAGGTAACAAATTCAAGAAAGAGGCATCTGATTCATCGGCTTCCACCACGATGTAGTCACCCGTTCCCAACTTGGCATTGGTGCCTGCGCTGTTCAATCGACCGCCAATGACAAAGGTCGGATCCAGGCCCGCTTCAGCCAAAACACTGGCCACCAAACTGGTGGTGGTGGTTTTCCCGTGGGTACCCGCAATGGCAATGCCCTGCTTCATTCGCATCAACTCCGCCAGCATGACTGCGCGTGGCACTACTGGAATATGGCGCGACCTAGCGACCAACACTTCGGGGTTGTCAGCTTTCACGGCAGTTGATGTGACAACAGCATCGGCACTCTTGACGTTTTCGGCACTGTGCCCCACATGCGTTTGTATGCCCAATGCTGCTAAGCGCCTGAGGGTGCTGCTGTCAGACAAGTCGGAGCCTGAAATGGTGTAACCCAAATTGAACAAGACTTCGGCAATGCCACTCATGCCGGCACCGCCAACGCCAATGAAGTGAATGTGACGAATGGCGTGTTTCATGCGGCCAATACCTCGCAAGCAGCCACCACTTCGCGGGTCGCTTCTGTCTTTTTGAGGGCCCATGCTTTTTCTGCACAGGCCAGCAATTCTTCACGCGTGATGCTGCCAAGGCGTTCTGCCAAGGCTTCAGCGCTGAGTTGCGCTTGAGGCATGAGCCAGCCACCACCTTGAGCCACCAAAAAATTCGCATTGGTAGTTTGATGATCGTCCACGGCAAAGGGGAATGGCACATAAATGGCAGCCGCGCCAATGGCCGCAATTTCGGTCACGGTGCTGGCACCCGATCGGCAGATGATCAGATCGGCTTCGGCAAAAGCTTGCGCCGTGTCTTCAATGAAGGGGGTGAGTTCGGCTTGTACGCCTGCGTTGGCGTAGTTTGATTTGAGCACATCAATTTGTTTGGCCCCACTTTGATGAACCACAACGGGACGCTTGTGCTCTGGCAACAAAGCCAATGCTTTAGGTACCAAGTCATTCAAAGCTTGCGCACCCAAACTGCCCCCTACCACCCACAATTTCAGGGGTCCTGTGCGGCCAGCAAAACGCTGAGCAGGTGCAGGCTTGTTTAAAAAATCTTGGCGCAAAGGATTGCCCACCCAAATGGCATTTTTCAAGACATTCGGAAATGCGCTGTAAATGCGGTCTGCCACGCCTGCTAAAACTTTATTGGCCATGCCAGCCACTGAGTTTTGTTCGTGCAGCACCAATGGCTTGCCCAAAAGAACAGCCATCATGCCGCCCGGAAATGTGATGTAGCCACCCAAGCCCACCACGACATCAGGCTTGACGCGTCGAACCACTTGGATGCTTTGCCAAAATGCTTTGAGCAAACGCAGAGGCAAGAAGATCAAACTGGTCAAGCCCTTGCCGCGCACACCCCCAAACGCCACAGGCTCAAAGGGGAAGCCACGCTCTGGCACCCATTGACTTTCCATGTTGCCTGGCACACCCAGCCAATGCACACGCCATCCTGCATCTCGCAAAGATTCAGCCACAGCTAAACCTGGGAAGATGTGCCCACCTGTACCGCCCGCCATGATCAATGCGCAGTGACTCATGTTCGTCCCCTGCGCATCATTTGTTTATTCTCGGCATCAATTCGAAGCACGATGGCAATGGCAATCAGGTTCATCAAAATGGCAGATCCGCCATAACTCATGAGCGGTAACGTCAATCCTTTGGTAGGCAATGCGCCCAAGTTAACGCCCATGTTGATGAAGGACTGGAACCCAATCCAAATGCCAACGCCCTGTGCCACCAACCCTGCAAAGGTTCTGTCCAAAGCCAAGGCTTGACGGCCAATGACCATGATGCGGCGGCTGAGCCACAAGAACATGCCAATGACAGCAACCACACCGACCAAGCCGAACTCTTCTCCAATGACAGCCAGTAAGAAATCGGTATGCGCCTCAGGTAACCAATGCAGCTTTTCAACACTGCCGCCCAAGCCCACACCAAAAATTTCGCCACGGCCAATGGCGATCAGAGAGTGCGACAACTGATAGCCTTTGCCCAAAGTGTGCGTAGGATCCCAAGGATCAAGGTACGCAAAAATTCGCTCACGGCGCCACGGTGATGCGGCAATCATCATGGAAAAGGCAAATACCAAGATGGCCAAAATCAAAAAGAACATGCGAGCATTGACACCCCCTAAAAACAAGATACCCATGGCAATGATGGCAATCACCAAGAAGGCACCCATGTCAGGTTCGGCCAACAAGAAGATACCGGCCAGGGCCACTGCTGCGCCCATCGGCAGAACAGCGCGGAAGAAGCGTTCTTTCACTTCCATCTTGCGTACCATGTAGTCTGATGCGTAAATGATGACGGCCAACTTGGCGAACTCTGAAGGTTGAAAGTTCATCACTCCCAAAGAAATCCATCGGCGTGCACCGTTCACACCTTTGCCAATGAAAGGAATGAGAACTGCTACCAAAAGGACCAAAGAAAATATGAACAAGGGCCTTGCATTTTTCTCCCAAGTTTCCAAAGGCACTTGGAAGGCTAAGAGCGCTACGCCAAAGCCAATTGAAATAGAAATGATGTGCCGCATCAAGAAATGTGTTTGCGAATATTTTGCAAATTTGGGGTTGTCCGGCATGGCAATGCTGGCCGAATACACCATGACCATGCCCCACATCAACAGCGCCACCACCACCCACACCAGGGTCTGATCGATGTTTTGAATCTTGCCTTGGGCTGAACCGCTTCTGGCATAGTCGTAACTGCCTAAGTTGACAGGCAGAACACCTTCTGTTGCACCCTGAAGACGGCCAGCACCACCCGAGCGACTTAACACCCCACTGCCCCAAGCCAACATGCGAGACCACATCTCGGTCATAGCGAAGCCTCCATGACTTGGCCAGCTGCTTCGGCAATTTCAGCCACTGCTTGACAGAAAACTTGCGCCCGATGCGGGTAGTCTCGGAACATGTCAAAGCTGGCACATGCTGGCGACAACAAAACAGCATCGCCCGCTTGTGCCATGTTCTTGGCGGCATTCACTGCTTCAGGCAGGGTGCTGGCATCGATCAAGGGCACGCCAGACGCTTTAATTTCTTCGCGAATCAGCGGTGCATCCCGTCCAATCAAGACAACAGCACGCGCATACCTTGCCACCGGTTCAGCCAAAGGCGAAAAGTCTTGACCTTTTCCCTCGCCGCCCAAAATGACCACCACACGTCGCTCGGCGCCTAAGCCCAGCAAGGCAGCCACTGTTGCGCCTACGTTGGTGCCCTTGCTGTCATCAAAATATTCAACTTCATTCACGATGGCCACAGGCTCCACCCGATGTGGTTCGCCTTTGTATTCGCGCAAACCAAACAACATCGATGCCAAGCTGGCACCTGTGCTGGTGGCCAAGGCCAAAGCAGCCAGGGCATTGACGGCGTTGTGGCGCCCCCGAATGCGCAGCGCATCGGCTGGCATCAAACGTTGAATGTGAATTTCCTCAACTTCGCCTTTGCGCAAGCGACGCGTCTCATCGGCTTCAAGCGCACGCACCAACCAAGTCATGCCATTGACAGTTTCCAAACCAAAGTCACCGGGGCGTTGAGGCATTTCGGCACCGTAGGTGATGTGTGCTCGAATTACAGGCTTTTGCAATTTGGCGCGAACAGGATCAGGCAACATGGCTATCACACGTGCGTCATCGCGGTTCAAGACCATGAGGCTGCTGGCACCGAATATTTTTTCTTTAGCGGCGGCGTAAGCGGCCATGTTGCCGTGCCAATCCAAATGGTCTTGAGTGATGTTCAAAACTGTGGCGGCACTGGGCTCAAAAGGGCCTGCGTTGTCAAGTTGAAAACTGGACAACTCCAACACCCAAACTTCTGGCAACGCTGTGGTCATCGACAAGCGCAAGGTGTCTAGCAAAGTCGGGCCAATGTTGCCTGCCACCTTCACAGTTTTGCCAGCCCGTTCAATCAGCTGACCTGTCAGAGCTGTTACCGTTGTTTTACCGTTGGTTCCTGTAATGGCCAATACTTGCGGCGCATAGTCTCTTGTTGCCTTTAAATTTTCCAAGGCTTGTACAAACAAACTCAACTCGCCGCCTATCCACAGGCCCATGGCTTGAGCCGCTGCTATCACGGGCAATGTTTCGATGGGCGTAAGTCCTGGGCTGGCAAAGACAGCGCGCACGGAAGTGCCTTCAATCAAATTGGTCGCAAAAGGACCCGACTTGAATTGAACTTCGGGCAATTCACTTTTTAGAACCTGCAAATTGGCGGGAGATTCGCGCGTATCCGCTACCGTAACGTCAGCACCCATCTGCGCGCACCAGCGTGTCATGGCCAACCCAGAGCTTCCCAGCCCTAGGATCAAAATGTGTTGGCCTTGAAGGTATTTCATCTTTATCTCAGCTTCAAAGTCGACAGGCCCACCAAGCACAACAGCATGGTGATGATCCAAAAACGCACAACCACTTGGGTTTCTTTCCAGCCACTCTTTTCAAAATGGTGGTGCAAAGGGGCCATCTTTAAAATTCGACGACCTTCGCCATATTTCTTCTTGGTGTATTTGAAATAGGAAACTTGCGCCATCACTGACAAGGCTTCCACCACAAAAATACCGCCCATGATGGCCAGCACAATTTCTTGTCGAACAATGACGGCAATGGTTCCCAGTGCACCGCCCAAAGCCAGCGCGCCTACATCGCCCATGAACACTTGGGCAGGGTGTGTGTTGAACCACAAGAAAGCCAAACCCGCACCGGCCATGGCAGCGCAGAAGATCAACAATTCACCGGTCCCTGGTATGTATGGCAGGAACAAATATTTGGCGTACACCGAACTGCCAGTCACATAGGCAAACACGCCCAATGCAGAGCCCACCATGACCACCGGCATGATGGCCAAGCCATCAAGCCCATCGGTCAAGTTCACCGCATTGCTAGATCCCACAATGACCAAGTAAGTGAGGACCACGAAACCAAACACACCCAAGGGGTAACTCACTTCTTTGAAGAACGGCACCATCAAGCCTGCTTTGGGCGGTAAATTCACATCAAATCCGGAAACGGCCCAATTCATGAACAAGTCCAGCACACGCAGGTTGGAGCTTTCAGAAATACTGAAAACCAAATAGAAGGCTGCCAACAAACCAATCACGGATTGCCAAAAATACTTTTCACGAGAACGCATGCCTTCAGGATCTTTGTTCACCACCTTGCGCCAGTCGTCTACCCAACCAATGGCGCCAAAGCCCAAGGTCACAATGAGCACAATCCAGACAAAGCGATTGGACAAGTCAAACCACAACAAGGTGCTGATGGCAATCGACAATAAGATCAGCACACCGCCCATGGTAGGCGTGCCGCTTTTGGCCATGTGTGTCTCCATGCCATACCCCCGAATCGGTTGGCCTATTTTGAGAGCCGTCAATTTACGGATCACTGCAGGGCCTGCAATGAGGCCAATGAGCAATGAAGTCAAAGCGGCCATCACTGCGCGGAAAGTGATGTATTGAAATACACGCAAGAAGCCCCAATCAGGGGATAAGCTTTGCAACCATTGCGCCAAATTAAGCAGCATGGGTTGACTCTCTTTCTGAGGTCTGAGCTTGCTCAAACCTGTCTCGCAAGGCATCTACGACGCGCTCCATTTTCATAAACCGCGATCCTTTGACAAGCACACTGTTGTAGGTCGATATCTGAGCCAACACGGCATGTTGCAAGTTGTCCATGTCTGAGAAGTGATGCGCACCTGCAAAGGCTTGACTGCTGTGCACGCACAAATCGCCCAAAGTGAACAAAGCCTCAATGCCCGAAGCTTTGGCGAAGGCACCTACCTCTTGGTGAAACTCAGGGCCTTGTTGACCCACTTCACCCATGTCGCCCAAAACCAATAAACGCGGTGCAGGCAACTCAGCCAAAACATCAATGGCGGCCCGTACAGAGTCGGGGTTGGCGTTGTAGGTGTCGTCGACCAAAGTGAATGTGTGGCTCTCAATTTGCCACTCAGAAGATTTGGAACGTCCTTTGACGGGCTCAAAATTCTCAAGCCCTTTCACAATGGCAACCAGACTCATGCCAGCAGCCAATGCACAGGCTGTAGCGGCCAAGGCATTCAAAATATTGTGTCGACCTGCAATGTTCAAACGACAGGCCAAAGCAGCATGGGCTGTTGTCAATTGAAACGACCAGGCACCATTGACCCAGGCAATGTCGTGCGCCTGAACATCACCTTGTGTGAAGCCAAACGTCAGAACCCGACGAGCGCCTGCCAAATTCTTCCAAAGTTCGGTGTACGTGTCTTGCGCAGGAAACACCGCGATGCCATTGGCAGGCAAGTGTCGAATCACTTCACCATTTTCGAGGGCCACAGCTTCTACCGTTGCCATGAATTCTTGGTGCTCGCGTTGCGCGTTGTTCACCAAACCAATGCTGGGCTGTGCATAACGGGCCAATGTGTCAATTTCACCCGGATGGTTCATGCCCAACTCCACCACCGCACGGCGATGCTCTGGGCGCAAATTGAACAAAGTCAGTGGTAAACCAATTTCATTGTTCAAATTACCTTGTGTCGACAAGGACGGGCACGAAGCATCTGCCTTTAACACTGAGGCAATCATTTGCGTGACGGTAGTTTTCCCATTGCTGCCTGTTACACCAATCAGCTGCAAATCAAATTGACGTCGCCATTGCGTGGCCAAGTCACCCAATGCGGCTCTCGCGTTAGGCACGCAGTAGGCAGGCACTGAAACGTCTTTCAGGTATTGAAGGAGCTCACCTTTGAGCGGGTGTTGCGCTTCAAACAAAACGGCCACAGCGCCCTGCATTTGAGCTTGCGCCAAGAAAGCTGTGCCATCAAATGTTTCACCCTTAAGGGCAATGAACAAATCACCTGCGACCACACTGCGGCTGTCAGTGCGCACAGCTTTGATCACGGTGTGGCTTGCAAGCGCCGTAGCCGAAGTGCCCGAAACAGCGACGGCTTGCGGCAACCATGATTGAAGTTGCGTCAGCGTCATGTTCATGGCTGAGCCCTCATCTGCTTCACCCCATTGGCCCGTTTAACCAATGCTTCATGCGCGTGCAAGCGATCGTCGAAGGGGTGCTTTATCCCTGCAATTTCTTGGGTGTCCTCATGGCCTTTGCCTGCAATCAAAATCACATCATGCTGACCTGCTTGCATGATCGTTTGAAAAATAGCTTTGGCACGGTCAAGTTCTTGAAGTGCTTTATCGGGTGCTTGCAAACCTTGACGCATGTCCTGCACAATTTGGTCAGGTAATTCACTGCGCGGGTTGTCACTGGTTAGCACCAAATGGTGAGCCACAGATTCAGCCGCCGCAGCCATCAAGGGGCGCTTGCTGGCATCTCGATCACCACCACAACCCAAGACACACCAGAGTTGCGAGCCCAAAGCGTCCGCCAGCGGTTTCAGTGCCAGCAAGGTTTGTGTCACAGCATCGGGGGTGTGCGCATAGTCCACCACCGTCAGAGGCAATTCAAGCCCCTCTACGCCAGCGACTTTTTCCATGCGGCCCGGCACTGCTTTGAGTTGCGCACAAATTTGAACGATTTGTACCAAGTCGTATTTCAAGGCGCGCAAGGCAGCGATCACCCCAAGCATGTTGTCAACGTTGTAATCCCCCATCAATGAAGTTTGAAGGTGAACACTTTCCGAGCCCTCGATCACTTCGAAGGCCAAACCCGTTAAGTTCCTTGTCAAATGACGTGCTTGCAATCGAGCAGCTTGTCCTTGGCTAGAGCAAGTCCAAAGGTCCAAGGCTTGAGCGCTGGTATCTGTCAAAGCTCTCTGCGACAGATCAGCTGCCAACTTGGCACCTTGCACATCATCGACGTTGATGACCGCTATCTCAAGTTTGGGCCACGCAAAGAGTGCCTGCTTGGCTTGCCAGTAAGCCGCCATTGAACCGTGGTAGTCCAAATGATCTTGCGTGAAATTGGTCAACATGGCCAATTGAATGTGCGTGCCAGCCAAGCGCTGCTCGGCAAGCCCGATGGAGCTGGCTTCAATGGCACAGTGGGAGATACCTGCAGCTACAAATTTTCTAAATTGCGCTTGCAATAAAACAGGGTCTGGCGTGGTCATGCCCGTCGGCATTAAATGGGGTGGCTGACCCACGCCCAGCGTACCCACAATGGCACAACGGGGCGCTAATGCCTCACCCTCAACGCTGAGCTTCATGGCATTGAGTGCCTGAGCCAACCACCAAGTCGCAGACGTTTTGCCATTCGTGCCTGTGACCGCCAACACCTTCAGTGCTTGGCTGGGTTGCTCGTAGTAAGCATCTGCAATCCAGCCTGTATCTGCTTTCAAACCTGTATACGCCGCCACTTGAGTGGGCACTTTGTTTGCCGCGGCTTGCCAGGCCGATTGCCATTGCGAGCAGTCTTCTGCCTCTACCAAACAAGCTGCAGCACCTTGCTCAAATGCCGATGCGACATAAGTACGACCATCGGTGGCCATGCCTGGCCAAGCAATGAAGCCATCGCCTTTTTGAATGGCGCGACTGTCGGTGCACAAAACGCCTGTGACGTGTTGGCGCAACCATTCTGCGGCTTGAGTTGGGCTGTGCAGGGTTTGCATCAGAACGACTCCTCCACAGCGTTGGCCACAATTTGTGGCTTGACACTCATATCGGGTTGCACACCCATCAAGCGCAAACTTTGCTGTACGGTTTGACTGAAAACGGGCGCGGCCACATCACCGCCGTAATAACGGCCGTTAGAAGGTTCATCAATCATGACGGCCACCACAATGCGTGGTTTTTCAATGGGTGCCATACCCACAAACACGCCGCGGTATTTTTTGCCAGCGTAGCCCTTGCCCTCTTGCTTGTGAGCCGTGCCAGTTTTGCCGCCCACCGAATAACCCATGGTTTGCGCTTTTTGAGCTGTACCGCCAGGGCCCGCTGCCAAGTTCAGCATGTGGCGAACGGCCTGTGCGTTTTCTGGACTGATTACAGGCACGCCCGCTGGAATTTGACCGTTCTTAATCAGCGTGGCTGGCAGCGATTTACCATCACTGGCAAAAATGGTGTAAGCCCGTGCCATTTGAAACAAACTGGTCGAGACACCATAGCCATAACTCATGGTGGCTTGCTCAATAGGACGCCAAGTTTTGGCGGCCCGCAAGCGACCACTGACCACACCTGGAAATGGCAATTGTGGTTTCTGGCCTAAACCCACCGCTGTGAACATTTCCCACATTTCACGGGGCTGCAATTGCATGGCAATTTTCACCGTCCCCACGTTGCTCGATTTTTGAATCACCTCATTGACAGTGAGTGCGCCGTGAGGGTGCGAATCGGTGATCGTGGAACCCGTGATGTTGATGCTGCCAGGCGCAGTTTGAATGATGGTTTCGGGCTTGATGATGCCTTTTTCCAATGCGACTGCAATGGCAAAAGGCTTCATTGTGGAACCAGGCTCAAAACTGTCGGTGAGTGCGCGATTGCGCAATTGCTCGCCACTCAAATTGACACGCTTGTCGGGTGAGTAGCTAGGGTAGTTGGCTAGCGCCAAGACTTCACCCGTTTGCGCATCTAGCACCACCACACTGCCTGCCTTGGCTTTGTTTTCTAAAACCGCTTCACGCAGTTTTTGGTAGGCAAAGAACTGCACCTTGCTGTCAATGCTCAATTGCAAATCTTCGCCATCGACCGGCGGCGTCATTTGCCCCACATCTTCCACCACACGACCCAAGCGATCTTTGATGACGCGTCTTGCACCAGGTTTGCCAGAGAGTTGGTCTTGAAAAATCAACTCAATGCCTTCTTGACCTTTGTCCTCGACATTGGTGAATCCGACAATGTGCGCCGCCGATTCACCCTCAGGATAAAGACGTTTGTATTCTTTGATGGTGTAGATGCCCTTGATGTTCAAAGCCAAAACTTGCTTCACCACAGGCTCGTCCATTTGCCGGCGCAGCCACACAAAAGTTTTGTCTTCGTTCTCTAATTTCTTCGCCAACTCTGTGGGCGACATTTCAAGCAACTTGCTCAACTGACGCAAGCCTTCAGGCGATCTGTCAATCTCTTCTGGATTGGCCCACACACTGGGTGCAGGCACACTGGAAGCCAAGATCAAACCATTGCGGTCCAAAATGCGGCCGCGATTGGCAGGCAAGGTCAGGGTTCTGGCAAAGCGTACTTCGCCTTGGCGTTTGTAAAAGGCGTTTTCAAAGACCTGAACATACGAAGCTCGAACAGCTAAGCCCACAAAGGCCAAGGCCATGGCAGCCACAATGAGTTTGCTGCGCCAAACTGGCGTTTTGCTGGCCAACAAAGGGCTAGAGGACAACTGAACACTGCGGCTCATGGCTTGGCCTCAGTTGATTTTTCAGGCTTTTGAGCGGCCACCTTTTGTGAGCTTGTTTGCAAATCAGTCGGCTGTTTCACATACTGGGTAATGCCCGGTGTGACCAAACGCATTTGCAATTGTTGCTTGGCAATTTGCTCAATGCGCAGTGGCGATGCTTGCGAACGACGCTCCACTTGCAAACGCTCGTGCTCTAACTCAAGACGCGTCGCCTCTTTCATGGCGGCTTCCAAAATCATGAACGAGCGACGTGCTTCGTAATGACTGTGGACCAAAAACATGGCCGACAAAATGATGGCGATGACCAAGAACAAATTCATGCGCGTCATGCCATAACCGCCGTTCTTTCAGCCACGCGCATGATGGCGCTGCGTGAACGCGGATTGCCAGCTACCTCGGCATCACTGGGCCGAATTCGCTCCAAAGACTTCAGCTTCATGGGCTGCGGCACTGCGAAAGGGGCGCGGCGGTCATAGACCTCTTTGGAATGCTTCGCAATGAATTGCTTCACGATACGATCTTCCAACGAGTGAAAACTGATGACCACCAAACGGCCCCCAGGCTGTAACACTTCAAGGCTGGCTTCTAACGCTTGTTCAAGCTCCTCAAGCTCGGCGTTGATGAAAATCCGAAGAGCCTGAAATGTCCGCGTTGCAGGGTCCTTGCCCGGCTCGCGGGTTTTGACCGTACTAGCCACGATC